>ENA-OWNS01000477-OWNS01000477.1-marine-metagenome-genome-assembly--contig:-NODE-477-length-18630-cov-2.840780_pt1 | contig 18630 bp, 19 predicted proteins | sample MGYA00238137_ERZ651772 | MGnify/ENA primary metagenome ERZ651772 (study PRJEB26903, sample SAMN06264699) | marine metagenome | isolation source: Columbia River Estuary | place: USA:Columbia River Estuary... | reverse complement strand
TACTGGATCGCTTCCAATGGTTGCTGGTCTTCGCATCTTCAAGTCCAACCACCTTGCTGACGTTGCTGTCGCTGAGGCTTCACAGGACCAAGATGACGATACCTCTAACAACGATGTCTTCGGAGGCAGCGGAACCGGATACAACGGTGACCTCTCCAAGACCTTCATCATTGGTGGACACCCGTCTGCTGTCGGAACTGTCAAGCTTCTTGACCTTGCGACCGAGAGTGATTACAAGCTTGAGCTTCAAGGAACCCTGTTCGTTGCTAAGTATGCAATGGGCCACGGTGTTCTTCGCCCTGAAGCTTCGTTTGAAATCAAGGACGCTGATTAATCCCACCCCAAGGTTTTCATCCCTGTCCCCTTCGGGGGATGGGGGTGTTGCCTTCCCTTTCCTTTTTCTTTTATAATAACAACAACTATGGCTACCCTGACTTCTGAACTTAATGCGGTTAACACCATGCTGGGATACATCGCGGAATCTCCTGTTAACTCCATTGCAGACACAACTGCCCTGCCCCCGTCAGCGGCGCTAGCTAAAGGCATTCTTGATGAAGTCTCTCGTGAGGTTCAACAAGAAGGGTGGCATTTCAATACAGCTAAAGACTACACGCTTGAGGCGGACTCATCCAACGAGATTGAGTTACCCGAGAACGTCCTTCAAGTAGACGCTGTAGACAACACACATGATGTGGTCCAACGAGGAAACAAACTGTTCAACCGTAAGGACTACACAACGACTTTCACCATCGATGAGATCAAGGTAGATGTTACCTTCCTTCTCGACTTCACCGAGCTTCCCGAACAGACTCGACGTTACATCACACTCAAAGCATCCCGTATGTTCTCCAACAGGCTTGTTGGTTCGCGTGAGATTGAAGCACTTATCTATCGGGATGAGATCATGGCTAAAGCAGCTATGGAAGAAGCCGAAGGAACCAACTCAGACCGCACCATCTTTGACAACTACGACACCGCAAGTCGCATCGGGATTAACCGTAGAACTGACCTTGCGTAATCATTAACATGGCTAACATCACCACATCCGTCCCCAACCTGATTCAAGGAGTAAGCCAACAGTCTCCTCGGGTCAGGATTCCTGGTCAATGCGAGGAGCAACTTAATGCTCTTCCTACGATCACCAAGGGACTCACCAAGCGTCCACCAGCGCGGCTTATCAAGAAGCTGACCGATGCGAACGTCTTTAACAAAGGCGACATGATTCACTTCATCGAGCGCAGTGCGACCGAACGGTATGTGGTTGTTATTGAACACAGGAGTCAGAGTGACCGACAAGGTGTTCTTAGGGCTTTCAATGTGGACACAGGAGCGGAGGCAACGATTGAGGGTGTTACTGGTGGTTATAACATCAATAACAATTACCTCCAACTGAAAGCAACGGATGACACTCTTTTCCCTGCTTCAGACTCCCACAAGCTGCTTAAGGCTCGCACCCTTGGAGACAGCACGTTCATCCTTAACACCACCAAGACTGTAGCTAAAAGCACGGAGAGGTCCGAAGCTCTCGACGCATCACGCGCTTTGGTGTTCATCAAGCAAGGCGACTACGGTAAGAAGTATGGTCTTAAGTTCCGTGACACGGGGAGTTTCGGCGGGACAGGGGCGACCTTCAGTGTAACATGGTCTCTAGCATGGTGGAATCAAAAAGGAGTAGTCTACGCGTTGAGTTCCATTACGTTAGTATCAGGTGGTAGTGGATACCTGGCGGATGACACGCCTACGTTGGATTTTGGGACATTACAATGGACAATACGCCCTGAGATTGCCACCACCATTGAAAGCGGTAGTGTTACCGAGGTCGTGTTAGTTAATAAAGGGGCAACCTCTCTGGGACCGTTGGAAGAATATGGGCGCACCTTACCGTATGTTGTTACCTCCTCTCCTCCTTATGATGAAGTATCTATTGTGACTGAGAATGCGAATGGTAGCCAGAAAGAAAAAGTCGCTGATTCTACAAACATCGCCAACGAACTTTACCTTGCGCTTAATGGTCTAACTAAGACAGCAGGATACGCAAGCTCATCGTCTCTCGCATCACAGGATTTCAGAGACAAATACACCAGCACCTTCAAGGACGGCTCACTCGTAATCCAACGAAAGGACGGAAGGGACTTCTATGTGGAAGCCTTCGACGGTCTCAACGGATCTGGATTAGGACTCATCCATAAAGAGGTGGATGCTCTCAGTGACCTACCTGTTCGCGCACCGGACGGTTTCCGTATCGCAGTCCGAGGTGACTCTGATGCTAACGAGGATGACTACTACCTTAGATTTGAGAGTAACGATGGACAAGCATTTGGAGAAGGTGGATGGGTTGAAGACGTAGGCCCAGACCTTGAAGTTGCCTTTGACGCTAACACCCTTCCTTTACAGCTAGTCAACACTGCGCCTAACACTTTCACACTCAACACTACCTCATGGGGAAGACGCGAAGCTGGTGACGATGAAACCAACCCGTTCCCCTCCTTTGTCGGCAAGACGGTCAACAACATGGTCTTCTTCAAGAACCGCTTTGGGTTTATCTTCCAAGATGTCATCGTGTTGTCTGAGGCTGCTGAACTATTCAACTTCTTTAGGACCACCGTAAGGACGCTTCTGGACACCGCTCCGATTGACATAACATCTGCCACCGCTAACGTGACTGACCTCCGCAGCAGTATTGCATTCCAAGAGAATTTGTTATTGTTTGGTAACCGTGGTCAGTTCGTCTTGAAGGGCGACCCGTTGACCAACGACACGGTAACACTCAACGCTATCACGAACTACAACTCGGACACCACCGCAGACCCGCTTGCTGTAGGATCGTATGTTTACTTTCCGTATGAGCGTGGAGAGTTCCTTGGAGTCCAAGAGTATAGCCTTAACGCCACCACGGATGTCTATGACTCCGATGAGATCACCACACAGATCCCTGCGTATATCCCTAAAGGGGATGTGTTATTTTCTGCTGGGACATCCTCAGAAGAACTCTTGGCGTTCGCTACAGGAGGCACGGACATCTACCTTTACAAATACTTCTTTAATGGACGCGAGAAAGTCCTGAGTTCATGGGGCAAGCTAACGATGCCATTTGATGTCATTGGGATGCACTTCATGAAGAGTTCGTTGTTCTGTGTAGGCGACAAGGACGGACAGTCAGTGATCTCTGAGGTTAAGTTTGAAGAGCTACGCTTGGAGGATGACACCACAGGAGGCTTTACGATTCACCTTGATCTCCTCAAGAAGCACACCTTCACGCAGAGTGTTGTTACTGACGCAGTGGACATCACCATCGACCTCGGGTTCGTCCCTGAGAGTGGAGATGTAGTTGAGGTGTATGACTTGGATGGAAGGAAACTGAACATTGTTTCAATTAACAACAACACCGCCACCATCCAGGGCTTCTACAAGACATGCTTCTCTGGTCTTAAATACAACATGGAATGCACCTTGAGTGAGCCTGTGTTCAAGCAAGGGAACCCTCCGACATCCTCGGGCCTCTCTAGGTTGATCCTTAGGAATGGCACGTTGTTCTTTTCGGAGGCTTCATCGTTCCAGCTTGAGGTAACACCACGCGCCCGTGACAAGAGAGTCTATTCGTATAGTCCCTTAAACATCAACGTAGATGCGCTGGGGTCACGAGCTTCCGAAGAAGGTAAGTTTAGGTTTTCCATCTATACAGCAGCACCTGAGTCTGTTATTAAGATTGTAAATTCAAGTGCCTTTACCGCCAACTTCCAGTCCTGTGAATACGAAGCCAACGTCCACACCCGTTCAACTAGAATATAAAAACGTCTACATCCGTTCTGCACTCCCAAGTGACATCGAGGACGTAGGTGATAACATGCGGGAGATCGACAAGCTGGAGTGTTTGTTAAGCTCAGGGACTCGCCCTAGAGACGCTATACGCGCCGGCCTTGAGACTGATTTCCATACATGGTCTATCTGCTCCAACAAAACCAAGAAGCCTTTGGCTTGCTTCGGGGTTGGCCCGTTGATGCCGAATGACACCAATTACATCTGGTTGCTTTGCACTGATGACCTAGTTAAAGAATCAGGCAGTGAGTTCGCCAAAGCAAGCAAAGCGTGGGTTAAGTTTATTGTTAACTACTACCAACTTCCTTGCGTCAACGAGGTCCACACTGAGAACACCCTAGCGTTACGCTGGTTGAAATGGTGTGGTGCTACTGTTGAAGAGCCAAAAGAAAACGATTTCTCCTTATTTATTATACACCCCAACGAATAACATTATTATGTGTCTTCCCGCTGTCCCCTACGTTGTAGGTGGCTTAACCGCTATAACATCATACGCTGGTCAAAGAGCCGCTGCTAATGCCCAAGAAAAAGCTCAAGAACGAGCCTCTGAAGCTGAACAGATCAGAGCAGGAAAAGCGAACACCGCTGTCCGTCTTAGACAGGCTCAAGAGAGCATAGCACGCGCACAACGTAAAGACGCAGCGCAGATCAAAGGGATGGCAGCCAAGTCCAGCACTACACTCAGCGCACTCACAGAGGGAGGCGTAGGTGGACGCACCTTGGATATGTTAGAGCGAGACCTCGCAGCACAAGAAGCACGCTATCAGTTCTCCGAGGATCGCCAGACGAATCTCCAAGCGACTCAATCCGCATTCACCTTGGAGGAGGAAGCATCACGAACAATGATGAACCAGCTTCGGATCAATCGCCCGATCAAACAAGCAAGCCTTCTTCAATCCGGTCTTCAAGGACTCCAAACGGGGATGTCGATGTATGGTGTTACTAAAGACATGGGCGCACCAGAAGAAGTAAATAAAGCTCTCGCCGGCGATCCCGTTGGGGCAGGTGGGGGTTCATCTTACCCAATCGTTAACACTGGCGCACCTGTTGGACCTGGAATGCTTCCCCAAGTAGGAACGATGCCACAGTAAAAACAAGAATAACACACCTACAAAAAGAACACTTTCATATGACCCAGCAAGACGCACTACTTTCATCCTTACTTAAGAGTGAGCAACGCCGCCCTGTAGATGTTAATCTCGGACAGGTTCCCATTACTCCTACTATTGGACGCATGGGTAACTACTCTGTCGTTACTCGTGAAACTCTTAAAGACAACCCTGCCTCAGAACTCTCCCGTGCGCTCTCTCAGCTTCCGCAACTACTAGGACAGGCAAAGAACATAAGTGTTGCGGCGGGTTTGAAGCAAGCTGAAGAGATGGATCTTGAGGAGATTGAAAAGAGATGGAACAACGGGGACACCGAGGCTGAAGGATTCATGACATGGCTCGGGGGAAACAAAGCGTTCCAAGAGGCAGCTTATCAGAGGTTATTTGACGCGAGCATCAAGCCAAACCTCCAAAAGGTTTCCAGTGAGATTGATGGTATGACTAACGGCGAACTCTTACAATTTGATTCAGACGAATCCATCAAGGAGTATGCCCAGAGTCGCTTAGTTGGATCTCTAGCTCCAGGAATCCTAGATACAGTAAGGACTAACTCGTGGTTAGCCGTGAGGCATAACAGGGCGATGGAGGCGATCATTCCTAACTACGTTCAGAAAGCAGCAGCGAGCATTGACGCACGCAAAAGGGACTTCCAAGAAAAAGAAGCTCTTGCAGCAGTGGAGACAAACTTCCTTACACAGGCTGAAACACCGATTCAAACTGAGTATATTGTCCCAGAGTTTGCTAACCCTGATGACCCGCGAGTTCAAATCGAGAGAGAACTGTTCGATCAAGATGCTGCTAATCAGAGATGGGTGGACAACCTCCAATACTCTCTTGATTTCGCAACAGACAATGGGTTCGCAGGGCGTTTAGACAAGTTCCAAATCGAAGCGCAACTAATCCCAGCACTCACTGCAAAATATCGAATGCTTATTGAAGATGAAGATCACAGTGCAGCCGATCTATTCTTAGAGGCAATGGAAAGCGGGTCTCTTAACATCAACGGGAGACCAATCAATAAGTCCTCCGCTGGGATGAGGTTAATTCAAAACGCAGAAGCACTTCTTGAAAACGCTCTTGAAGCTGACGAGGGCAAAATCGACACGAAGAAGATTGACTCCCACAACAGTGATCTCCTTTCAATGATAGCTGCGGAAAAGGTAAAACCAGGTTACGATCCAGACACGTTCGCTGGTTCCTTGCAAGAAATGGAAGATGAGGTGCTTAATGACCCTACGAAGAAATGGAACGATAAAGAAAAGATCTCACTTAGTAACACCTACGCACGAGCGCGGGACGGTCTTTATGGACGCGGTGAGATCCATGCAGAGACCTCGGACGAGAAACGAGAAGAACTAGGGGAAGAGATTCAAAAGAAATTTAACCTCAGTGCGCGTGAGCAGGCGGACATGACAACTAATTTAGATATTATTGAAAGTGCAACTATTGACACAGGAGCATCACTTTCGGACTATAAAAACTACATTACAAAAGAGGTAAATGATGGTGTTAATCCTGTATATGAAGAGTTCCGAGATCCAATACTTAAGATACTCACAGCAAATGCCTTACAACAAGCCGTAAAAGAAACTGTGGGGAGTGTGGTTGACCTTCCCGAGAATGAGCTATTTCTAGGAACATACAAAACCGATGAAGAACAAAAAAATCAATCATTATTTAGAAACGGATTACAAAATACACTACAAGAACGCTACACGCGTAACGTAGGTCTTTACTTTAAGGATTACATCGACCGGATTAAATCTCAAAATCCACCCTTGTCAGATGAAGAGAAGAGAAAGCAGCAAACCGAAGACGAGCTTCACGCATTGGACGAAGCTCAATACTACGAATCCGCTCGTGATGGAAGTGTCATCGTTAATGAAGATGGGAAACTGACTCCTGATGTTTCCACAGGGTCCATTAACCGTGGTAGTGTTTACGCGTCCGGCGCAGGATTCGACACACGACCTCGTGCAAGTGTAACAAAATACGATATTAACAAAGTAAACAGGACATTGGCTAATGAGTATGGGCGGGAAGCCGTGAAAGGAAACCCAGTCAACCAGAGGATAAAGCTAATCAACAGTCTAGTGCGTGAGGCAAGCAACAAAGGGAGACGCAATTTTATTGGAAAAAGAATGGCAAGCGTTTACAAAACAGACGCATTCGACCAAGAAGTTACAAATGAATTAGATGTTGTCCGTAACAGTGGACTCCCTCTGGATGTGTTAATTAAGGACGGAGGGAACGTCAGTGGAACCTATAGGACGGGAGGTGTCCTAGGACTGTTTACAGACGAAAACAAGTATGTAATCCCCTACAATTATTTTGATACTTTCAACAAACCCGAGGAAACCAAAAAACGCATCTTTAACATGGGGGCTGTTACAAAATACATAAAAACTGGAGACAGTTCTGATTTAGAGAAAATAAGAGCCATCTACCTCCCATCAATGCCCTTGGAGGATTTAATTAAAAACCAAGTGACCTTCTTTGAATCACTATTTGGCGACATCACCAAGTAACCCCCAAAACAACAAATAACATGAGTCTTTTCGCTTCTCAAGCCTTACTTAAAAGTTCACGCTTCCTTGCTCCTAACTCCCAAGATGTTACCACATTCGGAGAGGTTGATGAGGATTACGCCCATCTCGACCGCTTCCAAACCGCCCAGCAGATGAAGAGAGAAGCTCCCGATGATGTGGGTTTCATTGAAGACGTAGCAACAGGAGTGGCATCAGGTGTTGAAGGATTCGGAAGATCACTCATTGGCTTTGCCGATATGGTCCTGTTTGATGCCCTTCCCGATGAATGGTCCGAACGAACCTTTGATCGCCCACAAGGGATGGTTGGAGGATTGGTTGAAGGTATCACTCAGTTTGGATTAGGTCTGATTCCTGGTCTTGGAGTTGCTGGTCTAGCCGCGAAAGGAGCCAAGGCTTTTGGAGCCGGTAGTAAACTTGTATCGGGTGTTAAGACAATCACGGCTGGAGCAACGGCTGACTTCATTGCCTTCGACGAACACGAGGCGCGACTTAGTGACTTCCTTGTGGGACATGATGCAACCCGTAACTCAATTACAGAATACCTACAGTCCAACGAAGAGGACAGTGCCTTTGAGGGACGCATGAAGAACGTCCTTGAAGGAGGAGCATTGGGCGCGATTGGAGGAGTCCTTATAAAAAGCGCGAAGGCTCTTAAGAAAGGGAAACAACTGGATGGCTCGCCTGAAACCATTGCCGCTAAAGAAGCTGCTGACAAGGAGCTTAAACACGCTCTAGTGGACACAGGACTCGCAACTGAGGAAGGCTTGAAGCTGGCCGATGAAGTGGAAGAATTGCTTCCAGAATCATTATTGAGAGCGCAAGCTGAAGTGCAAATGGGCCGTCTGAACTACGTTGGAAGCCCTAACACCAAGTCGGACCCAACAAGCATCCTTCCTAAATACCCTGAGTGTAAATAGATAACAACAATTATAATAATCAACAATCATGAGTGAACCCTGTTATACAGGAGGTCCAGAAGCCCTCCAAAACAATGTCAACGCACTTGAACAGCTAGTGGGAGCGAAGACGTTCGCAGCGCAACGAGAAGTTGTTAACAAAATTACTTCCACGCTAGACAAAGACTTCCCCACAGTCACGGAGGAAAACTTCAAGCAAGCGTTTGCTGATGTTATTGCCCGTGAAACAGTTACAGGTGGAAACCCAGAGGTTTACAGGAACGCACTAAAGATAGTGTCAACAAAGGATAAAGACGGCAACTACGTTAAGGATGCGTTTGCGCTTATCCAGTCCGTGATGTTACACCAACACGCTTACACTCAAGGGATGCAAGTAAGCACTCACAGAGTTCAAGGATTGGCTGAACAAATAGCAAACTCCAAGTCCAAAGGGTTGGATGAAAAACAAGTAAAAAACCTAGAGCTTGAAATGGTTGAAGCGTATGCACAGCTTCGAAACTACATGGCGCATCGTTCGTCTATTGGTTCGGGGTTGAGTTTCGCCTTCTCACAGCGACAAGCCAAAAACGTAGGAACTGTAACAGAATCCTTGAATAGTTATGTGGAATCGTTCTCCAAGAATTACAAGGACGCTTTTGAAGGTGATGACTTTCTTCAAGGTCTTGAGCGTAACAGTAAAACTAGGAAAGTCATGGAGCAGGAGATCAAAGACCTTGCCAATGACGCTGACCTGTCTCCTAATGTTAAAGCCGCAGAGGATGCAGTGAAGGAGACCCAAGCGGATCTTGATAACTACCTTAAGACACGCGAAGCTGGCGCAAAGAAAACCACTGATGAAGCTGGCGCAAAGAAGACCGAAGTGGATCAAACGGAAGTGGATCTACAAGCCAAGGTGAAAGCAGCGAATGAGGATGTTACTCAGTTAACACGACTCAAAGACCTTCAAGATAAAGTGAAGGTTGAAGAGATGGACGCAAGCGCAATCCAAGCAGAGATTGACAGTCTTAAACCCGCCGGGGGGAAATCTCATTCAACTCTCCAACGCCAGCTTGCTCAACTTAAAAAGGACGGAGCATCACAAGAGAAGATCGATGATCTTACTAAGCAGGTCAAGGAAGCTAGGACCGCCACGAAAACAAGAGAGGGTCTGCAAAAAAGACTAGCCAACCTCAAGAACAACAACAAAGACATTGCGAAGGTTGAAGCAGAGATCGAACAGCTAAAAGGTAAGGTAGACAAGATCAAGGAGCTTAACCAACTGGAAAAGACCTTAGCTGCACTCAAGAAGCCTAAGAGCGACATCAAGAAGACCAAAGAGCAGATCGAAAAGATCAAGAAGGCACGGGAAGAAGAAGCCCGAAGAAGAATCGAAGCATCGGAAATCACAAGCGAAACCAAATACAAGAAATTCATTAACCAGACTCTAGGATCACGAGATGCTCGCACCCTAGCTAAACGCCTTACCTTCGCTGAAAAGATGGGGAAAGGCGACGAGGTTACACGGACCATAGCCGAAACAGCAAAGAAGTCAGGATTCCATAAGGTTCTGGACGCAGGATTACAGTGGTTCACAGGAAGTCTCCTCAGTGGTCCTGCAACATTCGTTCTTAACGCAGCAACACCCACTATCTCAAGGACTCTTCAACAACTTGAGCTAGCCACAGGCGCATTGATGACAGGTAACATTCCTCTCTTCAAAGCCTCCATCTCCATGCACAATTTGTTCTACGGTGTAGGGGACGCTTTCAAAATGGGAAGAGCAGCCCTAGAGATGGACAAAGATGCTCTCTTGGGAGGTCCACGGATGTTTGATGACTCGGGAGAGGAGATTGGAGCGTTTGCTTCATCCAACTTCTCTAAAAACGCTTTCCTAAGCAGCCAACCGATGTCTCAGGTCATGGACACCATTAACTTCCTTACAAGGCTCCCTAACAGGATCAACGGATCGGTTGACACACTTAACAAAACAATGGCCTCAATGCAGTATCTAAGGACGCACTTTGTGGCTGAAGCTATTGCCAAAAAGATTCCGCACGGTGAAGTTGAACAATACGTTAATAAGAATGTCAAAAAGATGTTTAACAAAGACGGGTCACTTTACTCTGAAGCGAGGATGATGCGTTCCGCAGTTAAACAAGCGAACGACGAAGGTTTGAGTCGGGCTGATGCTGTTAAGTTCCAACAACGAGTTGCCGAGATCATGGAGAAACAAATCAACGACATCGGTATGGATAAATCAAATGCTGATGTGTTATCCAGAACCACTGAGAGGTTTGCCCGTGAAAGCACTTTCACCGATGAACCAGGAGCTTACACAAGGCTTATTAAACAAGGATTGAACCACATGCCCGTGTTTAAGTTCCTTATGCCGTTTGTAAGCACTCCTATGAACATACTTCACTTTGGGTGGAGACGCACACTTCCTGGTTTAGGTATTGAAAAGCTAAGTCCTCTCATAAGAAAGACCGCAGATCAACGGAAGAAGGAATGGGCAGAACTCACTCCGATGGAACAAGCCGCATCTAAAGGACGATACGCAACCGCTGTAGGAGCATCTGGGGCAATGATTTACTTTGCGACCCAGAACAATGACCGAATCACCGGAGGAGGACCAAGAAACAGAAAAGAACGTGATGCGTTAATGGCTACCGGATGGAGACCTTACTCTTTCGTATTTAATAATGAAGATGGCTCAAAGACGTATGTCAGTTATGAACGGGTAGACCCCCTAGCAACCATGATCAGTATTATTGCTGATGCAGCGGAGTTCACAAAGATGAACCCTGATGATGATGATGGTTTTGCCGAGGTGTTCTCAGCGTTGTCCTTTACCATTGCGGAGAACATGACGGATAAATCATTCCTTCGTGGAGTTAACAACATTCTTAACCTTACACGGGAGCCTGAAATTTATCTTCCTAAGACGTTCAAGGACATCACATCAGCAATGGTAGTTCCAATGTTTGTGGATAAACTAAAGAACGCCAACGGCGAACAGATGCTTAGAGAGTCACGAACACTTTCAGATGCGATCTGGCGTAAGGTTCCGATTGGAGAAGAAAGAGTTCCCCCAAAGAGAACCTTCCTTGGTGAAGCTGTTTACAAACAGAACCCAGGAGGAGTCTTAGCCATGATTAATCCCATCTACATCCAGTCAACCAAAAACGACTTAGTGGATGAAAAGATCCAAGGACTTCTGTATGGCTTCTCGATGCCCCAACATAACTGGACAAAGGGCAAGGAGACGGACATGAGAGAGTTCTACAATCCCGATGGAAGGCAAGCCTACGACCGCATGTTGGAACTCACCAGTGAACACAAGATCTACGGACGAACCCTTCGCCAGTCATTGAAGGCACTGTTCAAATCACCTGCATACAAACAAGCCGAACAGAACTTCCAGCAATTTGGAGGTGGTGAAGGGGACACCGATCCCCGAGTGCGTCTTGCTAAGAGAGTCATCACACGCTATCGTAGTGTCGCCAAACGCCTTGTTATTCAAGAGTTTCCAGAACTGCAACAAACTGTTAAACAGGTGCAACAACGTAACTATCAACTCCGAACCGGACAATCACTAAACCCAATCCCATCCCTTTAAAACATCATGGCTTTAACAACAACAACCGCCCTGTCATATTATCAGCAAGAAAGCAGTGGAAACTACACTGAGTGGACCAACCCTATTAACTTCTCCCTTGAAGCCTTAAGTGCTGACGATGTGGAAGTGTGTGTTATCAACTCACAAGCCGCTGAAGGATTTCAAAAGCTGACACTTATCAAAGATACGGACTATACCCTAGACTTCGCCTCTAAGACCGTGACATGCACATCGTCTGCTTGGGGTGATATAAGCAAAATCGCCAACCACTCAGCGAACCACATTAGAATCTTCCGCGCAACCTCAATAACCGAACTCGTTGATTTCACTAATGGCGCTGTGTTGAATGCAGACGATCTTAATCTTGCCTACAAGCAAAACTTGTTCGCCGCACAGGAGATGAATGAAGACGCTGGGCATACTAGAGGTGGAATCCAGAGTGTCAGTGAGACAGCATTAGCGGATTCCTCAGTAGCCACAGCAAAGATTCAAAACAATGCTGTGACTTCTGACAAGATTGCCGCTGACGCTGTTATCGCAGCAAAGATCGCGAGCGGAGCCGTTACTACAGCAAAACTCGCAGCAGAAGCGGTCACCGAGGAAAAGATTGAGACAGAGGCGGTTACCACGAACAAGCTTGAAAACGATGCAGTCACTACCGTGAAGATCGAAGACGAAGCGGTAACATACGATAAAGTCAAGGCTGCTAGTAAAGCCCAAATGGAAGGACAACTAGGGACTGGTACGCATGGCGGCGAGACAGCTGGCGTGGTGACTCCTGATGTGCTTAAGAATAGCCCGTTGGTTCCTAAGTGTTATGGTGTAGTTAGTTATGATGGTAACACTCCATCGCTTTCAAGCGGATCTTTTAACGTGGCCTCGGTTTCCGAACCATCAGACGATAAACGAACAGTCACTTTTACAACCCCGTTACAGAACGCAAGTTATGTTGTATTAGCAACAATGCAGACCGCTGCCGCAGTAGGGGATTACGAGGCCGTAAGCATAACTGCTAAAGCAACCTCATCCTTTACAATGGAGTCACGCCACAATGAGAGCGCGGACTTAAGTATTAACTTCGTGGTCTTCGGAAGCACCTATGTTAGTTAACCCATGAACCCAAATCTTAACACACCTATGATCGGGGTAACCGGATTGATTGCTAACATAACCCTTGAACAAGTGAACACCTCAGTCGCTATCGCCGTAGGATTAACAACCTTAACATACATGGTCATTAAGATTTACCACGCACTAAGAAAACAATGAAAGACGAATCCCGTAGCATTAAAATGGAGGGTCTCCAGGATCTCTTGATTGACACCTTCATTGATCGCATCCAAAGTGGAGATGACACCCCTGCTCTCTTAAACGCTGCCCGACAGCTACTTAAGGACAATAACATCAGTGCAGCAGTCACCAAAGGATCACCCTTGGATAGCCTAGTGAACATCCTTCCCTTTGATGACCCGACCGATCAAGTAGTCAACGAATGAGCGACCTTCCTAAACAACTCCAAGACTTCCGCAACTTCCTTTGGATGACGTGGAACCACTTGTCACTTCCGGCTCCCACTCCTATCCAATACGAGATAGCCGAGTGGATGCAACACGGACCACGCCGAGGTGTTATCCAAGGGTTCCGTGGTGTGGGTAAGTCATGGATTTGTTCAGCCTTCGTCGTTCACCAACTACTCCTTGATCCCCAGAAGAACATCCTGGTGGTCTCCGCATCCAAGAACCGCGCCGATGACTTCTCGACGTTCACCCTCCGTATCATTCACGAGATGGAGATCCTTGGACACCTAAAGCCCACCGACAAGCAACGCTTCTCCAAGATCTCCTTTGACGTTGGCCCTGCTCAAGCCTCACACGCACCCAGCGTCAAGTCCCTCGGTATAACATCCCAGCTTACCGGTAGCCGTGCGGACATCATTGTGGCTGATGACGTAGAGGTTCCCAACAACTCCGCAACCCAATCCATGCGGGACAAGCTCTCGGAACAGGTCAAGGAGTTTGAAGCTATCCTTAAGCCCAACGATGGCAGTCGCATTCTGTTCCTTGGGACTCCACAGTGCGAGGACAGCATCTACAACAAAATGCTCGAAAGGGACTATGAGACTCGCATTTGGCCGGCGAAGAAGATCGGTGTGGAGAAGTCCGAGAAGATCTACCAAGGTAACATTGCCGCCTCGTGCATCGATGATGACTTCATCGGAAGCCCTACAGAACCTACACGATTCTCCGAGATCGACCTAGCAGAGCGTGAAGCATCCTACGGTAAGTCAGGGTTCGCCATGCAGTTCATGCTGGACCCCAAGCTGTCCGACTTGGATCGTTATCCCTTGAAGATCAATGACTTAATCGTCATGGACATTGATGACACCACGGCTCCCGAGAAGCTGGTCTGGGCACAATCCCCTGAGAACGCTTGGGACAACACTGTGCCGAACGTAGGGTTCACAGGGGACCGCTTCTTTCGCCCCATGAAGGTCATCGGTGATAACATCCCATTCACTGGTAGTGTGTTAGCCATTGACCCATCGGGACGAGGCAAGGACGAAACCTCGTGGGCTGTCGTAAAGATGCTCAACGGGTATCTCTATGTGACGGATGCCGGCGGTATGCAAGGGGGATACGATGATACCGTCTTAAAGGTTCTCACGATGAAGGCCAAGATGAACAACGTGAATGTTATTGTTGTCGAAAGCAACTTCGGTGACGGCATGTTCGTAGAGATCCTAAAGCCCTATCTATCAAAGATTTATCCGGTAACCGTCGAAGAGGTTCGTCATAACATCCAGAAGGAGAAGCGCATCGTGGACACCTTGGAACCCGTGATGAACCAACACAAGCTGGTCATCGACCCCAAGGTCATTAGGAACGACTACGATACCGCCCAGAAGTATCCCATCGAATCCCAACTCAAATACCAGTTGATGTTCCAGATGTCTCGCCTGACACGCGAAAAGGGGGCTTTAACACACGATGACAGGCTTGACGCACTGTCTATGGGAGTGGCATACTGGGTCGAACAGATGGCACAGGATGCCGACATTAAGATCTCCGAACGAAAAGAGGAGGACATCCAAAGACAGCTTCAGAAGTTCAAGGACTCCTACTACAAGATTAACACTAATCAAGCACCCTCAACCACATGGATATAAAAGACGAACTAAACGAGGCAATACGGCTTCTTGAAGGATTACGCTCTAGGATCGATTCTGAGAGCCTTTTGGATAATTCTGGAGGTCACACTAGAGAAATCTCTAAAAACGCACAGGAGCGCATCCTCGTGCTTGCAGTGGGGCATTCTAGGGAGCTTGATGCGGGTGCAGTGGCTTATGACGGAGAAACCTACGAGTGGCACTACAACACCCAGCTTGCCCAAAAGATCAAGGAATACCTTCCAAGTCACATCAATACAACCATCATCAACCACTACGAAGGGGATTCCTACACCGAGTCCATGCGATGGCTTAAACGAACCGTTGACCCGCTCAATGCTGACCTTGTGTGTGAACTCCACTTCAATAGCTTCAGCAACCCCAACGTGAAAGGCCACGAGATGCTTCACTGGAACTCATCCATGAAAGGCTTAATCGCCGCATCCAACATCAACGATGCCATGAACGAGGACTTCCCAGGGAACACCGACCGAGGAGTCAAAAAAGTAACACACGGTGAACGCGGTGCTGGCTTTCTGTATGGACCCAAGGCTCCCTGCGTGATCATTGAGCCGTTCTTTGGGTCAAACCCCGATGAATGGGAGGCTTTTGGGGAAACCGAATACACCTTCAACGCCCTTGCAAAAACCTTAGCACGGGGAATCTCTATAACACTCTCTTACTCAACGCCTAATAAATAACACCCATAATAGGGAGGAAAGAAAGCCTCTCTTTAAGATTCTCTCTGAGATAGGAGGAGAAGGAGATAAAAATAACAATCCCTCTTAAAGATGTCTCTGAGATTTATTTATTATTTTTTATCCTTATTATTATCCAATCTTAGAGATGTCTCTAAGAGATCTTAAAGAAGGAGGAGAAAGAGAGAGACACCTTTGTAGTGTTCAATGCAACGTAACTCCAACATCCCAGAGTCAGCCCAAGACCGCCTTAAGCTAGCCTTAAGTATCCTTACCGAACACTTCGATGATGTCCTGGTGGCTGTGAATCACAGGGAGACATGTAACATCCATGTGGAGTCCCCAACGCCTTATGCTTCCCTCGGGATGCTTCCGACTGTCCAAGGGAAGCTACGGGAGTCTGTAGGACGCAACGAGTTGGCTCAGAGTCTTCGTGAAGAGGGAGGTGATTATGGATTGTTATTTGATGAAGAAGACAATGAGGAGCCGGAATAGTTTTGTTACAAAAATCTGAAGGGGTATATATAGCTCAGCGCCGCAAAATTCCCCCCGCGACCCTCCCAGTAATGACATTGTGACTACCGATTGTCGCGCTTTTTAGCAAGGGGGGGATAGTCACTGGGGTTTCATGACGTGAGCAATTAAGAGAGAGGTAATTGTGACAACATAAAGAATGTTCTTTCATGCGATTGGATGCCATCAAAGTGAGTGTTATTGACCACGGGAAACCCACAATCGTTATTGTCGCTTTTCCTGGTTTTTGTGCATTTCCGCTTGTTTTTGTCGTTAGCCCCCCTTTGAAATATTCGATACGCTCGTAACACGCTTAAAGTCAACACCTTAAGCCAACCTGTCATACAACCGTGTAAAAACATAAAGAAAACACCTTTACATGACGAACATCCTCGGCAATACTAACGGCGTTATGAGAAACCAAATCAAATCCCTCCTAATTCACGCCGCAGAACTCGCCGCAATTGCCTTTATGATTCTTGTCGTTATTTCGGCCGTCTTTTAACCACCACTAACAGAACAAGATGAAAACAGAAACAACATTTACCAAAGTAGCCGTCAAGGTTAACACTAACATCAGCACCGGATATTTCGTTTTTCGCTGCGTCAACAATAGAGGACAAGCGGAGGACTTGCGGATTGGCTGCGCTGAATTTGAATCCATCAACAGTCCAGCGGAACGCGTCCTTTGCTTCCACGCGCTTCACGGTGTTTTCACTGCTGGGAAGCCTTTTGAGATCCTTTCTAGAAGGTGGGAAGCATCCACCAAATAGCGTATGTTAATTCCTAGGATTCCTCTCGTGCAAAGCGCGGGGGATTCAATGGAGTAAACAACAAGCTCCGCTTAAAACATGAAAAACAAAGCAAAAGAACAAACACCACTAGAAGCAATCCTTTCCTTCAAGAATTGGACCGGCCTTAACACTCGCGAGCTATGGAATGCGGGCAGACTGGGGAATCATCCAGGTGAGTATCTTATGAGCATTACAAGCGAGCTTTTCCCTATTCGCAAAGTCTCAGACATTGAAAAGCGAAACGCCCTTGTTGCGAAAGCTATTGAAGAATTGAACAAGTAGAGAAATAATCACTATGACAAAAGAACAAGAAATAAGACAAGCCCTCTTCACGGGTATACCGGTGACCGTAAACGGTCGCGCAATGGAAACCCAAGGCACGCGCTTGGTAGTTGTTATCAACACCGGACGCGGCACGGCGTTTACTCACGCTAATCGTGAAGACATCGAAGCTGCCATCATTGATCCTAGCACCGTCGAAATGACTCGCGTGTTTGATCGCATTGAAAATTTGCTGGAAAGGGGATCGAAATAATGAACTCCTATCAATACGAATACACGGACACCTTTGCAGGTGACGCAAACTACTCATGGGTGAAACGTGGGAGTGTTAGTGTCCCAGAATTGACGCATTACGGGTTCGATGGCTCTCATGGATACTCCAAGGCTAACAAATCTCAGTTGCGCGAGGTCATGCGACTAATTAAGCGCGAGCTTGGATTGACTGGAACTAAAGGCGAGCGCCTAGAATATGGGGATGGGACTATAGAGTTTCGCCCATGTGGATTATGCACAGTTCTATTTATTGATCCCAACGATGAAGGAGGGATTGAATAATGAAGCTAGAACTAAGCACAAGCCACGCTGTCGACCTATTGCGTCAAGATGAATACGCAGGTTGGAGTTACCACGGCGCAACCGCGCTTGTCGAACACCTGGAAAACATGGAAGATGAGTTAGGCGAAGAAATCAATTTCAACTGCATCGATTTTCGTTGTGAGTTTTCGGAATACAAAAGCTTGCGAGATTGGCTCTTTAATTATTACGGACTGGGAATGACGCTAAAAGACGCATTGGAAAGCGCGGGGATATACCGTGATGATGATGATGCTGAAGAGATCGATTCGTTGATTGCTGAATTCATCCGTGAACGTGGGACGCTTGTTGAGTTTGAAGGGGGGATCATCGTTTCTTCTAATTTTTAAAGACTATGAAGCTAAACAAAAAAGAATGTATCTTCCTAGCTTGGATGATCGCTGGGCTGGTCATCTATGGCCGCCTTGAACAATCTTCACACGAGGATGAAATCGAATGGAAAAAGAACCTTAAAGAAAATATTGAAAATGAAAGCTGAAATCCTCCTAGCCTTGGCCTTTGCAATTTGCTGGTATTTCCTGATTAAGCTCGTCCTAGCCTAAGATCCGCCACAAACCACGCCACACAAGCCGCCTTTGGGATTCCCTTTGGGCG
>ENA-OWNS01000464-OWNS01000464.1-marine-metagenome-genome-assembly--contig:-NODE-464-length-18941-cov-4.079304_pt1 | contig 18941 bp, 16 predicted proteins | sample MGYA00238137_ERZ651772 | MGnify/ENA primary metagenome ERZ651772 (study PRJEB26903, sample SAMN06264699) | marine metagenome | isolation source: Columbia River Estuary | place: USA:Columbia River Estuary... | reverse complement strand
TGATAAAGCGGAAAAACAACCGTCTCAAATTGTGTTACAGCCACTTTAGCATCTGCAAAAATATCTTCAAAGCGTTTGGCTTGTTGGTCGCTGCTACAGAAAATATAATTGGTATATCCCTTATCGGTGTTTTGATTTAGGTTTTCAATCAGCAAATCAAACTGCTTGTTAAAAGAGGGCTGTGGCTTGGTGTTAAAGCCAATGAGCTTTGAGGTATTCTCTGGCAGTGTATCACCGGCTTTTTCTCTTAGCCCGTGAGGATTACTAGTAGCAAAGGTTATTGTTTTAAACCCTTCAAATTGTTTTTTTAATAGCCTTGAGGTGCAAAATAACAGCTCAGGAGAAACTCTTTTAACCTCCCCTTGTAGCGTATCATATGCTTGGGTTGCTTTGGTGAAAAGAGCGTCTATAGCGCTGTTTACTATTTCTTGATCTTTAAGGCAAATTATTGTCTTTCCAGAGATGTATTTTAGAAAACTCTCTCTGTTTTCTTCCATTAGTTTGTTTTCTACATTAGGGATGACAAACACTTTTTTTAACTGCTCAAGAGAGAGTTGTGTTTCTACATCAAAGGTTCTTATGGAGTCTATTTCATCTCCGAAAAACTCAATCCTATAGGGCTCATCATTACTAAAGGAAAATACATCCAAAATACCACCACGAACAGAAAACTCTCCAGGCTCTGTCACAAAATCTACCCTTTTAAAATTGTATTCAAATAATATTTCGTTTACAAAATCTATAGATAGGTTTTCTCCAACCGAAATTTTTAGGGTGTTTTTTTCTAGTTCTTTTTTTGTGACAACTTTCTCAAATAACGCTTCGGGGTAGGTAACAATAAGCGCTGGTTTTTTTCTGGAATTGATGCGGTTTAACACCTCACTTCGCAGCAAAACATTTGCGTTGTCTGTCTGTTCTATTTGATAAGGCCTTCTATAGCTTCCGGGATAGAACAATACACTTTCATCTCCCAGTAAGTTTTCTAAATCATTGAGATGATATGCAGCTTGTTCTTTGTCATTTAATATTAGTAGAAAAGGGAGCGCTGTTTCCTTGAAAAGTTCAGCAATTGAAATTGAAAGCGCACTTCCAACAAGTCCCGACACCACGCAGTTATCCCTGGTTTGCTCGGTGAGCTGGGTTTTTAATGCTGCCTGTGCAGAAGACTCTCTAAAGAGAGAGCGAACAAGTGTTTTGCTCATAGTATGCAAAAATAGACCAAAGTTAAATCCTTACAAAGGCCCTTAAGATATATTTAAACAATTAAAATTCTTTTTTAGGATTTTGTAAGAAGTTTACCAAGTGAGTTGGTGGCTCTATTTTTTAGACCGTGTATACTGCTGCTCAAAAGTAAAACCCCAGCACATAGATAGGCCATTTGTTTTATAGCTTCATAACTGCCTGTGTTTGCCACTCCAATGGCCACTAAACCCCAAGCGCCAACTAAGGCAAATTCGGGCATATTTCGTCTCCAGGTGACAACAAGATTTATAAAAGTGGCAATGCCAATCATTGTAAAGGTCCAGGCCTCTGGGGAAATCCCCCAGCCATCCCAGCCAACTTTTGTAAGGTAGATGGTTACATTAGCAATACAGGCCACCGTTAGCCATCCACTATAAATAATAAATGGCCACCACAAAAAAGTAATTTTTGAAAGTGGCGCCTCCAAAAGGTTCATGTTGTTTCTCGTTACAATTTGTAACAAACAAAATAAAATAAAGAAAATAAAATAATATAGGTTATTAATAAAATATATAATATAGTAATAGTTAATAAAAATTTTGAAAATATTGATAATATTGAATTATTTAATAAAATTGATTATGAAAAAATTGATTATAATTTAAAAAATACTAATAATATATTTAATATAGATTCAAAAAATAAAGAATAGTGTTAGAGAATATTAACTTCTGTTTCTAGACTAATATCAAATTCCTTTTTAGCCATTTTTTGGATTTTTTCAGCAAGGGCTAAAATTTCCATACCTGTGGAATTAGCATAATTAACTAATACAAGCGCTTGTTTAGTGTGAACACCGGCATCACCCTCTCTAATTCCTTTAAAACCCATTTTTTCAATAAGCCAAGCAGCCGGTATTTTATATTCAGTTTCAGATAATTTATAGTAAGGGGCCTTTGGAAAATTTTCATTAAAATTTTTAAATTCTGAAACTAGATGAGAGTCATAAAAATTGAACTCATAGTTGTAGAAAAAATCTGTATTAAGTATGGTAAGGAATGAAATATAAGCCTCAAAGGCTGATCTTTTTAAAATATTAGAATAGCTATACTCTCTATCATATCTTGCGCTTATTCTATAATTTCTCAAAAGCTTTGTGTCTGGATACTTGTAATATCCATGCCATATTTCATATTTTTTAAGATTATTTTCAACTATAAAACCATTGTCAGCTCTAAAGGTTGGAGATATTCCTGTATACCTAACAAAAGATCTCCAAGTATCTGTATCTCTTCTAAGCTCGGTATAAAGTGCATCACCGCTAAAGCTTTCACCATCAAGTTTAACTGTATAATTTGAAAAGCTTTTATCAGAATCTATCCAATCAGCTTCTGGCTCTTTATTTGAGTTTCTAAAATATTCAAGTTCAAACTTCCAGCCACCAGTAAATTTAAATAGACCATCAATACCTAATAAATTACCGTAAGCATCTCCATCATAAAGTCGATTTGTAGCTAGTGCTCCAATTTGAATATTAGGATTCAATATATTCTGATATCTAAGTACGTTATTAAAGCTTCTTCCTCCGACACCTGAAAAAGATTCAAATTGTGTGGGAACAATATATGGTGAATCTTGATCTATTGCTGTTAACACATAAATTCTTGATTTTTTACCTTGATTTAAAACTTTAGAGGCAAAAGATGGATTGTTTACAGATCTAGAATAAAATACATTCATAGTATAATCAAGCACATCTATACCCCTGTTAAAAAAAGGTCTGCGTTCAGGGTAATTAATTGCTGTGGGTGAATTAATATCAATTTTAGTAACATCCGCCTCAACTTGAGAAAAGTCAGGGTTAAGGGTAGCTTCAATTGAAAGGTTTTTATTGATCTCAAGATTTACACCAATTCCATAATTAACTTCAGGAGAAGAGTAGTTAACTCTATCATAATATTTTTCTCTTTGACCAGATAAATTTGAACTTACATAAGGAAGGAAGTCAAGGTTTTTTTTATAACTGATATCTTTCATCACTATTGTATGGTCTAATTGACATAGTTTACAAGAATTTTCTCTATCAAGTTTACTGCTGTATGCCCTAGCTGTAGAACCTTGTTTCAATTGGTCCCTATAACTTGTGCTTAGGTTAAGCTTCCACCTTTGGTTTTTCCCATTTGGAAAAGGTAAAGATGAAAAAGGTATGATAAACTCAACTTCGTATCCAAAATCAGTTAATCTACCTAAAGATTCATAATCAAAGTTTGCGTCGAGACTCCAACCGCTATCTCTACTACCAAAACCAGAAGACTCTACTCTTATCCCATCAGCTTGACTCCCATAAAGATTTGCAGTAAGCCCTATATTGTTTCTTGCATCTCCGTAGGTGTCCAAATGAATATTTACGAAATCATCAGAAAAAAGAGAAGAATTATCTCTGGAATGAATTGATGCAACAACTTCATCTCTATATGCCTTAAAGGCTATGTAAATAAATTCATCAGAATAATTAACGTAGCCTACTGTTTTGTATGATGGATCAGTATTATATCCTGGCAGATGTTCATAAATTATATCTAATTCTGAGGCATTTTTTAATTCAGATTCAGATAAAGCTCCATCTAAATTGAATTCAGTAGCTGATGTTTTGACTAGATTTAATAATTGATCCTGTGAAAAACAAAATGTGCTAAAAAGTATAAAGCAAAGAAAAAAAGTTTTTTTCATTCTAGATTTTAGAAAGCAAAGAAATTAAAAAGTTTTAATTATAGAAAAATATTAAAGTTAAAAGGTAGTTAAATCAATAATTTCACTAAAATAATGTGGTTATAAAGATGTAACAAATTCAGTTTTTGAAACCAAAAAACTTCTTAATATTACTTGAATACCTAATCCATATTGCAGCTAAACTCCAAAAGGAGCCAAGGGGAATCCACCATAACGCAATTACAATGGCATAAAACTCTTTTTTATTAGCTTTCTGAACTTTTTTTTTAAGATTACTATATTTCAGTTTTTCCATTTGACCCCACTAAGATAACTGCAAGATCTACAAATTTAAAATAAGTTTTAATCTTTTAATTAATCATTTTCTATGTTAGCGCCATTTCTTTAACAGCATCAATGAAATGATCAAGCTCTTTTGTAGTTGTAAAAACATTTGGACTAATTCTACAACCTTTAACATTTGCATAATCTATAGCAACTGTAAATATTTTATACTTTTTAAATAGTGTGTTAGCCATGGTTGATGGAGACATGTTTTTAAGCCCAATGTTCCCTATTCCACAGCTTCTATTAAGTTCCTCAGGAGTATTAATGATTACATTCCTTACATCCCTAAGTTTATCTGACCAATATCTTTGTAAAAATCTCATTCTTTTTTCTTTCTTTTTCATACCAATCCACTTTATATAATCTATTGAATTTGAAATAGCTAAATCAGTATGTACAGGATGTGTTCCAATATGGTTTAATCTTTTTATATCTAATTTATTAGTATTTCCATTAGCTAATAAGGGCCATATTTTGTTTGTTTTATTTTTATTTATATATAAAAGACCTGCGCCAAGAGGAGTTGCAAGCCACTTATGAAGGCTTGACCCATAATAGTCACAATTAAAATCATCTATTGAAAAATCAAAATGTCCAACACAATGAGCTCCATCAACCATTACATCAACGCCATAACTATGTGCCATTTTACATATTTTCTTAACAGGAAGTATTTGTCCGGTTATATTAATCATGTGGCAAATCATAATAAGTTTAGTCTTTTCTGAAATCTGACTTTCATAAAGTGATACTATCTCTTCATCATTTTTAGGATGATTGGGGACAGATACTATTTTATTTACAACACCATATCTATCTGAAATCTGCTCAAACATCTCTTTCATTGTTCCATAGTCCTGTTTTGCATAGATCGCCTCGTCACCTTTTTTCCAAGGAAAACCAGAAATTACTAAATCAAGTGACTCGGTAGCATTTCTAGTTATCCCAATTTGATCAGAAGTAGATCCAACTAGTTCTGCTAATTCACTTATAACTCTATTTTTATTTTTTTTAAGCTCGTTTCTCATATAGTAAGAACCTTCAACATTAACATGCTTAACATGTTTTATTAAATGTTCCAAAATAGGATTTGGAATGATATTATAATAACCACTTTCAAGATTTATGTAGTCCTCCTTAAGTGTGTAGTGAGATCTTATAGTTTTCCATAATTCACTATCGTTATCAATTTTAGGTAAGTCATCTGAAACTAGCTTAATTTGACTAAGCTGATTTGCTGAAATTAATGGTGAAACAGAAAGTGCACCAAGTGTCTTTATAAAATTTCTCTTATCCATTTTATTGTTAATTTTACTTCAATTTAATAAAAATGTTCAAGGGAGTAAGTTTTTATTTGTTGATTTTCATGCTGTTAAGTAGTTGTTCTAAGTCAGATAACGAAACTTGTAAATCTGAAAAAAAATTAATTGCATGTACAAAAGAGTATATGCCGGTCTGTGGCTGTGACAATATTACTTATCCAAATAAATGTGTAGCCGAGTCAGAGGGAGTTAATAATTGGACTTCTGGAGCTTGCTCTGATTAGTTGATAATATCATTTCAACTTGAAATCTTTTCTGTAATAATACTTACTATTTGGGCAGCTAACTTAGCAGTTATAGAATCTATATCATACTTTGGATTGAGCTCAACTATATCGATTGCTTTTACATTTTTTGTTTTTAAAACATGTTCAAAAACTGATCTAAAAAAATTTATAGAAAACCCGAAAGGGCCTGGAGCACTAACTCCAGGGGCATGAGAAGATGCAAAACCATCTAGATCAATACTAACATATAGCAAATCACAGTCTATAAAATTTTCATCAATTATATTAAAAACGTCATTTAAGTTGTCTGATTTACAATCTTCTATAGGGATATAATTTACACCTAACTCAGATGCAATTTCATATAATAAGTCTGAATTAGAAGATTTTTGAATTCCTAGGGCAAGATAATTAGTGTCTGATCCAAACTCATTCATTATTTGATAAAATGGTGTTCCAGAATTTGGGCCATTTATTGTTGGCCTTAAATCAAAATGAGCATCAAAATTCAAAACTCCTATTTTGTCTGAGCCAAGTTTTGAAAGTGCTTTTTTTATTCCACAAAAATGACCGTATGCAATATCATGACTACCTCCAATACCAATACTAACTTGTCCAGATTGAATTATTTCACAGATGATGTTTGAATATAATTCTTGCGCTAATTCAATTTTATTTTCAAATGCAAAAACATCACCATAATCAGTAATTATTTTTTTGGAAAAATGAGCTGATAATTTACCTAACTCTTCCCTTATTGCCTTTGGGCCATTTTTAGCTCCTTGTCTTCCATTATTTCTTTTAACTCCCTCATCGCATGAATAACCTAAAATGCCAAAATTACCATGTAAACTGTTTGATTTTAATTTATCAAGACCTTCTTTATAAATTTTTATTCCTTCATACCAATACTGATTTGGATAAGAAGGGTCTGAAATTCCTCCACTCCATAATTTTGATTCTGGTGGCTGATAATATTTAATTAATTTAGTCACTTATCTAACAAAGATTTTCCATTAATGTAAACTTCTTCAATTAAATTTGATCCGAAAGAATATGGTATCATCGAGTAAGAAGATATTTTTTTTGTAATGATTAAATTTGCTTTTTTACCAATCGTAATACTTCCTACTTCTTTAGATAAACCCATCGCGTAAGCACCATTAATTGTAGCAGCATTAATTGCTTCTTCGGGAGACATTCCCATTTTTGTACAAGCCAGAGAGACTACAAAATTCATGTTTCCAGAAGGAGATGAACCAGGATTGTAATCAGAAGCTATAGCCAGAGGAATATTATTATCCATAATCTTTCTTGCTGGAGTATATGGAATGTTTAAGAAAAAGGAGCAATTAGGTAATGCAACAGGCATAGTATTGCTTTTTTTAATTGCATTAATATCTTGATCATTTAATATTTCTAGATGATCTATTGTTAATGATTCAAGCTCTGTACAAAGTGGCACACCCCCAATAGAATTAAATTGATTAACATGAACTTTTGGAATTAATCCATGTTTTTTTCCAGCATTTATAATTAATCTTGTTTCATCAATATCAAAATAATCCTTTTCACAAAAAACATCAATAAATTTTGCAAGTTTTCTTTCTGAAACTTCTGGAATCCATTGATCTATAATCTCAGATATAAATAAATCTTTTTTATTAATATATTCTTCTGGTAAAGCGTGAGCTGCTAGAAAAGTTGGTTGAATTAATGCATCATAATTATTACTCAATTTTTTAATTACCTCTAGCATTTTAATTTCAGCTGGTAATTCAAGGCCATACCCTGATTTTATTTCTATTGCTCCAGTTCCTAATTTCATAACTTCTTCTAATCTAAGAGCACTTTTCAAATATAAATTTTCAAAGGTTTCCTGCTGAAGTTTTCTAGCAGAGTTCAAAATACCTCCTCCTTTTTTTGCGATTTGATGATAGCTTAGTCCTAAAATTCTATCAACAAACTCCTTTTCTCTAGGTTCAGAAAATACTAGATGAGTATGAGAATCACACCAGGCAGGCATAATGAACCTTTCCTTCACATCTATAACTTTGTCTACATCAATACTTGGGCAATCATTCATAATGCCATAATCTATAATTTGATCGTCTTGAATTATTAGAAATGCATTATTTAACTTAGAAAGCTTTTTCATTTGTTTGCCTTCTATATACTCTATTGAATGATCTAGAGTTTGCAATAGTCCTTTTATATTTTTAAAAAGAATTTTCATTTATATAGAGAATCTAGAATGCTATCATCGACATGTTCTGGAATTAGAACTTTTAGTTCCTCCGTTCTTTTCATTTCATGTTTAATTGCTCTAATAGCTGGCTTGTTCCGTGCCCAACTTCTCCTAGCTATTCCGTTATTAACATCAAAAAATAACATCTTTTCTAATTTTTTTTCTGATTTTTTTGTGCCATCCAATAGCATTCCAAAACCACCATTAATTACTTCACCCCAGCCAACACCTCCACCATTGTGAATTGATACCCAAGTTGCTCCTCTGAAACTATCCCCTATAACATTATGAATTGCCATGTCTGCAGTGAATTTACTCCCATCATAAATATTTGAAGTTTCTCTATAGGGAGAATCTGTTCCGCTTACATCATGATGATCTCTACCCAAAATTACAGGTCCTATTTCTTTCTTTGAAATAGCTAAATTAAAAGCTCTAGCGATTTCAATTCTTCCCTCTGAGTCTGCGTATAAAATTCTAGCTTTTGATCCAACTACTAATTTATGTTTTTGTGCATCCTCAATCCATTTAATATTATCATCTAGCTGACCTTGTATTTCACTTGGTGCCTTTTCTTTTATTTTAGTTAAAATGGTTTTAGCTATTTCATCAGTTTTTTTTAGATCTTCTTCATTTCCTGATGCACAAACCCATCTGAATGGACCAAAACCATTATCAAAACAGATTGGCCCTAAAATATCCTGAACATATGATGGATATCTAAACTCTGTTTTCTTGTCATTCATTACATCAGCGCCAGCTCTAGAAGCTTCTAATAAAAAAGCATTACCATAGTCAAAGAAGTACGTTCCTCTTTTAACATGCATCTTGATAGCCATGGAATGTTTTTTTAAGGATTCTTGCACTTTTTGTTTAAAGAGTCCAGGGTTATCTTTCAATAAAATATTTGCCTCATCATAATTTAAGTCAACAGGATAATAACCTCCAGACCAAGGATTGTGAAGCGAAGTTTGATCAGACCCAATAGTTACATGAATTTTTTCTTTAAGAAAAGCTTCCCATACATCAACTATATTTCCAATATAGGCAAATGATATTATTTTTTTTTCTAGCTGTGCTTCTTTAACCAACTTGACTAATTCACTAATTTCAAAAACAAGTTTATCTACCCAACCTTGATCATGTCTTTTTTTTGCAGCAGAATAATTCACCTCTGCAGTGATCGTAATACAACCAACAATATTTCCTGCTTTAGGTTGAGCACCACTCATTCCTCCAAGTCCTGAAGTAAGAAATATTTTTCCTTTTACAGATTCTCCTTTTTTGAGAACTTTTCTAAAGGCATTCATTAAGGTAATTGTTGTCCCATGAACTATTCCTTGAGGACCAATATACATAAACGATCCTGCTGTCATTTGTCCATATTGTGTTACACCTAAGGCATTGAATCTTTCCCAATCATCAGGTTTAGAATAGTTAGGTATCATCATTCCGTTTGTTATTACTACTCTAGGTGATTTTTTTGAAGAAGGAAATAATCCCATAGGATGGCCTGAATAGAGATGTAAAGTTTGATTGTTATTCATCTCTGCTAGATACTTCATAGTCAATAAGTATTGAGCCCAATTTTGAAAAACAGCACCATTACCACCATAGGTTATAAGTTCTTGAGGATGCTGAGCAATTTCTTCATTTAAATTATTCTGTATCATTAACATTATTGCTGCTGCCTCACTAATTTTTGCTGGATATTCATCTATGGATCGAGCATATATAGAATAATTTGGTTTAAATCGAATCATATAGATTCTACCGTAGGTGTCTAATTCTTTAATAAAGTCATACGCAAGTTCCTTATGCCATTTTTTTGGGAAATATCTTAATGCATTTTTTATTGCTAACCTTTTTTCATCTAAACTTAAGATTTGCTTTCTACTAGGAGCAGGATTTAATTTAAAATCAATTGATTTAGATTCTGGTAGTTCTTTTGGAATTCCTTGTAAAATTTGTTCTTGAAAAGTCATAACTCTGGAAAAACATTTAAATCTTGGTTCTCTATTAAATTAATCATCTCTTCAATGTCTTTACTTAATGTTCTGTCTTCTTCTAATTTTTTTATGTTTTTGCGTATTCTAGAAAAGGTTATTTCTATAGGATCAGAAAATTTATTTGGACGTCTAAACTCTAATGCTTGAGCTGCATGTAATAATTCAATTGCAATGATTTTTTCAAGATTACCTATAACTTCAAGACACATTCTGCCTGAGATACTACCCATAGACACATGATCCTCTTGTCCCATGCCTGTTGGAATACTATCTGCAGAGGAGGGAAAACAAAGTGATTTGTTTTCTGAAACTAAAGCAGCAGTAGTATACTGAGTAATCATAAAGCCTGAATTAAGTCCTGCATTTTTGATTAACATAGGAGGCAGTCCATGAAGACCCTCTAAAAGTAAATAGCTTCTTCTATCTGATATATTCCCAATTTCAGATGCAGCTATTTTCAAATAATCAATTGCTAAAGCTAAAGGTTGGCCATGAAAATTTCCTCCTGAAATGGTTGAGTTATCACCTAGAATTATTGGATTGTCCGTCACAGAGTTAATTTCAATATCTACAAGTTCTTTTAAGTGGTATAAAGCATTTCGTGAAGCACCGTGAACTTGGGGAGTACATCTTATTGAATAAGGATCTTGTACTCTATCACAATCTATATGTGAATTTGAATTTTCAGAGTCTTTCAATAAACTAGAAATTCGATTAGCAACTTTAATGATACCCTTGTAGGGTCTAAGTTCATGTAGCTCTTTTCTAAAAGGAGCCAGGCTTCCTTGAAATCCTTCAAGTGACATCGCCGAAGCTAAATCAGCTAAATCCATAATGTATTCAAGTTTTGAAATTGCTTTAATAGCGTGGGCTAAAATAAACTGTGTTCCATTAATTAGTGCCAATCCTTCTTTTGCATTTAAATCTAGCGGTTTTAATTTATGTTTTTTAAGAATTGTTTTAGACTCAACCTTCTCTTCACCATCCCAGAAAAATCCTTCGCCAATCACTGGAAGAAATAAATGAGCTAGTGGTGCTAAATCTCCTGAGGCACCGACTGATCCTTTTTCCGGAACATGTGGAGTTAAATTATTTTGAAAAAAATAAATTAGACGTTCTATCAATTCTATACTAACTCCTGAAAATCCCATAGATAAAGATTTTATTTTACAAAGAAGCATAATCCTAGCAAGTTCAGGATTGATTGGATCTCCAACACCAACTGAGTGGCTTAATAATAAATTTCGCTGCAAAGACTTAGTCTCTTTTGAGGTAATTCTTTTTGTACATAGAGGCCCAACACCAGTATTTATACCATAAACAGGCTTTGTGTTTTTTGCAATTTTTTGAGAGCGCTCATAACTTAAAATTATTTTTTTTCTAAGCAAAGAATTTAATTTAACCGCATGGGGATTCTCCAAGAAAAAATAAATATCATCTACCGATAAATTAGAATTTTCAATACTCAACATGACTAAATTTAATTCAAAGTTTGACTTTAAAGATAGCAATATCAAGCATAATAAAGCAAATAATAAACATTAGAGAAAAATTAAATGAATTTATATTAGATAATTAGAAATATTTTTCAGTACTTTGCAATACATAGTACCTGGTTATATATGAGTACAACAAACTTTAAAACACAAATAAGAAAAGGCTTAATTGAATTTTGTGTTCTTCAAATTATCTCTAGAGGTGAAGTATACACAACTGATATAATAGTAGAGCTTCAAAAATCAAAAATGATAGTTGTAGAGGGAACACTGTATCCTCTACTTAACAGATTAAAATCATCTAATTATGTTGACTATTCTTGGAAAGAGTCAAAACAAGGACCTCCTAGAAAGTATTATGTTTTAACAAAAGAAGGTATAGATCACTTAAAAGAATTAAATCTGTCATGGATTGAAGTTGACAAAGCGGTAAAAAAAATAATAAATACAAAGAAATAGAAATGAAAAGTATAGTCATAATCATGTCACTAGTCATAGCTCAAAATATTAATAGTTTTGGTTTACATAGTGAAAGACCACAACCTCCAGTACCACCACAAGTGCCTGCTCCGCCTCCGCCTCCATCATCTATTCCTAAAATAATGGAACTTGGAAACTACGAAAGTATTAGTATAAATGGACCTTTTCAAGTTCAATTATATTCAGGTAAAGAAGGAAAAATAGAATTAACTGGGAATAATACAGCTACAGAATTAATTGAAATATTTATACATAATGATGAACTAATAATTAGGCCTATAGAAAGGAATTGGGTATTTAAATCCTTGTTTGGGTTTAAAGATCTCCGTAAGATTAAGGCTAATATTCCTGTAGAAGATATCAATAAAATATCATTAAATGGATCTGGAACTATTACCTCAAAAGATATATTAGAAAATAAAAAAATTGAAATCAAATTAAATGGATCTGGAAATATCGAAGTTAATCTAAACTCTAAAGAAGCCATAACTAAGATTAATGGATCTGGAACTATTGAGTTGATTGGTAAGAGTGAAGAATCAGAGCTTAAGGTAAATGGGTCTGGAACTATTAAAGCAAAAAATTTATTATCTAGAATAGTAGATGCTAAGATTAATGGATCCGGAACTATTGAGTTATTCTCAACAAATAAGCCAAACAAAAAAATAAATGGGTCTGGAACTATTAAATCTTTCGGCCCAAATAAGGTTAACCATAAAATAATTGATATAGATTAAATTATTAAGCTGTAAGCTGAATAAAAAAAAGTAAAAAATGATGAAAAAAATATTTATAATAGTTGCACTTGTTTCTTTTTCAATTGTTCAATCTCAAAATTTTGAAAAAAAGGATTTAATGGGACAATGGATGTTTAAAATAGAAATAAAAGATGCCATAAAAAACTCAAAAGATTTAAACGGATTTGAAAAATTAGCTGCAAGGACATTTAGTAGACTAATTGAAAAAGAATTAGAAAAAGTACAAATGATATTTGATTTTAAAAGAGATAATACTGCCTCAATAACTGTTATTACAGAAGAAAAAACAGAAAGTAAAAATGTGTTTTTATGGAAACTAAATAACGAAGGCCTTCTCTTCTTGGATAGTATTAATGAAGACACGGAAATTGAATTTGGTGACACGGCATATTGGGTCTTCGAGGACAATAAATTAATCCCTTATGATAAAAAGGATAAAATTAATTCTGGTATGTTAATGGTTAAAGTAAACTAAAATGAAAAAGACATTAAATATAAATATTGGAAGTAGAGTTTTTAATATCGATGAGGATGCTTATGATTTACTATCTAAGTACCTGGAATCAATAAAAACATATTTTAAAAAAATAGAAATAGATGAAGATATATTTGAAGATATTGAAAATCGAATTTCAGAAAAATTTAATTCAAAATCCGAAAGCAGACAATCGTTAAACTTAAATGATGTAGATAGCATAATTGAACAGATGGGTACCCTTGATGATTTTAAGGAGGCCTATGATGATTTTGAAATAAACGAGCCTAAAAAACAGAGTCAAGAATCAAGTAAAAAAGAAAATAAAAAAAGAATATATAGGAATTCAAGCGATAAGGTAATAGCCGGGGTTGCTTCTGGACTGGCAAATTACTTTGGTTTAGATCCAATTATTTTTAGATTGATTTTTATTGCCTCTCTATTTACCGGCTTTGGGTTTATTGCTTATTTGATTTTTTGGATTGGAATTCCTGAAAATGAAAGTGGAAGAATAAATGAAAACAAAAGACTTTATAGGGATGGAGATAACAAAATATTAGGAGGAGTTGCATTTGGATTAGCAAATTACTTTGGGGTAGATCCAGCAATTATCAGAATACTTTTTATTGTATCTCTTTTTATTGGGGGTTTTGGATTATTAGCATATTTGATTCTATGGATATCAATTCCTGAGGCTAAGACTGTTGGTGAAAAAATGAACATGAAGGGGTACACACTTACTCTTGAAAACATCGAAAAATTTATTAAGGAGAAGCTTCCTCAAAATGACGGTAAGGAAAATATATTTGTTAAAATAATTTTACTTCCTTTTAGAGTAATTGGTCCAATTTTCCTGGGAATTATAGCAATAATTATTCCTATTTTACGAATTTTAATAAGCTTTATTCTTTTAGTTTTTTCTATTGTAGTTATTGTTTTTCTGGTAGTGTTTACTCTAGGGGCTTTAAAATTGATTAATTATCAAAATTTTATAATCGGGAGCATTGATGGTTTCTATATAAGTGGCATTGATCTCTCCGCTATAATTGGTGAATTACCAGTTTATTTTCAATTATCAATTTTATTGTTCTTAGTGGTAGCACTATTATTTATTATAATGATCATTTTAAAAGTATTATTCAACATTAAAAATAATATTTCAAGTAGACTGATAGGTTTATTTTTTATTGGTGCTATTTTATTCATTTTTAATATTATTGTTCTTGAAGATACAATTGATAAATGGGAAAGAAGTGGACAAATAGATGAGTGGATAGATGAAGGTAAATTGAAAATTGAAAACAGAAGATCTTACCGATATTGATTATTTTAATGTGCCTCAAACCCGTCATATAAATGTTTAACTTAGCCCGTCAAATGCCAAGAATTTTACTACTTATTTTCTTACTAATTCAGAATTGGATTTATTCTCAAAAAACGTATCATCCTAATAAAGTTGATCCCTCTGAAATTATTATTGATGGTTTTATTTCAGAAGATGAAATAAAAAATTCTTTTATAACTACTGTTGATTATGAATGGCAACCTGGCTACAATACTCCTGCAAGACTAGAAACTGAAGTGTATTTAAGATATAGTGAATCTAGTCTATATGTAGGCGTAGTCGCATATAGTGATCCTGAAAATATTAGAGGGCAAGTAAGACCAAGAGATCAAATGGAAGGAGATCTAAATGAGGATACTATTTTTCTGAGATTTGATCCCTTCAAAGATGCACGAAGTGTATATATTTTAGCATCAAATGCATATGGAAGTCAACTAGATTTAAGAGCAAGAAATGCAATTAGTGATGACGAGAGATATGATATAACTTTTAATGCACTCTATGAAACTAAATCTTCAATTAATGATGAGGGTTATGTTGTTGAATTTTTAATTCCGTTCAATTCAATCCCATATCCAAGCGGTAAAGATCAAAAATGGGGATTTAATGTCATGCGTGCATTCACTCTTAATGGAACACAAGTTTTTAATATAGGTGATAAATATGATAGAGATAACCCCTGTAGAATCTGTCAGATTAGTGGTGAATTAATAATGGATGATGTCGAATTTAAAAGTAAAACTGAACTACTTCCGTATATATCAAGTAATTTAATTGGAGATAGAGGAGTTTTGTCAAACAATCCTATCGATTATGGAAAAGCTGCAAGTGAAATTGGCTTTGGGGTTAAATATGACCTATCCTCATCTTCATCCATTGAGTTAACAGTAAATCCAGATTTTTCTCAAGTAGAAGCAGATGAAACTCAAATTGATATTAATTCAGCATTTGCTTTACAATACCCAGAGTTAAGACCTTATTTTAATAAAGGAATGGACCTGTTAAATTTCTTAGATAATGCTTTTTACTCAAGGACTATTAATTCACCCTCTATTTCATCTAAATTAACATCAGCTGGTGAAAAATCTAGGTCGATTCTCTTGACAGCAATAGATCAAAAGTCTCCTTATTTAATTGGAGGTGAAGATAAATCTTACTTTGGAGAAGGTGGGACTAGTTATGCTAATGCATTTAGACATCAAAGAGTAATAAATAATGGTCTTAAATATGGATTTTTTACTACGAATCGATATTATGAAGGTGGTGGATATGGTAATCTTTTTGGCATCGATGGGCTATTTACTATTAATAAGATTTGGCGTATTCAATTTGAGCTAATTAAAAATTTTAATGAAGAACCTATTGCTGATTGGATAGATACTAATGACTTGTTCTCAAATAAATCAGTAAAATTAAATGGTGAAAAATTTAATGGGAGTGCAAATTACTTCCGAGTCTCAAGACAAACTGAAAACTGGAATTCATATTTATTTTATAAATCAATATCAGCAAATTTTAGAGCGGATTTAGGATTTGTCCCAAAAAACAATAAAAAATCATTCACTGCATTCCAAGGATATGAAAAAATAATTGATAAAAAATATTTAAAAACTTTTGCACTTAGTGTCACAGGAAATTTGAGTCATAATTTCAATAATGAACTTAAATATAAAGGGTTAGATGTGGAACTTGGTGTTACTACAATTGGCAAGACTTATATTAACTATATGTATCTTATCAATTCCTTTAGAAATTATTTAGGTGTTAATTATAAAAATTATAGTAATTCCACCATAACTATAATGAGTTCACCATCAAAGAACTTAACATTTTTTACTAGAGCTACTTTTGGAAAAGAGATTGCATTCAATGAGGATATTCCTGAAATTGGAAAAGAAAGCTCTTTCGTCTTATCATTAAATTATAAACTAGGGAATAATATAAGTCTAAACCCATCTTTAAGATTTTCTTCTTTAAAGAAAACTGATGACTCAGAGTTTTTTTACAATGGTTATATATCAAGATTATCTAGCAGATATCAGTTTAACAATGATTTAAGTTTAAGATTAATTTCTGAGTACAATAAATTTACTGACACATTTTATATACAACCTCTATTAGAATGGAATCCAAATCCTTCAACTATATTTTATATCGGAGGTAATCAAAGTTCAATTACTGATTTTGATCTTCAGCCAGAGGATTTTAATCCTTTTCGAATTAACAGGTCTCAGTTTTTTGTTAAATTTCAATACTTAATTGGAGTATAAAATTTACTATATTTAAATATGAAAAATAAACTACTATTACTCTCGTTGATATTAACATTTTCTTCATGTGGAATCTTTAAAACAACTAATACACCCATAACATCCGGTGCTGAAGCTGAAGATGTAAAAGAAGTTGATACAACTGCTAAATTCATTGGAAAATATAATATTACTGTATTCGGGGTTCCTGATGTAGGTGAATTGGAATTAATTATGAATGTAACCAGGGATGGTGATGAACTAAAAACTGAAATTGAGGAAGGAGAACAAGAATCAGGGCTTGATGTTTTAAAAACTGAAATTGAGGAAGATATTTTATATATAGACACATACGTTGATAGTTATGGCATAAATGTTTCTTTTGAAATTTATGTTGACGGAAATTCAGTTACAGGATATCTCGCTGATATGTTTGAACTTGAAGGAACTATTACTAAATACGTAAAATTAAAATAGTTATTGAGTTACTTCGTACTCAAATTCCCAAAGTGGATTGTCTAGTTTATTAATTATATAATTTAGAGTTAACTCTTCCCCTGAGGAAATGTTTTTATCAGCTACAATTCTAATATGTTTTATAGCTCCAATAGACTCGTGAGATTCAGAAATAACAGCTTTACAATTTGGCATTTCATGGTGATTGATAAATGCGCCTAGTGGAAGTCTTATATAATTATCTGGAAATCTCTTATCATAAACATGGGATATGCCTAGATCGGTGTTATCTGAAATATCTTGAGTAGCAAAAACTCCAAGACCTTCAATTGTACTTTCTTTAATTGTTATTGACTTAGGAAGTGGTCTCCACTCTTTTTGTTGATTCATAATATCAATTTTACTGAATTTTTAAATCAAAATCAAGTGATAGTGACTTTCTTAATCCAGTTACTACATTTAAAATATTAAAAGGAAGAGATATTGTTTCAACTTTAGAAATAGTCTTTATTTGAATTTTGAAAGAACTATTTGGAAGAATTTTTAAAAACTTAGAATTTTTATGAAAGGTATATTCTCCCTGATATTCTAGGCTAATAGGTACGCTACTCAAATTAGAAACTTCTAATTCAAGTACAGTTGTTTCCCCAATATATCCATTACTCTTAAACTTAATATTTGATTCAATTATAGGTTTTATATTCTCCTCTTTACCAATTAATAAATCCTTGAACCAAACAAAAGTGTGTCCTTTAAATAAAGATTCTTTTATTGAGTTTTGCGAGTTGTCTTTTGTAATCACAAATGTCAATGGTCTATGACCTCCATTAGGAATATCAAAATCCCAATCTATAAGACCGTGAATATCCGAGTTTCCGAGAACTGTAAGGTTATTATTTATTGCTATTTCAAGTGCTTCTTCAGAATAAGTATCTTCATTAGCAACTTCAAGCCCATGAACAAGATTATTTGAAATGAGTTCTTCGTGAACTGGATCTAATTTAGCAATCCCATCCATCCTTCCCTCACTTTTGCTTGTCCAATGAGGATGATTCCAAAAAACAAAAGCTCCTTGATTGTTTGCCTCTATTATACCTGCTAGTGAATCTCCTTCAATCAATAATTTGTTTGCATCATTTATGAAGATTGCATTGAAATGACCTGGAGGCATATGTCTGGTTATTTCAGATCCTTTAAGAATAATTAAATCCTTTTCATCAACAGATTTCTTCGCTATGACATATGACCTGTTTAAGTCAGGGTTAGGAATATCTTCTTTTTTTGGCTGATATTCTAGATGATCTGTAATAGCAATTATTTCAATACTTTCTCTCAAAGCTTCTTGTGCTCTTATAGTAGGCCATACCATTCCATCGGAAAAAACTGTATGAGTATGAAGATCAGCTCCCAGTAATAGCAGTCCATCTGGTGCTTCAAAAAATTTTGAGGTGTTTTGACTAAAGAGAGTAAAAGAAATAAAAAGAAATAAATATTTGATTTTCATTTTATTAATGTATAAATAATTATTCAGTTAATAATTAAAATAAATATTAACTACAATCAATCTCATATTCTTGCCAAACTTTATCTGGAGTAATATTTGGAAAATAATAACATTTTTTTGAAAAATATAAACC
>ENA-OWNS01000461-OWNS01000461.1-marine-metagenome-genome-assembly--contig:-NODE-461-length-19018-cov-8.650494_pt1 | contig 19018 bp, 12 predicted proteins | sample MGYA00238137_ERZ651772 | MGnify/ENA primary metagenome ERZ651772 (study PRJEB26903, sample SAMN06264699) | marine metagenome | isolation source: Columbia River Estuary | place: USA:Columbia River Estuary... | reverse complement strand
CTGTCTTCATTGTCACAAATAGTTGAAACTGCTGCTTCAACAATAATATCACTAATTTTAGCAGGATCTTGTTGAGCACTAAAAGCATTTGGATCTATAATTATTTCTATATGAAGATTATTATTTTTTAGAATTATTGCAGAAGGATTATTAGCTTCACCTCTGTGGCCTATAAATTTACTTTTATCTTTTAGTCTTGTTTCTTGGTTGTCTTTACAAATAATAAGTGAACCATCTTCTATTTTAAAATTAGTAATATTTGCCCATCCCATAATTATATTTTCTAAAGGAAAATATCTTTCTAAAAAATTTCTTCCATATTTTATAACCATTTCTCCTCTTAGGGGGTCATATCTTTGTGATGCACTATCCTCAGATTCCTCTATTACATCAGTACCATATAAACTATCATACAAACTCATCCATCTTGCATTAGCAGCGTTAAGTGCATATCTATCATTCATAATGGGAACAACTAATTGTGGTCCAGCAATATTAGTTATTTCTTCATCAACATTATCTGTTTTGATCTTAAAATCAGGGCCTACTTCTTTTAAATAATCAATTTCTTTTAAAAATTTTTTATACTCCTCTAGATTGATTTCATTTCCTTTATTTGCAATATGCCAATCGTCTATTTTTTTTTGTAAATCTTCTCTTATTTTTAATAGCTCTTTATTTTTTGGGGCTAGCTCATGAACTACTTGGTCGAAGCCTTCCCAGAATTTTTCAGAAGAAATATTTGTATCTTTAAGCAACTCTTCATTAACGAAGTTAAGCAATTTATTAGAAACTGATAGATTGTGTATTTTTGTATATTGTTCTTTCATAGCACCCATTTTACCCCATCTGTATTTTTGCCTGAGAGTTTTGCTCCATCGGCGAGATAAATCTCTTTCCAGAGTGTTATGTTTATTATCGGTCCATTTGCCTGAGAGTTTCCGGGGTGGTTGCTCCTTCGGCGCTATTATTTAATAGTCTCTCCCGATATTGATTAAGAGTATCTCTTAATAGAATTATGTCAAATATAAATTATTTAAAACATTTTATTGCCTTTTTTCTTAATTAATTAATAATTAAACAATCATATGAAAAATTATTTAAATTTTGAAACAGATATTAAAAATTTAGAGATAGAAATAGACAAACTTAAAGACCCTTATAATCAAGATGGTCTTTCGGAAGTAGATACAAAAAAAATTTCTGAGTCTCAAAAAGAGATAGATAATAAGCTACAAGAGATTTACTCTAATTTAGACCCTTGGCAAACTACCTTAGTTGCAAGACATGAAGACAGACCTAAAGCAAAATTTTTTATCGATAATTTATTTGAGGATTTTATCCCATTGTCAGGTGACAGATTTTATGGGGAAGATAAATCCGTACTAGCAGGATTTGCAAAATTTAATGAAAAATCTGTTTTAGTTATTGGTCAAGAAAAAGGGGATAGCCTTGAAAGTAGAATTGAAAGAAATTTTGGAATGATGAGGCCTGAGGGTTACAGAAAAACAATTAGATTAATGAAATTAGCAAATAAATTTAACATTCCGATAATTTCTTTTATAGACACACCCGGAGCTTACCCTGGTGTAGGAGCGGAAGAAAGAGGTCAAGCAGAGGCAATTGCAAAATCAATTGAGTGCTGCATGTCGTTAAACGTCCCAACTCTTGCAATTGTTATTGGAGAAGGTGGATCAGGAGGGGCAATAGCACTTGCTTCATCTAACAAGGTAATCATGTTAGAAAATGCAATTTACTCAGTAATATCTCCAGAGGGCTGTGCCACCATTTTATGGAGAGACCCTAAAAGAACTTTAGAAGCAGCAAAAGCTATGAAATTGTCTTCAAAAGACCTTTTAGAACTAAAAGTAATTGATGAAATTATTCCAGAGCCAATTGGTGGTGCCCACAGAGATAGAGACCTAATATTAGATAACGTAAGAAAATCGATTGAAAAAAATTTGAATGAATTTTTTAACATGAGTGGAGAAGAAATTTTTAATCATAGAAAAAATAAATTTTTAACTATTGGAAGATCTAAAGGTTTCGTAAATCAAATAGACGATCTAAGTACACTCAGCATGAAAGAAAGTAAGGTTAATTTATTTATTAAAAACTTCTTTAAATCAAAGTTAAATTTAGCAGTTTTATTTGGAGTAATAGTTTTATTGGGCTATTTTATATTTTCTTTATAAGGCCCCACAACAGTTTTTAAACTTTTTACCTGTAGCTTCACATTTCTCATTTCTTGAAATTTTTTCATTTTTTCTTTTTATTAGTAAACATTTTGGATCGTTAGATGTTTCTTTTTTTAATGGTCTTGAAATACTTTCACTAGGTTCTTGAACTATTTTTAAATTTATTAAAATTGTAACAAAATCCATTTTCAATTTATTCAATAAGTTTTCGAAAAGAAAAAAGGCTTCTTTTTTATACTCAACTAATGGATCTCTTTGACCATAAGATCTTAGGCCAATAACTTGTCTTAGTTGTTCAAGATATTGAATATGTGACTTCCAGTTTAAATCTATACACTGAAGAAAAATTCTTTTTTCAACTTCTTTTGCTTTTTCTTCATCCAACATTTTAATTCTTTCATTTCTTGCTTCTAAAAATTTAGAATTAATTTTATTTTTGAACTCTTCATCTTTTAATTCAGTAACATTTTTAAATTCATTATCATCAACACTTTTTCCTAGTAAAGTTTTTAACTGATTATTAAATTCATTATTTTTAGTTGTTGATAGTTTCTGTGTTTTTAAGCTGATTAGATGACTAATAATTTCAGATAAGAATTCATCTGAATAATCAAAAACTTTTTCACTATTCATTACACCATTTCTTTGAGAGAATATTACGTGTCTTTGGTCATTTAAAACGTCATCAAATTTTAATAAATTTTTTCTTATATCAAAGTTTCTGGCTTCAACTTTTTGTTGTGCTCTCTCGAGCGCTTTATTGATCCAGGGGTGATCAATACTTTCTCCATCCTTTAAGCCTAATTTTTGAAGAATATTATTCATGGATTCTGAACCAAAAATTCTCATTAAGTCATCTTCTAAACTAACATAAAAAATTGAACTTCCTTCATCGCCCTGTCTACCAGCTCTTCCTCTGGCTTGGTTATCAACTCTTCTAGACTCCATTCTTTCCGTACCAATAACAAATAGTCCACCAAGTGATTTTATTTTATTTTTATTTTCTAAAAGTTCATCATCAGGTTGACTTCCTTTTTTTCCACCTAACTGGATATCAACACCTCTACCCGAGATACTTGTTGTGATTATAACTGAATTCATTTTTCCAGCATTTGCAATGATTTCAGCTTCATTTTCATGATTTTTTGCATTTAAAACTACATGTTTAATTTTTTCATCATTTAGTAATTTTGAATAAATTTCTGATTTATTAATGCTAGAAGTGAAAACTAATATAGGCTGACCTTGCTTGTGACACTCCAGAACTTTTTCAATGATAGCTTTATTTTTTTCTTCTTCAGTTCTAAAAATTTGATCATTCCAATCTTTTCTAATCATTTCTTTATTTGTAGGGATGATAACCACAACTAAATTATATATTTCATAAAACTCCTGAGATTCAGTTGCTGCAGTTCCAGTACATCCTGAAATTTTATTATAGAGTTTGAAATAATTTTGATAAGTTATTGATGCTAGAGTTTGATTTTCAGCTTGAACATCTATTCTTTCTTTAGCTTCAAGTGCTTGGTGTAAGCCATCTCCAAATCTTCTTCCTTCTAATATTCTACCTGTAAGTTCGTCAATAATTTTTAATGCTCCATCTTTAACAATATAATCCCTTCCTTTTTCAAATAGATGATGAGCTCTTAAAGATTGATTTACATGATGAACTAAACTTAAGTTTTCAGGATCATAAAAGTTATTATTTTTTAGAATTCCTGCATCAGAAAATATTTTTTCTACATTATTTATTCCTTCATTTGTAAGTAATATATTTTTATCTTTTTCATCAATCTCATAATGTTCTGGTAATAATCTTTTTATAAGTTTGTCAATCGCAAGATATTGTTCTGTTTTGTCTTCAGCAGCTCCCGATATTACAAGTGGCGTTCTAGCCTCATCAATTAAACAAGAATCTATTTCATCAACAATAGTATAAACATGTCCTCTTTGAACCATTTGTTCTTTTGAAAATTTCATATTATCTCTAAGATAATCAAACCCTAATTCACTATTAGTTGCATATGTAATATCAAAATTATAATTTTTTTTTCTTTCAAGATCATCTTGGTCATTATTTATAAAACCAAAAGTTAATCCTAAAAATTTATATATCTCCCCCATTTCTTGAGAGTCTCTTTTTGCAAGATAGTCATTTACAGTAACTATATGCACCCCTTTTTCTGTCAGAGCATTTAAATAAGCTGCAAGACTTATTGTTAAAGTTTTACCTTCACCAGTTCTCATTTCTGCAATTTTGCCCTCGTGAAGCACAACACCTCCAAGTATTTGAACATCATGATGTCTCTCATTTCTTGTTCTCTTAGAAGCCTCTCTCACAAGTGCAAAAGCTTCAGGCAATAGGGTGTCTAAATTTTCACCATTTTTAAGTCTATCTTTCAATTCTGTAGTTTTTTTAGGAAAGTCTTCGTCACTAAGGTTTTTAACAGATGCTTCCAAGGAGTTAACTTTTACAACTATTTTGTTAATTCTATCGAGCTCTTTTTGATTGCTAGATTTAATAAACTTTGTGATAAAATTTAAGGGATTAAGCATTTAATTTTCTGGTATATAATTAATTATAACTTTTAATATAAGTATTAAATAAATATTTTAAACACATGCCAATAAACGTTAAAAACTTTATAAACTCACTAAATTTAAAGTCAAAAAATAGTGACTTTCAAGATTTAGAACATCTAGATGGAGTTTCAATATCCACAGTTTGTGCAAATTTATACAGCAAACCTAGGGATGATTTGGTTATGTTTTATTTTAGAGACGGGGCAAACTATGCCTCTGTTTACACGCAATCAAAAATAATTTCAGAGAATATTAAATGGAATTTAAATATAAAAAGTAAAAAAATAAGTGCTCTAATTATTAACACTAGAAATGCCAATGCATTTACAGGATTAGATGGGTACAAAGGTTTAAAAGAAATAGCAGAAGAAGCAGCATTACAATTAACAAAAAAACAAACTGAAGACGAAGATTTTCCAAAGAAGATATCATCAAATCAAGTTCTTTTTGGATGCACAGGGACAATTGGAGAAAAATATCCAACTGAAAAAATTAAAAAGAATATTCCAGAATTAATCAAAAAAATTAAATATACGCAAAATAAATTTACCTGGATGAAAGCTGCATTAGGCATAATGACAACAGACCTACAGCCAAAAATTTCTATGGAGGAATGCAAAATAGGAAATAAAAATGTTAAGATTTATGGGATTGCCAAAGGATCAGGAATGATTTTTCCAAACATGGCGACCACATTAGGTTATGTTTTCACTGATGCAGATCTTTCAAACGATGTTTTAAAAAAACTATTAAAGAAAAATATTAATACAACCTTTAATGCAATCAGTTGTGATGGCGATACTAGTACAAATGATATGGTTTCTATTTTTTCAACAGGAAAAGTAAAAAACCCAATCATTAATAATATTAATGATAAAAAGATATTTAGTTTTGATAAAGCACTGCATTCAGTATTATTAAATTTGTCAAAAAGAGTGGTTAAGGATGGTGAAGGAGCTACTAAATTTATTACAATCAATATAGTTAAATCAAAAAGTGAGAAAGAAGCAAGAGTAATAGCTTTTTCTATTGCGAATTCAAATCTTGTTAAAACAGCCATCGCAGGAGAAGATCCAAATTGGGGTAGAATAATAATGGCCATAGGAAAATCTGGAGTGAAAATAGATTTAAAAAAATTAGCAATAAACTTTGGTGGTATTAAGATTATAGAAAAAGGACAAATTTTTAAATATTACAAAGAAAATGAAGTGGCTAACTATATGAAAAGTCAATCAATAGATATTTCAGTAAATTTAAATATGGGATCAAAAAGTTTTACTGCTTACACAATGGATTTAACAAAAAAATATATTGAGATTAATGCTGATTATAGAAGCTAATTTGATATTGAATTAACTTTATTAATTATTAACTATAAACCATGATCAAATACAAGCTCATATGTAAAGATTGTGAAACTACTTTTGATAGTTGGTTTTCATCGTCTAAGGAATATGAAAAACTTAAAAAGAAAAAATTCTTAAATTGTCATTTTTGTAATTCTTTAAATGTTGGAAAGGGCTTGATGTCTCCTAATGTGAGTACTTCAAAAAATATTTTAACAGACATTGATTCATCCAGTGAAAAATATAAAGAAATAAAAAAAACAATTTATAAATATCAAGAATTTATAAAAAAAAATTTTGAATATGTGGGAGAAAATTTTGCTTATGAGGCAAGGTCTCTACATTATAAAGACAAAAAAAAAGCCAAAGGTATTTATGGTACCGCAACAAAAAAAGATCTTAACGAATTAAAGGAAGAGGGTATAAAAGCAGAAATACTGCCTTGGATAAAAGATACTACGAACTAATTTTTTATAAATTTTGTAATATAATTAACAGAAGTATCATTTGTTACTTTCCAGCTATTATCTAATATATTAAAATTCATTCCATCTAATTTTTTAAGAGATAGATTGTTTTTTTTACTTATATCTATTAGCTCACTAGGTTTAACAAATTTTTCCCAATCATGTGTTCCAATTGGAAGCCATTTTAAAATATATTCAGCACCCACTATTGCGAAAACATAAGATTTTAATGTTTTGTTAAGGGTTGCAATAAACATTATTCCATTTTTTTTCAATAATTTTGAACTTTCTTTAATAAAAAAGTCTATATCATTAACATGTTCAACTATTTCCATGTTCAAAATTACATCAAATTTTGTTTTATCTTTTAACATCTCTGGAGATGCAACTTTATAATCAATTTTAAGTTTATTTTTTTTTGCATGAAATTTTGCAACTTCAATATTTTTCTTTGATGCATCAATCCCAACAACATTTGCCCCAAGTCTACACATTGGCTCAGATAATAATCCTCCACCACAACCAATATCTAGTAATTTAATATTCTTTAAAGGCTTATCAGATGATCTAATCTTAAAATCTTTGATAATATTTTCTTTTATATATCTAATTCTTATTGGATTAAAATTATGCAATGGTTTGAATTTACCATTAGGATCCCACCATTCTTCAGCAATTTTGGAAAATTTCTCAATTTCTTTTTTATTTATTGAATTCATAATAGATAACTTGTGGACATAACAATTAAGATGTATTTTATCAAATATAAATTACAAAATTATCAATGAAAACTGTTGTATTAAAGTTCGGTGGAACCTCCGTTGGAAGTATAGATAGAATAAAGAGCGTAGCAAAAATTATTTCCTCTTACAAAAAGAAGAAAATGGGTGTCATTGTGGTTTCATCTGCAATGAGTGGCACAACCAATGAATTAATAAAAAAAACAAAAGAATTAAGTAATACCTTTGATGCAGCAGAATATGATGTTTTGTTAGCAACAGGAGAGCAAGCAACTTGTGCATTAATTGCTGGTAGATTAAAACACCTTGGTTTTAAAGCTAGATCATGGATGTCTTGGCAGCTACCAATTATTACAGAAGGACCTTATAGCTCTTCAAGAATTAGCAAAATCAATAAAGGAAAAATACTTAGTTTCATGAAATCAGGTGGAATACCTATCATAACTGGTTTTCAAGGCATTAACTTAGAAAATAGACTTACAACACTGGGCAGAGGTGGAACTGATGCATCAGCAATAATGCTTGCAAAATTTTTTAATACTGATGCGTGTGATATCTACACTGATGTAGATGGTGTTTATACTACAGATCCAAGAAATCATTCTAAAGCCAAGAAAATTCATAAAATTTCCTACGATGAAATGTTAGAGATGGCATCATTAGGCGCAAAGGTTATGCAACCTACATCTGTGCAAGATGCAAAACTAAATAATATTAATTTTTCAGTTAAATCTTCATTTCAAAAAAAGAAAGGCACATTAATAACTGGTGCAAAAAAAACCTTCAGTAATCAAATAATAACTGGAATTACTTCTACAAAAAATGATTCTAAAGTTACGATTGTGGGTGTTAAGGACAGACCAGGAGTAGCAGCTGCTGTTTTTAAACCATTATCACTTAATCAAATTAATGTTGATATGGTAGTTCAAAATATTTCTTTAAATGGAAAAGAAACAGACTTAACTTTTACAATTAAATCTGAGGATGTAAAAAAAACAGAAAAAATAATTAAACAAAATAAAAAAATTTCATTTAGAAAATTTACATACGATAATAATGTTTCGAAAGTATCTATTATTGGTGTTGGTATGATTACAACACCAGGAATTACCTATAGAATGTTCCAAGCATTGGCTTCAAAAAAGATTAACATAATGGTTATTTCAACTTCTGAAATTAAAATTTCAGTTTTAATTTCAAATAAACAGATAAAAAAAGCAGTAGCAGTGCTTCACAAAGAGTTTAAGTTAGATTAACTTATGAGCTTAAGACCATTTAGAGACATTCATAGAAAAAAAACAAAAGTTATAAATGTTGGTGATGTAAAAATAGGTGGTGACAATCCTATTTCTGTTCAATCAATGACCAATACCTTAACAACCGATATTCAGGCCACAATAAAACAAATTAATGATATTCATGAAGAGGGTGCAGATTTGGTTAGAGTTTCTTGCCCAGATGAAGAGTCTTCATTAGCTCTTAAAGAAATTACAAAACATGTATCTGTTCCAATAATTGCTGATATTCATTTTCATTATAAAAGAGCAATAGAAGCAGCTGAAAATGGAGCAAAATGTTTAAGAATTAATCCAGGCAACATAGGAGATAAATTAAAAATACACGATGTACTTAGTGCTGCTAAAAATAATGATTGTTCTATTAGAATAGGTGTTAACGCTGGCTCTCTTGAAAAAGATATTTTAGAAAAATATAAAGAGCCATGCCCAGAAGCTTTAGTTGAAAGTGCACAAAGGAATATTAAGATTTTAGAAGATCAAGATTTTTTTAATTTTAAGATAAGTGTAAAATCTTCAGATATATTTTTATCTATTGCAGCGTATCGTCAACTATCAAAAGTTACAGATTATCCATTACACCTAGGGATCACAGAAGCTGGAAGTTTTGTATCAGGCAGTGTTAAGTCATCAATAGGTCTTGGCTCACTTTTAATGGATGGAATAGGTGATACTATAAGAATTTCTTTGTCTGATGATCCTGTTAAAGAAATTAAAATTGGTAATGAAATATTAAAGTCACTTAATTTAAGAAATAGAGGTGTAAAAATTATATCTTGTCCATCATGTGCAAGACAAGCATTCCAAGTAATTGATACGGTAAAAATATTAGAAGATAAACTTTCTCACATCAAAACCCCTTTAACATTATCGATTATTGGCTGTGTAGTTAATGGACCTGGAGAAGCAGCGATGACAGATATAGGAATTACTGGAGGCGGTAAGGGTAATAATATGCTTTATTTATCTGGCATTCAAAGTGAAAAAGTTTTATCAGAAGACATAATATCAAGAGTTGTAAGTGAAGTTGAAAAAAAAGCTGCTGAACTTGATAAAAAATTATAAATACAATGATACCTCTAAAAACTATTGAAGATTTAATATCTAAGCATTCTGTTTTAGAGAAAGAATTATCATCAGGTGAAGTGGATAAAAAACTTTTTGCTGAAAAATCAAAAGAATACTCGGATTTAAACGAGGTAATTGATGATGCTAGAAAATATTTTTCTTATGAGGGGGAAAAAAAAGATCTAGAGAAAATATTAAGCGATTCTAGTAGTGATAATGAGTTTAAAGAAATGGCTGAAGTAGAATTAAAAGATTTAAAATTAGAAAACGAAACTATAGAAAAAAAATTAAAACTATTTTTATTACCAAAAGATGAAGCAGATAAAAAAAATGCAATTATAGAAATTAGAGCAGGCACAGGAGGATTGGAGGCAAGTTTATTTGCTGCAGATCTTTTTAAGATGTATGAAAAAGTTAGTCATCAAAAAAAATGGGAATTAGAATTAATAAGTATGTCTCAGAGTGAGGCAGGGGGACTGAAAGAAGTTATTGCATCAATTAGGGGGAAAAATATTTATTCAACATTAAAATATGAAAGTGGAGTTCATCGTGTTCAAAGAGTTCCAGATACAGAAACTCAAGGGAGAGTTCACACTTCTGCTGCAACAGTGGCCGTTCTACCAGAAGCAGAAGAGGTTGATATAAAAATAAATGATTCAGACTTAAGAATTGATGTGTTTAGAGCTGGTGGCCCAGGTGGACAATCTGTTAATACAACTGATAGTGCTGTGAGAATTACTCATATTCCAACAGGATTATCTGTATCTCAACAAGATCAAAAATCACAACACAAAAATAAAGCAAAAGGGATGTTAATTTTAAGATCAAGACTTTATGAATTAGAAAGATCAAGAATAGAAGGTGAAAGATCAGAAGATAGAAAAAGTAAAATAGGAACAGGAGACCGTTCTGAAAGAATTAGAACATACAATTTTCCACAAGGAAGAGTAACAGACCATCGTATTAATCTAACCTTACACAAACTTGAAGCTTTTTTAGAAGGTGAAGCCTTTGATGAAATGGTAGAAAGCTTAACGCTACAAGCACAAGAAGAAAAATTGAGCAATCTTAATTAAAATGAATATAGAAAATATTCTGAAAGAAGGAATAGGTATCCTACAAAAAAATAAGATAGCCAATCCTCAACTTGATAGTGAGATATTATTATCCAACTCGATTAAAAGAGATAAAAAGCATATTATTTTAAATCCTAAAGAAGTTTTGAACTCAGAGCAATTAGGAAAATTTAAAAGTTTAATTGAAAGAAGAAAAAAAGGTGAACCAATTGCTTATTTAATAAATAAAAAAGAGTTTTGGAAAGATGAATTTTTTGTCAATAAAGATGTGCTAATTCCAAGACCTGATAGTGAACTAATAATAGAACAGGTTTTAAAAATTTATTCAAAAGATGATCAACTACAAATTCTCGATATTGGAACTGGATCTGGATGCATTCTTTTATCTATATTAAAAGAGAGATCTAATTTTTATGGAACTGGAATAGATATTTCTAAAAAAAGTATAAATGTAAGTAAATTTAACGCAAAACAACTAAACTTAACTAATCGAGTAAAGTTTTTTCACTCAAGTGTTGACAATTTTAATAATGGCAAATATGATATCATTGTTTCAAACCCTCCATATATTGAACAGTTAAGTTTAAAATATTTGGAAAAAGATGTAGTTAATTTTGAGCCAAAGTTAGCTTTAAGTGGTGGGTTTGATGGTTTTTCAAAAATCAGAAAAGTAATCAATAAGGCAAGTATTCTGATTAAGAAAAATGGTAAATTTATTTTAGAGATAGGTTTTAATCAAAAAAATAAAGTTATAAAAATATTAAAAGAAGAAGGTTTTTACGTTAACAAAGCCATAAAAGATTATGGCAACAATGATCGCTGTATAATCAGCACTAAAATTTAAATTGAAAAAATATTATGGTAACATTTAGAAGTAATAATAGTAATAATAATAGAAGACCTCCATTTAGAAGCAATAATAATAGAAGACCTCCATTTAGAAGCAATAATGAAGGGTCAAAATTTTCTAACAATGACAATTTTCAAAGAAAAGTTCCAGGTAGAAATAATCATAATGCAGTTAAACTTATTGAAAAATACAATGATTTAGCGAGAGAAGCTTTAGCTAATGAAGATAAAATTTTATCTGAAAATTATTTTCAACATGCGGATCACTTTACAAGAGTTCAAAACGAGCAAGAAAGCCTTAGAATTGCTAGAGTAAATTCGCCTGCAACTGGAACTATTAAGCCAGTGGATACAGAAAAAAAAGTTGAAGAAGTTGTTAAAATTGAAGCAGAAATAGTCAAAAAAGAAGTGACAGAACCTGAAGTTAAAAAAGTTGCAAAAAGTGTAGATAAAAAAGTGGTTGAAAAGAAAGTTGCTGCTAGTTAATTTTATCCAATAATTAATTCTGATTTTAAAACATCTAATTTAATTTTTTCTACCTCAAATATTTCTCTTTCTTTTCCTTTAAGAGTTTTACCAGAAGGCAACTTTAATTTTTGAGAGTTAACTTTTTTTCCATTTACAACTACCTCATAATGTAGATGTGGACCTGTAGATTTTCCAGTCGACCCGACATAACCAATTATCTGACCCTGTTTTACTCTTATTCCCTCTTTTATTCCTCTAGCAAAATTTTTCATATGAGCATAAATAGTTTCATAAGTTGAATTATGTTTTATTTTAATACAATTTCCACCACCACCACACCATCTTGCTCTTGTTATCAGTCCACTTCCAGATGCCATAATAGGAGTGCCCATTGGGGCTGCAAAGTCAGTTCCTCTATGCATTTTATTAAAACCATCTATAGGATGTTTTCTCATTCCAAAAGCAGAAGAAAGTCTTGCACCATTAATAGGAGTTTTCATCAATGCTTTTTCAACACTCTTACCATTTTCATCATAGTGTCCTTCACTTCCTTTTTTTTCAAAATAATATAATGCATTATTTTTTCCACTTAGCTTTAGATCTGCAAAAATTATATTACCTGTCTCAAATATTTTACCATCATCATCTTCAAACACTTCATACATGATTTGAAAATTGTCATTTTTTCTAATATCTCTTTGAAAATCAACTTGGAATCCATAAATTCTTGCAAACTCAATAATCACATTTGGCTGAACTTTTAAATCAATAGCTGTTTTATATAAACTTTGTGTAATTTTTCCTTCTTTAAAAACAATTTTTTTATTTAAATTTGTAATAATTGTTTTTTTTTCAAAAAGGTTATTATCTAGATTTCTTGTTAATTGAATTTTTTCTGTTCTAGAAACTGGAAATAAAAAAGAAGTAATTTTTTTATTATTTGATTGATCAATAGTAATTTTTATTTCAAGATTTGGCTGAAGATTATTTATATTGTAATCCGAATTTAATTTTTTTTTGATCTGATTAATTTCTTCATTTGGTATTGAATAATTATTTAAAATTTTATCAAAGGTTTCACCACTAGAAATTTTATGATCAATATTTTTATATCTTGGAACTAGATTGTCAAAAATTTGGTTAATACTTTTTTGGAAATAAATATTATTTATTAAATTTTTGTAATTTTCATCTATTAATACTTTTTTTTTGTTATAGATGTTGGTGCTTGAAATCGTAATTAACAATAGTAAGAAAAGAAAAGTAATCTCAATGTTTTTTTTTATTATTTTTATTATTTTATTTGAACTAAATATCATCTTGAACTTTGAATTATTAATTTAGTAATGACTAAAAATCAAAAAAAACCTTGTGTTTATTGATATATTTGAGCATTTATTTAAATGCTAAATGCTTGATTTACTTTTATTTTAGCTTATAAGCAGCACACTTTCTCAGTAAAATTATTGTTTACTCAATAGATTAGTGAGGATTATTGGGCGTTTTAGACCCAATTAGCTATTTAAAAAGTAAAAATTTAAGAAGAGAAGTGTGGACGGTTAAGGTTACCAAAATTTGTCGTACACACTTCAAAATCGTATGGATTGTATTCTTACAATTTATATATGAAGCTAGTGTGCGCCGTTTTTTAACTTGAGAGTTTGATCATGGCTCAGAACGTACGCTGGCGGCACGCCTAACACATGCAAGTCGAACGAAGTAGCAATACTTAGTGGCAGACGGGTGAGTAACATGTGGGTATCTACCCTTTGGCCTGGAATAACACGAGGAAACTTGTGCTAATACCGGATAAGTCTTTACGGAGAAAGCTTTATGCACCATTGGATGAGCCCGCACTTGATTAGTTTGTTGGTAGGGTAATGGCCTACCAAGACTATGATCAATAGCTGATTTGAGAGGATGATCAGCCACATTGGGACTGAGACACGGCCCAAACTCCTACGGGAGGCAGCAGTGGGGAATCTTGCACAATGGAGGAAACTCTGATGCAGCGATGCCGCGTGAGTGAAGAAGGCCTTTGGGTTGTAAAGCTCTTTCGTCGGGGAAGAAAATGACTGTACCCGAATAAGAAGGTCCGGCTAACTTCGTGCCAGCAGCCGCGGTAATACGAAGGGACCTAGCGTAGTTCGGAATTACTGGGCTTAAAGAGTTCGTAGGTGGTTGAAAAAGTTGGTGGTGAAATCCCAGAGCTTAACTCTGGAACTGCCATCAAAACTTTTCAGCTAGAGTATGATAGAGGAAAGCAGAATTTCTAGTGTAGAGGTGAAATTCGTAGATATTAGAAAGAATACCAATTGCGAAGGCAGCTTTCTGGATCATTACTGACACTGAGGAACGAAAGCATGGGTAGCGAAGAGGATTAGATACCCTCGTAGTCCATGCCGTAAACGATGTGTGTTAGACGTTGGAAATTTATTTTCAGTGTCGCAGGGAAACCGATAAACACACCGCCTGGGGAGTACGACCGCAAGGTTAAAACTCAAATGAATTGACGGGGACCCGCACAAGTAGTGGAGCATGTGGTTTAATTCGAAGATACGCGCAGAACCTTACCAACACTTGACATGTTCGTCGCGACTCTAAGAGATTAGAGTTTTCGGTTCGGCCGGACGAAACACAGGTGCTGCATGGCTGTCGTCAGCTCGTGTCGTGAGATGTTGGGTTAAGTCCCGCAACGAGCGCAACCCTCACTTTTAGTTGCCATCATTAAGTTGGGCACTCTGAAAGAACTGCCAGTGATAAGCTGGAGGAAGGTGGGGATGACGTCAAGTCCTCATGGCCCTTACGTGTTGGGCTACACACGTGCTACAATGGCATCTACAACAGGAAGCAAAACGGCAACGTTAAGCAAATCCCGAAAAGATGCCTCAGTTCGGATTGCACTCTGCAACTCGAGTGCATGAAGCTGGAATTACTAGTAATCGTGGATCAGCGTGCCACGGTGAATGCGTTCCCGGGTCTTGTACACACCGCCCGTCACACCATGGGAGTTGGTTCTACCTTAAGGCAAGGTTTTAAACCCTTGACCACGGTATAGTCAGCGACTGGGGTGAAGTCGTAACAAGGTAGCCGTAGGGGAACCTGCGGCTGGATTACCTCCTTTCTAAGGATGAGTGAAAGTAAAATTTCACTCTAAATAATATACATCGGTAATGTTGACCGTCCTCATTTCTCTTCTTAAAGTAATGTTTCCTTCTTGTAGGGCCGGTAGCTCAGTTGGTTAGAGCACACCCTTGATAAGGGTGGGGTCGAAAGTTCGAGTCTTTCTCGGCCCACCATACTTAACTGGGGGATTAGCTCAGCTGGGAGAGCGCCTGATTTGCATTCAGGAGGTCAGCGGTTCGATCCCGCTATCCTCCACCAGGAAACATTTAGTTATTAAAACTGTAAATAAAAATAATTTATATCAATATCTATATCCGAACATTAAAAGTTATTATTTAATGTTCAAAATAAAAATTTGATCACAACATAGATAAATTTTCTGTTAAAAGAATTTTTTTCTGTGCATAAATCAAGCGTTTAAGGGCGTGTAGTGGATGCCTTGGCACTGAAAGCCGATGAAGGACGTGATATACTGCGATAAGTTTCGGGGAGCTGTATGTAAGTTTTGATCCGAAAATTTCCGAATGGGGAAACCCACCACTTTATGTGGTACTTTAAACTGAATACATAGGTTTAAAGAGACAACCTGGAGAACTGAAACATCTAAGTAACCAGAGGAAAAGAAATCAATTGAGATTCCGTTAGTAGTGGCGAGCGAACGCGGACTAGGCCAGTAGTTTTGTTAAAAAAATTTGAATAGTTTGGAAATGCTAACCATAGAGGGTGATAGTCCCGTATGAGTAATGTTTAACAAAATTCTTGAGTAAAGCGGGACACGAGAAATCCTGCTCGAATATAGGGGGACCACCCTCTAAGCCTAAATACTCTTCAGTGACCGATAGTGAACTAGTACCGTGAGGGAAAGGTGAAAAGAACCCCTATTAGGGGAGTGAAATAGAACCTGAAACTGCATGCCTACAATCAGTCCGAGCCCTTTTTAGGGTGAGGGCGTACCTTTTGTATAATGGGTCAGTGACTTAATTTATTAAGCAAGCTTAAGCCATCTAGGTGTAGGCGCAGCGAAAGCAAGTCTTAATAGGGCGATTAGTTTAATGAATTAGACCCGAAAACGAATGAGCTTACCATGAGCAGGTTGAAAGTTGGGTAACACCAACCGGAGGACCGAACCAGTTGACGTTGAAAAGTCTTTGGATGACTTGTGGTAAGGGGTGAAAGGCCAACCAAATTCGTAGATAGCTGGTTTTCCGCGAAAACTATTTAGGTAGTGCGTTGAATAAATAGATGTTTAGAGGTAGAGCACTAAATGGGCTAGGGGGAAGAGATTCTTACCAAACCTAATAAAACTCCGAATGCTAGACATTGTTCTTCAACAGACAGACTGTGGGTGCTAAGGTCCATGGTCGAGAGGGAAAGAGCCCAGACCACCAGATAAGGTCCCAAAATTATGATTAAGTGTGAAAGGATGTGGAAATTCCTTAACAGCCGGGAGGTTGGCTTAGAAGCAGCCATCCTTTAAAGATAGCGTAACAGCTCACCGGTCTAATAGAGTTTCTGCGCCGAAGATGTAACGGGGCTAAAATCATGTACCGAATCTGTGGCTTTGCAAAGTTTTCGAACTTTGTAAGGGGTAGCGGAACGTTCTGTAAGCCTGCGAAGGGATACCCGTGAGGGATCCTGGAGGTATCAGAAGTGCGAATGCTGACATAAGTAACGATAAACGAAGTGAAAAACTTCGTCGCCGAAAATCTAAGGGTTTCTATGCAAGGTTAATCCGCGTAGAGTTAGTCGGCACCTAAGGCGAGGGCGAAAGCCGTAGTCGATGGAAACAAGGTTAATATTCCTTGACCTGATGGTAGTGACGGATTTCGTAAGTTGTGAGTTCTTAATGGATTGAACTTGCCGCGAAGAGGTCCCAAGAAATAGCTCCATCATGAAGACCGTACCCGAAACCGACACAGGTAGATTAATAGAGTATATTTAGGCGCTTGAGAGAATGATGTTGAAGGAACTCGGCAAAATGCTTCCGTAACTTCGGGATAAGGAAGACCCTTTTGTAGGCAACTATAGAAGGGTGGCACAAGCCAGGGAGAAGCGACTGTTTATCAAAAACACAGGGCTCTGCTAACACGTAAGTGGATGTATAGGGTCTGACGCCTGCCCGGTGCTGGAAGGTTAATGCGGTTGGTGCAAGCTAACTTCTGAAGCCCCAGTAAACGGCGGCCGTAACTATAACGGTCCTAAGGTAGCGAAATTCCTTGTCGGGTAAGTTCCGACCTGCATGAATGGCGTAACGATTTCTCCGCTGTCTCCAACATCAACTCAGTGAAATTGAATTCTCCGTGAAGATGCGGAGTTCGCGTAGTTAGACGGAAAGACCCCGTGCACCTTTACTGCAACTTTACATTGGTGTTAGGAAAAACATATTTAGCATAGGAGGGAGACATTGAAGCAAAGGCGTCAGCTTTTGTGGAGTCACCAGTGAAATACCTCTTTTGTTTTTCTTGATATCTAACTGATTGCCGTCATCCGGCATCAAGACATTGTATGGTGGGTAGTTTGACTGGGGCGGTCGCCTCCCAAATAGTAACGGAGGCGTGCGAAGGTAGGCTCAGAACGGTCAGAAATCGTTCGTAGAGTGCAATGGCATAAGCCTGCCTGACTGTGAGACTGACAAGTCGAGCAGAGACGAAAGTCGGTCATAGTGATCCGGTGGTTCTGAGTGGAAGGGCCATCGCTCAACGGATAAAAGGTACGCCGGGGATAACAGGCTGATACTGCCCAAGAGCTCATATCGACGGCAGTGTTTGGCACCTCGATGTCGGCTCATCACATCCTGGGGCTGGAGCAGGTCCCAAGGGTTTGGCTGTTCGCCAATTAAAGTGGTACGTGAGCTGGGTTCAGAACGTCGTGAGACAGTTCGGTCCCTATCTGCTATGCGTGTAGAAGAATTGAGAGGAGTTGACCCTAGTACGAGAGGACCGGGTTGAACATACCACTGGTGGACCGGTTGTAGCGCCAGCTGCAGTGCCGGGTAGCTAAGTATGGAAGAGATAACTGCTGAAAGCATCTAAGCGGGAAACTCACCTCAAAACTAGTTCTTCCTATAGAGCCGTGGTAGACCACCACGTTGATAGGCTGGATGTGGAAGCGCAGTAATGCGTGTAGCTGACCAGTACTAATAGCTCAATTGGCTTGATTTATGCACTGAAAAAATTTTTAAATAATTTTAAAGATAAAATACAAAAATATGCGGATGTTGCGATAGCGGTTGGCTTGGATTTTAAAGCTGGTCAGCGATTATTCTTGAATGCACCGATTGAAGCGCGTGAACTTGCACTCGCGATTACCCGTAGTGCCTATAAAGCAGGAGCAGAAGATGTCTATGTGAATTGGGTAGACCCCGAAGTCGATAAAATCCGCTTGCAGAATGGCGATGACAATGCACTTAAAGCCTATCCGCAATGGGTTGTCGATGGTCATTTTGATCGCGATGTTCCTGATCGCGATTTACATGCTCGCGCCCCTGATCGCGGCTTATGTGCCCGCACTCGAAGGCGCGTTGACCCAGTATGTGACGGTGATCAACGACCTGCCAAAGTGGAAGGTGATTTGGAATTTCCCCGGGATATTCACCGGCAAATTCGTGCGGATCAGACATGTGGAGCAACACCGTTGCAGCAGCATCGAAGTCAAGACCGGTCCGGATACCCTGCTCGAAGTCGACGGCGAAAATATCGGTCAGGGCACAGCCCGGTTTTCGATTTTGCCCAAGGCGTTGCGGGTGGCGATTGCAGCCAAAGCTTAATTGATGCCCTTCACGGCGGAATTAATTCTGGTTTAA
>ENA-OWNS01000455-OWNS01000455.1-marine-metagenome-genome-assembly--contig:-NODE-455-length-19142-cov-2.824023_pt1 | contig 19142 bp, 13 predicted proteins | sample MGYA00238137_ERZ651772 | MGnify/ENA primary metagenome ERZ651772 (study PRJEB26903, sample SAMN06264699) | marine metagenome | isolation source: Columbia River Estuary | place: USA:Columbia River Estuary... | reverse complement strand
TATTGCGCGAGATTGGCGTTGAAACCGGTGGCTCGAATGTGCAGTGGGCTGTGAACCCAGAAGATGGCCGGATGGTGGTCATCGAGATGAACCCGCGCGTGTCACGCTCATCGGCGCTCGCCTCCAAGGCAACTGGATTTCCAATCGCGAAAGTCGCAGCGAAATTGGCGGTTGGCTATACGCTGGATGAGTTGGACAATGACATCACCAAAGTCACCCCAGCCAGCTTTGAGCCCTCCATCGACTATGTGGTCACAAAAATTCCACGCTTCGCATTCGAAAAATTTCCAGGATCTCAAGCGGTGCTCTCCACAGCGATGAAATCTGTTGGCGAGGCCATGGCCATAGGGCGCAGTTTCCACGAATCGGTGCAAAAAGCGCTGGCTTCTATGGAAACCGGCCTGACCGGTTTTGATGAGGTCGAGATCGACGGCATGCCCGGCGAAGATGATCTGGTGCTGCGTGACGGAATCTTAGTGGGCCAAAACCCTGATGCTCAAATGGCCATCGACAAGGCCCTGACCCGCGAACTTGCGATCCAGTCTCCAGATCGGATGCGGGTCATTGGTCATGCGATGCGCTTCGGATTTTCCGACGACGAGCTGCACAGTATCACCCGCTTTGATCCGTGGTTCTTGGCGCGCATTCGCGAAATCATTGAGATGGAAACCGTCATCAAGGCCGAGGGTCTGCCCCGTGATGAACAGGGGATCCGCCGCGTCAAAATGATGGGCTTCACCGATGGCCGTCTGGCGATTTTAACAGGCCGAACAGAGACTGACATCCGCGAAGCGCGGCAAGCGCTTGGTGTTGTTGCCTCCTTCAAGCGCATCGACACCTGCGCAGCCGAATTTGAAGCGCAAACCCCCTATATGTATTCCACCTATGAAGCTCCGGCGATGGGCTCAACCGAATGCGAAGCACGGCCCTCTGACCGCAAGAAAGTGGTGATACTGGGCGGCGGACCTAACCGCATTGGTCAAGGCATTGAATTTGACTATTGCTGCTGTCACGCTTGTTATTCTCTCACAGATCAGGGCTATGAGACCATTATGGTCAACTGCAATCCTGAAACCGTGAGCACAGATTACGATACGTCAGACCGCCTGTATTTTGAGCCTCTGACCTATGAGCATGTGATGGAAATCTTGCGTGTCGAGCAAGAGAACGGCACGCTGCATGGTGTGATTGTGCAGTTCGGCGGGCAAACACCGTTGAAGCTGGCCAATGCCCTCGAGGAAGCAGGCATCCCAATCTTGGGCACCACACCCGATGCAATCGACCTGGCCGAAGACCGCGAACGCTTCCAAGATCTGGTGAATACCCTCAAGCTCAAACAGCCCAAGAATGGCATTGCCCATTCTGACGCTGAAGCTCTGGCAATGGCGGCTGAAATCGGTTTCCCGCTGGTCATTCGCCCGTCCTATGTCTTGGGCGGCCGCGCGATGGAAATTGTCCGCGATCAAGCCAATCTTGAACGCTATATTTCCGAAGCCGTTGTGGTCTCGGGCGATAGTCCCGTGCTGCTCGACAGCTACCTCTCGGGTGCGGTTGAGATTGATGTGGACGCGCTTTGCGACGGCACGCATGTGCATGTTGCAGGGATCATGCAGCATATCGAAGAGGCCGGCGTGCATTCGGGTGACAGCGCCTGCTCTTTGCCGCCCTACTCTTTATCGCAAGACATAATTGACCAATTGAAACAGCAAACCGAAGCCTTGGCGCTGGCCTTGAATGTTGTCGGATTGATGAATGTGCAATTCGCGGTCAAAGATGGTGAGATTTACTTGATCGAGGTGAACCCGCGCGCCAGCCGCACCGTACCCTTCGTGGCCAAAGCCGTGCGCAGCCCGATTGCAGCTATTGCTGCCAGAATTATGGCCGGTGAACCCTTGAGCAATTTCGACCTGGTGGATCCCGCCAGCATCAAAGGCTTTGCGGTGAAAGAGGCGGTTCTGCCCTTCGCACGCTTCCCCGGTGTCGATACGCTGCTTGGGCCAGAAATGCGCTCCACGGGCGAGGTCATGGGATTTGACAGCAAATTCCACCGCGCCTTTTATAAGGCACAATTGGGCGCAGGCACTTTATTGCCCACCGCTGGCAAAGTCTTCCTATCCATCAAGGATGACGACAAAGGGCCGATGTTGATCGAAGCGGCCGCCTGTTTGGCGGATATGGGGCTCCGTCTTACCGCCACCGCTGGAACCGCGGCTTTTCTTGCTGAGGCTGGGATCACCAGCACCGTGGTCAATAAGGTCTATGAAGGCCGCCCAAATATTGTGGATCAAATCAAAGATGGCGACATCGCCCTCATCTTGAACACGACCGAAGGCGCACAGGCCGTAGATGATAGTCGCAGCATGCGGGCGGCGGCCTTGATGGACAAAATTCCCTATTTCACCACCTTGGCCGGCAGCCATGCCGCCGCTTTCGCCATCAAAGCCCATGCAGAGGGCGATGTAGGTGTGAAAGCTTTGCAAGGGTAAAAGCGCCCAGAGCCCATCCCCGCGGAGTGCCCGCTTGGGGATGGGGCTGCCTAGATCATATGTCTTTCAATGAAACGCGTTTGTGCAGCTCTTCCGCCGTCTCGACGCGTTCTGAATAGCGATCCACCAGCATCTCCTTGCGCCCACGCGTCATAACGGTGAAACGCGCCGCTCCTCCATCACATCCACAACCCGATTATAAAAAGACGATGGCTTCATCCGCCCATTTTCAAATTCAAGCCAAGCCTTGGGCAAAGAGCTTTGGTTTGGTATTGTGATCATCCGCATCCAACGTCCCAAGATCCGCATCTGATTGACCGAATTAAACGATTGCGAGCCGCCAGACACCTGCATCACAGCAAGAGTCTTCCCTTGTGTCGGGCGTAGGCCACCAATGGCAGACAGCGGGATCCAGTCGATTTGTGTTTTTAAAATCCCAGTCATCGCCCCGTGCCGCTCAGGACTGGACCAAACCATACCCTCGCTCCACAGTGCCAATTCTCGCAGTTCTTGCACCTTGGGATGGCTATCGGGCGCCCCATCGGGCAGGGGCAAGCCGGTGGGATCAAAGAATTTCGTCTCACAGCCCAATGCCCGCAGAACCCGCGCGCCCTCTTCGGCCACCGCACGCGAATAGCTTTGTGGCCTCAACGACCCATAAAGCAGCAAAATGCGCGGCGCATGCCCATCATCTTCCGGTCCGGCCAGAGCCGAAAAATCAATCCGGCGCAGCATATTGGGATCATAAAGTGGGACGTCAGTTTGGGACATTTTCCCCTCCTCCGGTCAATCTATCGCTCGCAATTAACACCATCGCAGGGGCAAGGAAAGCTGCGATCACCTCCCAATGGATAGGGCCTCACCCTCTTGCATCGGCTCCGCGCTCGGGGCACATAACCGTATGGCTAAGCTCTATTTCAACTACTCCACGATGAACGCCGGCAAATCGACTTTGCTGCTGCAGGCGTCGCATAACTACAAGGAGCGCGGCATGCAGACCTATCTGCTCACCGCGCAAATGGACACAAGGGCCGGTCAGGGTAAAATCGCCTCCCGCATCGGCATTGGCGAAGAGGCGGACACGTTTACCACCCAGGATGACCTCTTTGAGAAGATACAAAATCGACTGGCACAGGGTCCCGTCGCCTGCGCCTTTATTGATGAAGCGCAGTTTTTGACCAAGGAACAAGTTTGGGCCCTGGCCCGCGTGGTCGATGACCTTGGCCTGCCCGTCATGTGCTATGGCCTGAGAGTAGATTTTTTGGGGGAGCTGTTTCCGGGGTCCGCCGCGCTTTTGGCGCTGGCTGATGAAATGCGCGAGGTACGGACCATCTGCCATTGCGGCAAGAAGGCGACAATGGTGGTGCGATTTGACAGCACTGGCAAAGCCGTCACGGCCGGCGATCAAGTGCAGATAGGCGGCAATGAAACCTACCTTTCGCTTTGCCGCAAACATTATCGCGCCGTAGTGGCGGACGATAATTCTCCAGAGCTTCCAATCTAAGACACAGCCAGCTCTGGGATCAAACCGATCCTCTGGTGCCGTTAACCAATTTTCAACCATGTGTTATGAGTTGATTTAGTAAGATGCCTACATATAGTGCGATCACGCTTTGGAAGGGCCGCATTCCAGGGGACAATAAGGGCATCAGCCCCTTCAACGCCCTTATGACATCTCTGGCCGCCACGATTGGCACTGGAAATATTGCTGGCGTCGCAACCGCGATTTTCCTCAGTGGGCCGGGTGCGGTGTTCTGGATGTGGATGACCGCCCTCGTGGGCATGGCCACCAAATATGCAGAGGCCGTACTGGCTGTACGCTTCCGCGAGACCGATGAACGTGGCAAGCAGGTCGGTGGGCCCATGTATTACATCCAGAACGGGCTCGGTGCGAATTGGAAATGGCTGGCGATGTGTTTTGCCCTATTTGCCGGGATTGCCGGCTTCGGCATCGGAAATATGGTGCAGGCCAATTCCATCGCCAATGCGTTAAACGCCAATTTCTCCATCCCAGAATGGGTCACAGGCGTGGTGCTGGTGCTTTTGGTCGGGGCCGTCCTTTTGGGCGGTATTGACCGCATCTCATCCGTGGCCGGAAAATTGGTGCCCTTCATGGCGGTGGCCTATATCGCCGCTGCAACCTTGGTCCTGTTGATCAATATCACGGAAATTCCAGCGGCCTTTGGCTTGATCTTCACCCATGCTTTCACCCCCTCCGCAGCCACTGGCGGCTTTGCCGGCGCGGCTGTCTGGGCAGCTATTCGATTTGGTGTGGCCCGCGGCGTATTTTCAAACGAAGCAGGTCTTGGATCGGCGCCCATTGCACATGCGGCCGCATCGACCAAAGGCCCTGTGAGCCAAGGTCTTGTCGCTATGCTGGGCACTTTTATTGATACGATCATCGTCTGTTCCTTCACCGCCTTGGCCATCATCGCCTCGGGGGCTTGGACCAGTGGGGAAACCGGTGCTGCTTTGACATCCCATGCCTTCGATCTAGCTCTGCCAGGTGTCGGAGGATATATCATCGCCGTCGCCCTAACGGTTTTCGCATTCACAACAATTCTGGGGTGGAGCTACTACTGCGAGCGGTCTTTGCAATATCTGTTCGGCGTGAAAATCATCATGCCGTTCCGCGCAGTCTGACCTCTGGCTGCGCTTGTCGGGGCAACCTTAAAGCTCGGCTTCGTTTGGCTTTTGGCCGATACGCTCAACGCGCTTATGGCCCTTCCGAACTTGGTGGCCTTGGCCTTGCTCAGCCCAATCGTCTTTAAGATTACCAAGGAGTTTTTCGACAGCCGCGGCAAGTCAGAAAACAATCCGTTCTAATCGCACAGCGGCGCTGTAAAAAGCGCGCCGCGTTACAAAAATTAGGCGGGGGGTGAACTTTCACCTCCCGCCTTTAATCTGCGCATAGGACTGTAACCAGAGCTCAGCGCTTGCCGTAGTAAAGCCCCACGACATGCTCCGCCTCGGCGAAAAAGAGCCAGCGCTGTGCAAAGGTACCCAGCGCATGGCAGATCACAGCCAAACAAATCATCAGCGCGCTACTCGAGATCATCACCAAAACTAAAGGCGCCGCAATCATCAGCGCAAAAGCGATCAGCCGCAATTTCACCGCATGTTTGCGCCCCACCTGATGCACCATCTCTTTCAAAAGATAGTTGTTGCCCGTATGGGGCGGCTCAAAGGCACGCACGATGCCGCGCACACCCAGGCCGGTTGCTGTGCCGATATCCGTACCTCGCTCCTGAAAACGTCCATCACCCGACAGCCAGGCGAATAACTGGATGACCCCAGCCAAACACAAAAGCCCAATCGCGGGGCCAACCTGCCCGGCAAGCAATCCACCGCCACCAAGCGACAAAGCCAAAAACAGCACGGGCGTGCTCCAATGGTTCCAACGCGGAACGGTCTTCAGCTGCGCATAAATCATCGAGGTGGCAAAAACGGTCAGAACGGACAAAGCCGCGCCGATATAGCCCAAAGCCTGCCAAGCAGCATCATAAAACACAGCCCCCAGAGCAAACACCCCCATGACCAGCAAACAGGCAACAGCCAAGCACCCCTCACGGCTCAACCAGCTGCTACGCCATTGCGAAAAGGCCTTCAGAAACCGCTGCGGATTGCCCAAATGAAAGGTCGAGGCCAAAAGCCCGCCCACCGCCAGCGCAAAGGCCAAAGCATAATAGAAAAACGACAACCAGCCGCGCACATCTGGCAGACCAAGCCCCAGCCAGGTGAGCAAACCAAAGCCCAAACCGGAAGCGACAGTGAAGAGTATTACAGAACCAGCAGGATGCATCAGAGTTTCTCCAAAGCTTTGTCGAGCCACCCAAGGAAGCCTTTTTGCGTGCCAGAAACTGGCTCCAAATAGGGGGCAAGGATATCGAGATCAGCCGGCACATCTTTCGGACGTGGCGGCAGGTATTTGTTCACCGGCTTGGTGCCCAGCTCAGGCATCAGATCCATGCCCCCACGCGCCGCCACCAATTGCGACACCTCAGAGCTTTCATCACCCAAATCGCCAAAATGCCGCGCGCCGGAGGGACAGGTGCGCACACAGGACGGAACGCGATCCTCCTCCGGTAGGTTTTCATTATAAATCCGGTCGACACAGAGCGTGCATTTCTTCATCACACCCGCCGCTTGATCCATCTCCCGCGCCCCGTAAGGACAGGCCCAAGCACAAAGACCACAGCCAATGCAGGCATCCTCATTGACCAGCACAATCCCATCCTCACTGCGCTTATAGCTCGCGCCGGTGGGGCAAACGGTCACGCAGGGCGCATCTTCGCAATGCAGGCAGGATTTTGGAAAATGGATCAACTGCGCCGGGCCGGTCTCAGGCTGCACCTCATAGGAATGCACGCGGTTCAGGAAGGTGCCCGAGGGATCTGCCCCATAGGGATCTTGATCCGACAGGGGCGCGCCATAATTCTCGGTGTTCCAGCCTTTGCAGCTGACCACACAGGCATGGCACCCAACGCATGTGTCAAGGTCAATGACCAAGCCCAGCTTTTTTGCGGAGGTTTCGGGTAAGGTTGTCATAGGGGACCTCCTGAAATATGGGCTGCGGATGAACCGCGCGGGATGGGCGCGAAGCAGCGGGTTGCGAATGCGGCGAGGTCGGTGTTGAACGCCGTGGCTTCCTCCCAAAAGGGCGAATGGCCGGAATTGTGATAGATTTGCCCTTCCACATTCGGGAAATGCGCCAGGGCTTGTTGCCCCATTTCCGCCGGGGCCAAGCGCTCATGTGCGCCCCAGGCCACCCAAGCGGGTTTACCCGTCGCCTCGGCGACAGCCCGGCGATCTTCTTGGCGCAACCGCGCCGCGGCCCGCACCTGCGGCGGCACGAGCATATTATACCCCACCGCCTGGGCCAGAGTTCCCGCATCGGGCTGTTGATAGAAACAGACCGAAACGAAGGCCTGAACGGCGGCCAGATTTTCCGCCAGATCCTCGGAATACATGCCCACAGCCTTTGCCGGGGGATCATTGCGCACCTTGGCGGCCGCGGGCGGAAGATGCGCCCCGGTGGTGATGGACGAGCCGATCAGACCGACACCCGCCAAAGCCGCATCGCCAAAATGCTCCAGATAATCCATCACGACCCAGCCACCCATCGACCACCCGACCAGCAGGCGCGTATCAAGGGCAAGGCCGGTGATGATCGCCTGCATATCCTCCGCCCAAGGCCGGCTGTTGTCGTAACAGGCCGGGCCCAGAGGTTTATCCGATTGCCCATGGCCACGCAGGTCCGGCAGGATCAGCCGAAACCGTTCTGCCAGCTCCGATTGCCGTGCAAAAGACAGGTGGCATTGCGACCAGCCATGCACCAAAATAATCGCCGGCGCCGTTTCCGGCCCGAGATCATGCACGCACAGCTGCACGCCGCCATGGCCCGTTATGGAATGCTTGCGGTTCATTCCCCAACTTTCCACTGCATCGCTTTGGGGCCTTTTTCAACCGGCGAGGTGATCGGCTCAAAGCCTGGGCTGCTTTCGGATTGCGGCTCGGCCTTCTCGATTTTCACCCGCAGATCGAACCAGGCCGCTTGGCCAGTCACCGGATCGGAGTTCGACCACCGCAGCCCGTCGCCCTTGGGCGGTTGCAGCTCATGGATCAAATGGTTGAGCAGGAAGCCTTTGGTCGCCTCAGGCGCCTTTTCATCCAAGGCCCAAGCCCCCTTGCGCTTGCCAATCGCGTTCCAGGTCCAAACAGTGTTTTCGTTCAGCGCAGCCATATGTGCGACCGGCACCACAATCGAGCCATGGGCGGAGGTGACCCGCGCCCAGTCGCCCTCGGCAAAGCCATTGGCCTGCCAAATCTTGGTCGGCACAAACAGCGGATTTTGCCCATGGATTTGCCGCAGCCAAGCGTTTTGCGTCCCCCATGAATGATACATGGCCATCGGGCGCTGGGTCAGCGCATGGACGGGGAATTCCTCCACATCGACCGCGCCATCCTCAAAGGGCGCATACCACATCGGCAGCGGATCCAGCGTCTGCTTGATTTGCGCGCGCAGATGCTCTGGCGGTTGACGCTCTCCATGGCCTTCGGCCGCCAGTTGGAAGCGGCGCATGGGTTCGGAATATATGTCAAAAAGATAGGGTTGCGGCGCGTCATAAATGCCGATTTTCACGGCCCAATCTTGGTAGGCCGCGTTCCATGGTTTGTAGTAATCTGCCCCTTCGGGCACATGGATCTCATAAAAACCGCCATTGTCGATATAGGCCTGCATTTGATCGGGGTTCGGCGCGCCGCGGCCTTCCTCTTGGCCCGTCTCGCCGCGGAACCCAATCAGCGGCCCCACGCCAGGGCGACGCTCGTGATTGACGATGTAATCTGCGTAGTCTTTGTATTTCGCCGATCCGTCGTCATTGACAAAGCCTTTGAGCCCCATGCGGGCGCCCAAATCGACCAGAACAGACTGAAAGCCGCGCACATCGCGGTCCGGCTCCACCACCGGCCAGCGAATGCTGTCCGCCGCACCTCCCGCCTCACAGATCGGACGATCCAGCAAGGAAATGCAGTCATGGCGCTCCAGATAGGTCGTGTCTGGCAATATCAGATCCGCATAGGCCACCATTTCCGAAGAATAAGCGTCCGAATAGATGATTTTCGGGATCACATATTCGCCGTTTTCATCCTTGTCGGTGAGCATCTCCATCACACCACCGCTGTTCATTGAGCTGTTCCAGCTCATATTCGCCATATACATGAACAAGACGTCGATTTTATAGGGATCGCCGGCATGGGCGTTGGATATCACCATATGCATCAGGCCATGCGCCGACATGGGGTTTTCCCAAGTGTAGGCCTTGTCAATGCGGGCCGCGCTGCCGTCGTCTTTGAGACACAGATCGTCCGGCCCCTGAACATAGCCCAAATGCGGCCCGTCCAGCGCGGCGCCGGGGGTGACTTTGCAATGCGGTTTGGGATGCGCAGAAACGGGTTTTGGATAAGGCGGCTTAAAGCGAAACCCGCCGGGCACCTCAACCGTGCCCAGGATGATTTGCAGCAAATGCAGGCTGCGGCAGGTTTGAAAGCCATTGGAATGGGCAGATACGCCCCGCATGGCGTGAAAGGACACCGGGCGGCCAATCATCTTATCATGCTTATTGCCGCGGAAATCGGTCCAGGGTTGGTCAAGCTCGAAGGCCTCATCAAAGGCAACGCGGGCCAAATCTGCAGCGATGGCCCGGATCCGATCTGCGGAAATTCCGCAGCGCTCCGCCACGTTTTCTGGCGCATAGTCATCAGACAGATAACGCTCGGCCAGATGTTGGAACACCGTGCGATGCCCTTCATAGGTGGCGGCCAAATCTGGCGTGATGCCCTTGGTGTCAAAGGCCACAGGTTTTCCGCTTTTGCGGTCAATAACCAGCAGCTTGCCATCTGCGCCGCGCAGCAACATGCCTTTGTTCGGCCCCTCGGTGCTGTCCACCAGTGCAGGCGCATTGGTCAGCTGAGCGAGGTAATTCAAATCCACTTTGCCAGCTTTGAGCAGCAAATGCACCATGGATAGGATAAACAGCCCATCTGTGCCCGGTGTGATACCCACCCATTCATCGGAAATTGCATTATAGCCCGTGCGGATCGGGTTGACGCCAATCACCTTCGCGCCGCGTTCCTTCAACCGGCCCAGACCCATTTTGATCGGGTTGCTGTCGTGATCTTCGGCAACGCCAAAGAGCATGAACAATTTTGTCCGCTCCCAATCGGGTTGTCCAAACTCCCAAAAGGCGCCGCCCATGGTGTATATGCCCCCGGCGGCCATATTCACCGAACAAAAGCCGCCATGGGCCGCATAGTTTGGCGTGCCGAACCCCTGCGCCCAAAAGGAGGTGAAGCTTTGAGATTGATCCCGCCCAGTGAAAAACGCCAGTTTTTCGGGATTTTCTTTATGAACCGGCTCCAGCCAATCCTGCGCCAGCTGCAGCGCCTCATCCCATGAAATTTCTTCAAAAGCCCCAGAGCCTCGCGGCCCAACCCGTTTGAGCGGTGCGCGCAGACGCGACGGGGCGTTGACCTGCATAATGCCTGCCGAACCTTTGGCGCAAAGAACCCCCTTATTCACCGGGTGATCGCGGTTGCCCTCGATATAGGCGACCTTGCCCTCCTTCATGTGGACATTGATCCCACAACGGCAAGCGCACATATAGCAAGTGGTCTTGCGGATCTCATCACTCACCTTGGGTGACAAGTTCAGTTTTGGTTCTTCAAATCCCATGGGTAGGACCCCCTATTGCCTGCAATTCAGGTATTTTTTTGAACGGCCGCCTGAGCTGCCGTTACACAAATCATGTCAATGATATCATCCGCAGTACAGCCGCGTGACAAATCATTCGCTGGTCTTGCCAGGCCTTGTAACATCGGGCCAATGGCCTTGGCGCCACCAAAACGCTGCGCAATTTTATAGCCGATATTGCCAGCATCCAAATTCGGAAAGACAAAGATATTTGCCTGCCCGGCGACGGGTGAACCGGGTGCTTTCGCGGCACCGACTGATGGCACCATGGCCGCATCGAATTGCAACTCACCATCAACCACAAGATCCGGTCGCGCCGCCTGCACCATGGCGGTGGCCTGGCTCACTTTGGTGACATTGGCATGTTTGGCACTGCCGCGCGTGGAGAAAGACAGCATAGCGATTTTGGGCTCCAGCCCGGTGAGACAGCGCATCGACTCCGCAGAGGAAATCGCAATATCAGCCAATTCTTCAGCGCTGGGGTCAATCACCAGACCGCAATCGGTGAAGACGTTCACCGGGCTGGGCAGATCCGGGCGATCTTCGAAAAGCATAAAGAAAAAAGACGATAAAAGCTTTGTACCCTCCGCCGTGCCAATCACTTTGAGTGCTGCGCGGATGATATCGGGTGTGGAATAGACCGCGCCACCAATCGTACCATCGGCATCCCCGGCCGCGACCATGGCGGCTGCAAAAAAATTGGCTTGGGACAATTCAAGCTGGGCTTTTTCGGGCGTCATGCCCTTTGCCGCACGCTTGCGCACATAATCTGCAATATAGCCGGGCAATCGCGGGCTTGTGGCGGGGTCTTCGATTGCGATATCGCCCACTGAGCCCGCCGCAGCAAGCGCCGGTTGCACCAAGGCCGGATCGCCGATGCAAATAATTTTTGCCAAATTAGCAACAGAAGCCGCAACCGCGGCTTCTGCAACGCGAGGGTCGGCGCCCTCGCTCAATACAATGGTTGGTGTTGCGCCAGAGGTGGCGGCAAGAATATCGCGAAATGCCGCCACACCGAAGCTCCTTATTCAGCCGCCATATCTGTCGAAGACACGCCTGCAACTTGAACAGGTTTTTTCATTGCGTCCCGGCGGAAAGGCTCACCCAATTCTTGGTTCAACAAGACCTCGATCAAAGTGGTTTTATTGTTTTCCATTTGATCTTTGATGGCTTGGTTTAACACATCGGTCAACTCTTCCATGGTTTTCACTTGCACACCAATCAAACCACAGGCCTGCGCGATGCCGGCATAGGAGACTTTGGTGTCCAACTCAGTGCCAACGAAGTTATCGTCGAACCAGAGGGTTGAGTTGCGCTTTTCTGCACCCCATTGGTAGTTGCGGAACACGATCTGTGTCACAGCAGGCCATTCGTCCCGACCAATGGCCGTCAGCTCATTAACCGCAATCCCGAAGGCGCCGTCACCTGCAAAACCGACCACAGGAACGTGAGGTTGGCCAATTTTCGCGCCAACGATTGACGGCAGACCGTAGCCACAGGGACCAAAGAGACCCGGAGCCAGATACTTTCGGCCTTCATCAAAGGAGGGGTAGGCGTTGCCGATGGCGCAGTTGTTGCCAATGTCTGAGGAGATAATTGCCTCTTTTGGCAGAGCCGATTGGATAGCACGCCAAGCCATACGCGGAGACATCCAATCTGGCTTGTCCGCACGTGCACGCTGGTTCCAAGTGGTGCCTGGATCATCATCTTCGTGATCCATTGAAGTCAACTCTTGCGCCCAAGCTGATTTGGTTGTCGCGATCAAGTTCTTGCGCTCTTCACGACCCGCATCGCCGGCCGTATCAGACAGGCGCGCCAGCAAGCCTTGCGCCACTTTTTTCGCATCCCCAACGATGCCCACGCTTACAGGCTTGGTCAAACCGATCCGATCTGGGTTGATATCCACCTGAATGATTTTCGCATTCACCGGCCAGTAATCAATCCCGTAGCCCGGCAGTGTTGAGAACGGGTTAAGCCGTGTGCCTAGCGCGACCACGACGTCAGCCCGTGAGATCAGCTCCATGCCCGCTTTTGAGCCATTATAACCCAAAGGACCGGCAAACAAAGGATGCGAGCCAGGGAATGCATCATTGTGCTGGTAGCCCACACAGACCGGTGCATCCAAACGCTCTGCCAAAGCGGCAACATCGTCAAACGCATCGGCCAGAACAACGCCGGCGCCATTCAAGATGACCGGGAATTTCGCATTCGAGATCAACTCAGCCGCTTCCGCAACCGCACTCTCCCCACCTTGTGGGCGCTCGAATGCAACGATTTTTGGCAACTCAATATCAACAACCTGAGTCCACATATCGCGCGGAATGTTGATCTGTGCCGGGGCGGAGGCCCGATGCGCCTGCATAATGACACGGTTCAGAACTTCTGCCACCCGGCTCGGGTCGCGAACTTCTTCTTGGTAGGCAACCATATCTTCGAACAATTTCATTTGTTCAACTTCTTGGAAGCCACCCTGACCGATGGTTTTATTGGCCGCTTGTGGTGTGACCAACAGCAGGGGGGTATGGTTCCAATAGGCGGTTTTGACCGCAGTAACGAAATTGGTAATACCAGGACCGTTTTGCGCGATCATCATGGACATTTCGCCGGTGGCGCGGGTGTAGCCATCCGCCATCATTCCCGCGGACCCTTCATGGGCGCAGTCCCAAAACATGATTCCAGCTTTTGGAAAGATATCAGAAATAGGCATCATGGCAGAACCAATGATCCCGAAAGCGTGGCGGATACCGTGCATCTGGAGCGTTTTTACAAAGGCTTCTTCAGTGGTCATTTTCATGGGGCAGCTCCTTAAAGGGATTGAATATGCCACGGTTTTCTCTCGCAGCATCTCTGTGGGTTTATTTCTGCCCTTCTATTAGGACATAGGCAATGACATATTTAGGGCCAGTTCCGACCCTCGAATATATCCACATCGATATTTTCACTCAGATGTCGTTTTTTGAGACCGCCGGCGGAATATTTCTTCGAGCCAATAGTCAGCTGTCCCTGGTTTTCCAAGAAAATACCCCTGCGCATGGGTGATTCCCGCAACGCGTACGAGGTCCAATTGATTCTGAGTCTCGATTCCCTCTGCGATAATTTCAAAGCCCATAGTTTTGGACATCTCAACCAGTCCGCGCATAATCCCCTCACGGCTTTCTTGTGTCAGGCTTTGCACGAAACTTCGGTCAATTTTCAAAATATCGATCGGATATTCCAGCAATCTCTCCAGGTTGGACATACCAATGCCAAAATCATCTAAGGCAATCCGCACGCCCTTGGATCTCAGCCTATTGATGAGCGTTTTGGTGGCCTCGGGATTTTCAATCACCGTGCTCTCAACAATCTCAAAAACTGTCATTTCTGGCGGCAGGCCGTTGAGCAAGGCTTTGAGCCATTCCGCGTCTGCGCCCGGCAGTACAGTATTGTTCAGAAACTTGCTCGAAATATTCCATCCGCAGTAGATCGGCGGGTCCAATTTGGAAAATCCAATTGCAGCCGCATTGGCCTCCTCAAGTGGTGGCCGGACGCCGCGTTTATAACTGTCCGCCATCAGATCCAAAAATTGGCCTGGCAATAAGATCTCACCATCCGGCTTGACCCATCGGATCAAAGCCTCAACCCCTTCAATTCGATCCTGTTCCAAATCAAAAATTGGCTGAACAAAATAGGTGATTCCCCCATTTTCCAAAGCCGCTCCGACCTCCTCAGCAGAAGGGCGTGACTGTTTTTGCCGCATGCGGAGCACAACATCTTGATCCGCCGCTAGAATTTGATTTTTACCCTTCGATTTCGCCTCATAGAGCGCCGCGTCGGCAACATTCAATGCATCTTCCATGCTCTGATCTGGCCGCAATTCGCACACGCCAATGCTCGCGGTGCGGATCACCCGGCGCCCCGCGACCTCCACATCGGCCTCCACCACCGCTTGCAAAAAGCGGCGCGCCACCTGCCCAGCGCGTTCCAAGTCACAGCCTTTAAGAAAGACGCAAAACTCATCCCCACCAAGTCGCGCAACAAAATCTCCAGGACGACAAGCCGCCACCATGGCATCAGTCACCTTGATCAACAACGCATCCCCGACATCATGGCCATAGGTGTCATTCACGGTCTTGAACTCATCCAAATCCACATAAAGCAGCGCGTGGGTTTCGCGGCGCTTGTGGCGGTCGATCCGATCCACCAAGTACCGGCGCGATTGCGCCGCAGTCAGATCATCAAGATCAACATAGCGAGAGAGCTTGGAGTTCGACAGGCGCAACCGGTCAATAAGGCGGCGCATTTTCCGGCGCTCAACGCGACCGCGGTGAAGCATATAAAGCAAGAAAGCCAGCGCCACCAAGAGCAAAACTAAAAATAATACATGAAATATCAATGTCATAATGGAAGTATTAAAACCCATCTCCCGCCCGTAGCGCAAGACAAAATCGTGCAAGACGCAGTCTGCCCCCTGTGCAGGCCCAATCTCACCCTACGTCACATCTCCCAATATTCTCGTAATTTCAATCATATATAATGGTAACGCATGAAATTCCATGGCGCAGACGCTTGAGCTATGATCCATTGCGCGATAGCAACGACGCTGAAAATCTTGCCCAGGAGCACACTCATGGCTGACTATAAGTTCGACACACTATCGCTTCACGCCGGCCAAAGCCCCGATGCGCGCTTTGGCAGCCGGGCCGTGCCTATTCACCAAACCACCAGCTATGTTTTTGACAGCACAGAACATGCCGCTGCCCTGTTCAATATGGAAGTTGGCGGGCATATCTACTCCCGCTTGACCAATCCCACCGTCGCCGTGCTCGAGCAACGCCTGGCCGCTTTGGATGGCGGGGTTGCAGCCATTGCAACAGCCTCCGGCATGTCAGCGTTGTTTGTGACCGTTCTGGCACTTTGCTCAGCCGGCGATCACATCGTCAGCTCCTCGCAAATGTATGGTGCGAATATCAACCTGTTTGAGCATACGCTGAAACGTTACGGGATCGAGACCAGCTTCGTGCCACCGAATGACCCCACAGCCATTGCTGAGGCCATTCGCCCCAATACGAAAATGGTCTTTGGCGAAGTGATCGGCAATCCCGGGATGGATATCATGGACGTGCCGGCTGTGGCCAAAATCACCCAAGCCGCGGGGATTCCCTTAGTCATCGACGCCACGTTCAACACCCCTTGGATGGTCAAACCGATAGAACTGGGCGCAAATGTGGTGATCCATTCACTCACCAAATGGATGGGTGGCCATGGCATTGCTTTGGGTGGTGCCGTGATTGACGGGGGCAATTTCGATTGGGGACAAAATGATAAATTCCCCATGCTCACCACCCCGCATTTCGGCTATCAGGGCGCGATTCTTTGGGAAGAGTTTGGCCCGGCGGCCCTGTCAGTACGCATCCGCACGGAAGGCATGATGAATGTCGGCCCCTGCATGTCACCGCAAAATGCGTTCTACATCTTACAAGGCCTGGAAACGCTTGGTCTGCGGATGGAAAAACATATGTCCAACACCGCAGCCATGTTAGAGTTTTTGGTAGGTCATGAGCAAATCGCCTGGGTCAAACACCCCAGCTTGCCTGATCATCCAGATCATGACACCGCCATGCGTCTCATGCCCAAAGGCCAAGGCTCTATCATTGCCTGCGGCATCAAAGGCGGCCGTGACGCGGGTCGTGCCTTCATAGAATCTGTGCAGCTGGTCAGCCATTTGGCCAATGTGGGCGACGCCAAAACGCTGGTGATCCACCCCGGCTCCACCACGCATTCACATCTGACCTCTGAGGCCATGGCCTCAGCTGGGCTGACCGATGATTTGATCCGAATTTCAGTGGGCTTGGAAGATCAAAAAGACATTATTGATGACTTCAAACAAGCGCTGCGCACGGCTGGAAAATTAACCACTGCCAAGGCAAAAGGAACAGGCGCATGAAACTGACGCTGAATAATGTCGAAATTTTTGCCTCAACCGGCGGGCGCGATTTTGATCCATCATCAGGACCGGTTGTGCTCTTCGTGCACGGCTCCGGCCAATCGCATCTTGGCTTCATGTTGCAACATCGCTTTTTTGCCAATCGTGGCTTTCAGTGTATCACGCCCGATATGCCAGGACATGGGCTGTCGAAGGGTGAGGCGCTCACAACAGTGGAGGCCATGGCCGATTGGTATGCACAATTCATGCAGGCGCTCGGCATCCCCAAAGCCATTTTGGTCGGTCACTCCATGGGCGGTTTGATCGAATTGGAATTGGCAAGCCGCTACCCTGATCTCGTCGCCAAGGCGGCCTTTATCAGCACGGCGCTGGCGATCCCGGTCAATGACGCTCTGATCAATCTGGCCGCAACAAACGAAAGCGCGGCCATTGCCGCGATGATGGACTGGGGCCATGGCACAGCAGGGCATATTCATGACCACACAATGCCCGGCACCTCACATATGCTTTACGGCAGCCGCCTTATGGCTGGCAATGCGCCCGGAACACTTCACAAAGATTTGGTGGCTTGTAACGCCTATACCAATGGCCCCACCGCCGCGCACTCTGTCACCTGCCCCACCTTAACCGTGGTCTGCGGCCAGGACCGAATGACGCCCCGTAAAACTGGATTGGCCCTGCAGGCTGCGCTAGGGGGTGAGCTGGTCGAAATTGCCCAATCGGGCCATATGTCGATCACCGAACACCCTTTTGACGTCAACAAAGCCCTCCGGGCATTTTTCTAACAGGCACATCGAGCATGACATTCAAACGCATCGCAGTGATCGGCGCTGGCACCATGGGCTCTGGCATCGCCGGCCAAATCGCCAATGCAGGCCACAAGGTTCTCCTCTTGGACCTCACAACCAAAGCCACCGATTACGCTTTGGAACGGCTGCAAAAGTCTGAGCCCGCACCTTTGCACCAGCGTGGCAATGTTGATCTGATTGAAACTGGCACCATCGAGGCCGATTTTGACAAGCTCGCCGAATGCGATTGGATCGTTGAAGCGGTGGTCGAACGGCTCGACATCAAACGCGATCTGTACAAACGTTTGGATGCGGTGATCCGCGAGGACTGTATCGTCACCTCCAATACCTCCACAATTCCAATCAAACTTTTGGTGGCCGAAATGCCTTTGGCCTTCCGGCAAAGGTTTGCCATCACCCATTACTTTAATCCGGTGCGCTACATGCGCCTTTTGGAGCTTGTCCGCGGCGCAGACACCCGCGCCGATGTGATGGAGCGCCTGTCGCGCTACAATGACGAAATTCTCGGCAAGGGCGTGGTTCCTTGCAATGACACGCCAGGATTTTTGGGCAACCGCGTTGGGGTCTTTGCGCTGCAAGTGGGTATGGACGAGGCCTTTAAACAGGGGCTCTGCATCGAACATGCCGATGCTCTGATGGGCCGTCCCATGGGCATTCCAAAAACGGGGGTGTTTGGTCTTTACGATATGATCGGCGTGGACCTCATGTCCGATGTGGTGGACACTTTGGGCGATATTCTGCCAGAAAATGACGTATTTCACGCGGTTGGACGCTCCAACAACCCGGCAAACGCCCTGATCGATAGGATGATCTCAGAAGGTTTCACCGGCCTGAAATCAGGCAAGGGCGGGTTTTATCGCGAGGATCAAGCCCTTGATTTGACCAGCGGCACGCTGCGCCCACGCATCACCGAACTGCCGGCCTTGGCACAAAAAGCCGCCAATGCGCAGCAAGATGGGCTCGAAACCCTGCCCATGATGATCGAAGGCGCAGAGCCGCATCACCAATATTGTCGCAATTTCCTCGGCCGCGTGCTGGCCTATGCGGCCGCTTTGATCCCGGATGTCACCGGCACGCCGCAAGACATTGATGACGCGATGAAGATGGGATTCAACTGGATCCGCGGCCCATTTGAAATGATCGATGCTTTGGGCGCAGAGGTCGTGATCAAACTGGCCCAAGAGGCGGGATGCAGCATTCCCCAAGCGCTGCAAACATCCGCAGAACATGGCCCGTTCTATCAGGTGCAAGAGGGCACTTTGATGGTCCGCAATTTTGATCAAACTGCATCACAGCTCAAACCCGTGCAGCTGCCCGACGGCACAGAGCGCTTTAGCCTCACGCGCCGCACTCTAACCCCCATTGCCAGCAACCGCGCAGCCAGCCTTTGGAGCCTGCCCGGCGATCTGCGCTTGGTGGAATTTCATTCCAAAGCCAATGCACTCACAGGTGAGAGCATGGCCATCGTGCGCCAAGCTGCCGAGGATCACGGCACAGGCATTTTGATCCATAACGACGCGCAGCACTTCAGCGCGGGGGTCGATTTGAACCGCTTTGCCGATTTCATTGCCCGCGAAGCCTGGGGGGAAATGGACGCCTTTCTCAATGACTTCCAACAGGCCGTTGCGGCGCTGAAATATTGCCCCGTGCCAGTTGTGGACGCGCCCTCGGGT
>ENA-OWNS01000444-OWNS01000444.1-marine-metagenome-genome-assembly--contig:-NODE-444-length-19477-cov-3.063608_pt1 | contig 19477 bp, 18 predicted proteins | sample MGYA00238137_ERZ651772 | MGnify/ENA primary metagenome ERZ651772 (study PRJEB26903, sample SAMN06264699) | marine metagenome | isolation source: Columbia River Estuary | place: USA:Columbia River Estuary... | reverse complement strand
CGAACGATTCATGGATGCCAAGCTAGACATTCGAACGCATTCTGACGAACTACTGATTCGGGTGATGGAATAACCCATTATCAGTTTAAGTTTGCCGTCGACGAGGTGCTATTCTTCGTCAGGGTGAAATTGTGGCTCAAGCTAATGCCGGGAACGGCGGCAACATTGGCCTAGTAGCCACAAACTTTGGTGTTGACACTGAGACGCTTGTCTCGGCATTTTCTAAAAAGGTTATCGACGGAACAGTGCAAATCGATTCTCCCAACCACTCAGTAAACCCATCAAACATGATACTGACCACAGGGTGCTAGGTTCTACCCGAATTTGTAAGTAACAACTGCGACAATCCTTACAAAAATGATCGAAGTTATCCTTTTGTCGAAAATCTGAATCCGGTGCCTAGAGATCCGAATGACTTTTACCCTTCTTCAAGGTAACGACGGGCAATGTTGCGGTTACTCTTCAGTCGCGAGATTTGCCGCTAGTAATATGGCGCCGGGGATGTTGAACGGTGATCAGCAAGCACCCTCTCTTACTGCGAATATAGAGGGTCAGCGATACAGTCATTTTCGTTCGAAGACTCGAAAGAGAGAAAGATAGGTTTATTATCTCAATGGCTGAGATTTTTTTTTGTGGTAAAAGTCAGACTTGTCTATTTTAAAAAAATATCGGTTATACTTTTATTGAATTAATTAGACGAGCTACCCAACACCTGAAAACTGAACTCGACACACATATTCGCTCTGAGGTTTGTGACGGCCTGCTTAAAGGGCTTGCTATCTTAGTTGCTCCCATTTTCTTTTTTACGGTCTATCGCTTTCAAATAAATGGCTGGCAAAGTATCGGGTACCTATATGTGATTTCCAGCTCTACTATCCTCCTCACATTTTTTTTTCGAGCACAACTCGGCTTGCATATACGCGCATCGGTTTGTGTTGGTGTTATCAGTATAGTGGGCATCGCTGGTATTTTTTCTTTCGGCGTTACAGCTTCCTCAGGTGCCTATATTCCTTTCGCATCAGTGTTCGCAGCACTCATATACGGTCAAAGAAACGGTATCCTCCTCCTTCTCTTCTTAACGCTGCTAACGGCGAGTGTAGAGGCGCTGTATCTCAGCGGATATATAGAGACTTTTCCCGAGGAGGTTTATGGAAAATGGCTAAGTCCTACAGAGTGGGTTTTGCGCCTGGGGAGCTGGTTTATGCTCGCGCTCGCGACTATCCTCGCGATTGGATTGATTACCCGAGATTCGGCGGTGATGGTGCAATCGCTATCTGAAAAATCACAGGCTCTAGAGAGTTCACAGCAATCGCTTCAAGGATTACTTGATAACATCGTCGACATGGTCTACCGAACCGATCTAGAAGGAATATTTGTCGAAATCTCAGCTTCAGTCCACGATTTGCTGGGTTTTTACCCAGAAGAGTTGATGGGGAAAGCAATCTCCGAACTTTACGTTGACGCCAAAGATAGAACAAAGCTCTTGGAGCTTCTTGAAGAAAACGATGGCAAAGTGATTAACTTTATCGCGCTCGTTCACAATAAAGACAGCGTGCAGCAAACGCTCTCCATCAACCTAAAATATTGGAAGTCCGTCGAGGGAGAAGTATTAGGTGTCGAAGGCGTTGCGAGAAACGTCACCGAACAGAAAGTCACAGAGCAAGCACTACTGCGCGCTCAAAAAGTAGAGGCCGTGGGTCAGCTGACAGCTGGGATTGCACATGACTTTAACAACATCCTCGCAATCGTCATGGGCAATGCGGAGATGTTGCTATCCAGTGATGGTGTAAAAGAGGTAGATAGAGATGCTGTCACAGAAATTCTAAAATCAACGGATCAAGGTGCGGGACTAACGAAACGTCTGCTTGCCTACTCTCGCCCCGATACAATGTCTCCGATGGTGACCGACCTAAACAAGAGCGTTGTCGGGCTGGAAGGGATGCTTCGGAGTGCACTGGGCGCCAACATCGATTTGACCTTTGACCTTAAGCACGAAGGCACTGTTGCATTGATTGACGAAAACCAACTAGAAACTACCTTGCTGAACCTCATTATAAACGCGCGGGATGCAATGCCCGAGGGCGGCGAAATTAGTATTTCTAGCGATATTAATTTGTCGGGTGCTGATATCGACGAAGCGTTAATCAAAGTGGACGAGACAAAATTTGTAGGTATCTGGGTGAACGACACGGGTTCTGGCATGAAGCCGGAGGTTGTTAAAAAGATAAGAGAACCTTTCTACACTTCAAAGCCGATTGGCATCGGGAATGGGCTTGGGCTTAGCATGGTTGATCGTTTTGTACATGAGTCATCAGGTCATCTGATTATTGAGACAGAATTTGGCAAAGGTACTTCCGTAGGGCTGTTTTTCCCTCAGGTCTATGCCGAAGTGCCTGCCTCGCTAATAAAGGAAGAGGCGCCAAATAGAGACCCTGTAGGCGCTATTAAAGTGCTAATCATAGATGATTCACCCAGGTTGCTTTCCCTCGTGGGTCGGATGCTGAGATCGAGGGGGTACCAAGTTTTGGGCGCGGAGGACGGCCCTTCAGCCTTGCAAGTGGCTTCCGAAGAACCCGAGCTCGCTCTAATTATTAGCGATATTATGCTGTCAGGATCAATGAGCGGTTGGGATATATTCCGCGCTCTCAGCGAATCCCGAGAAAATTTGAAGTTTCTAATGATGACTGGTTATTCAGCAGAAGAGCAAGATGGACTTGAGGTTCCCATTTTGCATAAACCTTTTAAGCAAGAAGAGCTCTTGGCTCAGGTTGATAACCTTTTATCTTGAGCAAGGGTGAGGGGTTGTAGTTGGCACAGCCATGCTAGTTGGGACCCCTTGGCCGATTAGTGATCAAAAGTAACAGTTCAACCCGTGGCAATGAGTTGGTCCAGCGTCTCCAGAAGCTGATCACGCGACACGGGTTTGGCCAGAAAATCGTTCATGCCTGCTTCAGTACACTGCTCCCTGATCTCCTTCTGCACATGCGCCGTTAGGGCGATAACCAGAGTATTCTGGTTTTCTCCTGCGCTGCTGCGTAAACGCCGGGTTGCTTCTAATCCGTCCATCTCTGGCATGGATATGTCCATCAAGATGGCATCATATGGCGTTGTCTCTGCCAGCTTTAACGCTTCGACGCCATTGGAGGCGCTGTCAACGGTGTGGCCGGCTATTTCCAAGTATGCTTGAAGAATATAGCTATTCGCCTCTGAGTCTTCGGCTAACAGAACGCGATAGGCTTTATCAGGAATCGACTCACTGGCAGGAACGGCTGCACTAGGTGCTGCGCCACCGGATGGAGATTCGATAGAATCGCGGCTATCAAAGTCGAGGTCAAACCAGAATGAGGTGCCTTTACCCTGACTGCTCTGGTAGTCGATCTCTCCACCCATGGCCTGCGCTAGGTGCCGGCAGATTGCCAAGCCGAGACCGGAGCCCTGGTGTTTGCGGCCAAGGCTTGAATCAATTTGGGTAAACGCCTCGAACAGATCATCGCTTCTGTCTTTTGGAATGCCGATTCCCGTGTCCGTTACGGTGAATCGGTAAGTGCTACCTCGTCCGAGTTTTTCTAGCGTTGCGGTAATGGTGCCTTGTTCAGTAAATTTAAGCGCGTTGCCCACAAGATTGTAAAGAATTTGGTGAACTTTGCCCGCGTCACCATAAAGCCAACGTGCGACATTGGGGCCTATGTTCACTTCGAGGTGCAAGCCGGCTTCCTTGGCATTGTGCTCGAATACGATAGCCACTTCTTCTAACAGGGTGGTCGAATTAAACCAGGCGGGCTCTATCTCAAGCGCCCCGGCTGTTATTCGCTCCATATCGAGCACATCATCAATCACATGTCGCAGCCATTTGCCGGAAGTTTTGGATATGTTGATATATTTCAGCTGCTGCTCGTTCAACTCTGAGCGCTCGAGGAGCTGTATTGCACCAAGCGTTGCGTTCAGCGGCGTGCGGATCTCGTGACTCATGTTCGCTAAGAAAGCGGTCTTTGAGGCTTCCGCTTGCTTCATCTTCTCGTACTGTTCCTGCTGTTTCGCTTCGGCTTCAGCCTGCTGCAATTTGACATGATTAAGGGCAGCGATTATCGGATACGTAAAAAGCGATAGTGCCGCGAACTGCACTACCACGTCCGCAAAGGTTATCACTACCTCGAGCCGCAGGGGGAGTTCCAGAAACCAGAAAAAGTAAAATAATCCGACCAACGAGGCGGTCATCATATTCAGGATCGCATAGCGCACGCCGAAAAAGAGCCAGCAAAAAGTGGTTGCAATCAGAAAACCGCCACTGCCAAGCCCCCACATGTAAAAGGTAAACAGGTTGCCCAGGGCGACGGTGTTGAATATCATAATGACAACCGTGGCCTTGATTGCGAAGGAAAAAGCACCGAAGTATGTTATCGCCAGAATGGGAATAAATGCCAAGTGCAATGCGTAAATAGGTTCCCATCCGGAGATGAAAAACCTGGAAGCACTCCATATGCAAATTGGACTTGCAGCGATCAATAGCAAATATAGAAGCCTATTGACATATAATTCGTAGGGTTTCAAAAAGCTTCCGCCGAAGAAAAAGTGATAAGTGTTCTTTAATAGTGTCGTGAAAAAACCAACAGCATAATATTCCGCAACGCATGATATATTTTTTATTAACCTATAAATGTGAACTGGGTCACAATAAATAGGCGCCTCGCCCAAGCCGCTGTTTTTTCAAAATATAATTTGTATGGCTTTGCGCTGATTATCCTTTGATGCCGATAAGGTATTAGATTGTCTACAACGGTGACGCGCCTCGTGAAACCTGCTTTCGAACGCTCATAGGGCCGGATACTAATTGGCTCGCTACGCAAAAAATGTCGCTTATTCCTTCAAAGGTTGCTTAAGCTGGTGGCCGATATTCTGGCGATGCAGGCCTGTTCCTCCGTCTGCCATTCCTCTTCGTCATTTCTGCTTAATGTGACGAGCGCAGTGGCTGTTTTTGTCCGTATTATGTCGACCAGTGAAAATCCACATATGTCGGACATCGTCCCACAGAAAACGAAAATCGAACCATGCTTGGCTTACTGGGGAAGAGCTATAGCAATGGGTTTAAAATCTAAGTGGTATGGAGTTTTAAATGTCGTTAACGTTAGCAAGTCTTGATGCGATCAATTCAGATTGGGTTGAGCAATGTATGTGGAAGTGTCTTGCTCCCGACGATCGAGGTGTAGAAAGTTACACCTTTCAGCAAATTGGCGAAGGTATTGGGCAGCTTGGATCGTTCGGTATTCTCGAAGTCGAAACGCAAGCGGGAACCAAACGCTCGTTTTTTCTAAAAATCCAAGCGGCAACAAAAGATTTTCATCAATTATGTCTCGACTACCAGTACTACGCGCGAGAAGTTAACTTCTATCAGCATTCTGCCAAAACGGTGGCCTGCCGAACCGCCCATCCATACTACGTGGAGTTCAATCACGAGCGCTCAGAAGTCCTGCTGGTGCTTGAATACATGGCCAACTGGCATACTCCAGACCAGATCGTTGGTGCTAGTCGCCATCAAATTGAAATGGCGATCGAGGCATTAATCCCGATCAATACACAATATTGGAATAGAACGCAGGAGCTGTCGTGGCTCCCAGATTCCAAAGCGCCATTTATGCTCCAATTAGCTGATGATATGGTTGCGAACCATCAGGTTTTTCTAGAGCGGTTTGGGCACCTCTTAAGTGAATCGCAGCGACAGAAGCTTGCGCAAATTATCGCTTATTATCCCCGCTTCGCTGAGATTTTTACGCAAGGCACTCAAACGCTGACGCACTGGGATTTTCGTGTTGAGAATATTTTTACTCGTCTGATGAGTCAGAGGTCGCTGTGATTGATTGGCAACTCTCGCTTGCTCACAAGCCCGGTTGGGATCTTGCCTATTTGCTAACGACAAATATTGATATCAAACTACGTCGAGAAATATTTGAGTCATCGCTGGCGCAATACCAACGAGGGTTGTTAGCCGCTGGAATTGAATACAGCCAAGAAAAGCTGATGAAAAATATGTGCCAATCGATGTGCGCGATAACTGCTTTTTCTGTGATTGGCGGCGGTAACTGCGACTGGGAAAATGAGCGCAGTGTATTGTTGTTTAGGAAAATCACGGAGCGATTGTTTTCGGCAATTGATGATTATGATGCAATCAAAGCATTGGTCTAATATGGCTCAAAAAAGTTGTTTCGTTCGTCTTCGAAGTGACTTGGGCTAAGCCGGACTAGTGCATGGTTGTTAGGTTTTTTAACAGGCAAAGGAAGTGCTAACAAATATTATTAGCGCTATTTTCGAATTTAACAAGAAGCGCTACTATCGATCGATCACGAGCATCAAGGCGAACAATGTTCGAACGCAGCGTTCTGATGATCTATCGGCTGGCTCTGGTTAAGCAGACATCACGGGCCCCCAGTTGAAATACGTGCGCCTGATTGATCTTCTCTGCATCAATGCTGCAAGTGCAAAAGCAACATAAACTGAAATCTCAGGAGCGTATTGTTCTGCCGAATAATTTAGATGCGGTATCTGCTCATGAGCATGCCACCAGAAGAAAATCTGCTTGTTAGCAGCACAACAAGGCTTTGGTGTTAAGGCGCCTCGTTGTCACTTTTGACGGAACTCGAATTATCATTTCCACACTGAGCTTAACTATCTCGTTAGTCTCACGATTTATACAGGAATACTGTCAGTTTACAGGATGAGAAGATTGATCGGTTTTGATCTTGAATAAAGTTTCCGTGATCATGCCGTAGCCTTCGGTGGATTCTGCCGAGGTCGACAGAGAAGGAATAGTGGATAACAAATGTTGCGCGATATTGTCCGCCTCAATGTTTTCGTATTTGGTCCAATATTTACCTTCGCCTATCCAGAAATATTGTTGTTCGCTATCAAAGCACCAGCAACACACAAAGTCATTATTGGCAGGATTGAATTCACAGTAAATGCCGTCTCTGAAAAAGAAGTCTGAGTATTCATCGGGGACCGGGCAGTTATTTATAATGCGGCTCGCCAAAATTTTCACTTCTGGATGGTAGTCGTAGTTTGACAATGGTTAGAGTCTCGATGAGTGAGAAAATTTCGTTCTTTTACTTGCGCTATTCTTCTTCAGCTTCTTCAGCTTCTTCATCTTCCGATCTTAGGAAAGAGAGAGGTACGATGGGGTTCTCCAGCTTCAAGCTATCGCTAATTTCAGCCGCTGTTGAATCCGCCAAGCTAATAACTTCATTCTTAGCAAGCATCGCGGATTGATATTTTGACCCGAGTTCAAAATAAAAGTTTGTGTACTTTTGCGGCAGGTAGACCGTTACCGTCCCGCCAATCGTCTTTACGTCTTTGTACGCGCTAGAAAACGTTGCAGGCGGGCGACCCTGACTGCCTTTTTCCTGCCATTCAGAAATACTCTCTGCCCCTTCGATAAATGTTTTATCGATGAAAGCGGTCAGTCGGGCTCCGAGGACAGCTTTGAGTTTCCTCAGTTCTCTTGGTTGAGTATTCATCTTAGGAACTTCGCTATAAAATTCCTTGGCTTTTTTTCTCTCTTTGGAGGTTTTTAGTCCTTTGAATAAACCCATTGTTGACTCCTCCGAGCCGATGTTCGTATGCCAATTTATGCTTAGCAGTGAAAACTAGCGCTTTAATTTAAGGTTAATTTGGTTTTCAATTTCCCGGCAGTTTCACTAAGAATTTGGCTCACCCTAGATTCGGATATTTCAAGTATCGCAGCTATTTCTTTCAGATTCATTTCCTCTGTGTAGTAGAGGGAGATAATCAGTTTTGTTCTCTCTGGCAGATTTTCGATATGTTTCTGAAGCTCTATCAAAAGTGCCGATTGGTCATATATATGGGCAGGATCGGATGTTGTATCTTCCTCCTCAGAGTGCGAGGCAGGTTGAGCTTCGACACTAATAGTCTCACTGCCCGAAGCAATTAAGCGCTCCTTCTCGAAGGTCGCCATATCTTTACCAAGATAACTGGCCATTTCTCTGTTAGTCGGGGTTCTGTTTAGGCTGTTAGAGAGATGATCAAAAGTTGAGGCTTGCTGACGCTTTAGCGATACCGTTGTTCGGGTGGCATACGAAAGTCGTCTGACTTCGTCTAACATGGCGCCCTTGATTCTAGTCTTGGCGTAAAGGTCAAAGGCGACCTCTTTATCGGCGTCATAAGATTTTTGAGCTTGCATCAGACCTTCTAAACCCGACTGAATGAGGTCATCTACCTCTACGGAATTGGGAAGTCTGGTTTTCAGGTAGAGCGCGGTCCTTTTGACGAGAGAGTAATGCTCTGGCAAGAGTTTGTTGCCGCTCTCGGTCGCTCTAAATGGCAGGCTGGATTTCATCACTATTAGCCACTATGAATGTGTTCAAATTTATCAACAGCTTAACAAGTTTATTAGATGTCATAAATAGTTAATTTAGCGTCAGAGACTGGGCTAATTGTCCTGCAATAAGCCTAATGTCGTGCCACGCCAGACTCTCTGGGTACTGTTTAGCGAGAGGGGATCGTGATCTGACAGAGGTTAATACTTTGGGATCTCTTCGAATAGATCCAACATACTGTGTCGGCTCGGATAGAAAACTCATACACAGGCCATTCATTTTGCTGAATAACTGTTTTCCTTCACTTTGATCGTCAACTTTGTTTGGCACGAGGAAAGTTGAATCTAGTCCAGTTTTGGACTGTTGTATCTTCAATACACCATAGGCATCGGCAATGGAGGATGGTTCATCTAAAAAGATGATTAATTTGCTATCGCAGTTAGACAGCAATTGCATATTTTGCTCTGAGATACCTGCAGCGGTGTCCAAGAGGACTATTTGCTTAGGTGAGGCCTTCAGTAAATTAATTAAATCCGTTAGCGTTGTGGTGGATAAATTGGTGAGCCCTTCTTTTCCAGAGGCGCCAGGAATTAGACCAACACCTCCGTAACAATTGTGTTCAATTTCATCTAGTGTCAAATTGCCAGAAATTAAATCTGATATTGTGTAAGTAGGCTTTACGCCCAGCATGAGTTGCGCATTTGCTAAACCAAGGTCTGCGTCGAGCACCAAGGTGCTCAGGCCACTTTTTTGTAAGGCGATAGCTAAATTTATGGTCATTGTGGTCTTACCAACACCACCTTTACCGCTTGCAATACCTATAAGATGCGCCATTTTCTAGCCTTTTAGATTTTATGACCTGTGGAAGTACCCGTGATCTTTACGTTCAGATTAGTCATTTCCAAGAGCTTGCTTGGAAGGTCTTCGCAGAGATCTAGCCTGGTTAAGACGACAGAATTCAAGAGATTATAGTCTATGTTCGGTTCCCGAGATAAGTAATCAATATCAGAATCGGCAGCGATGCAGAGATGGCGAGTCAAGTTGCAGTCTACATCTTCGAAATTTGGTTGCGTGATATGGTTCACAGTGTTCGCTTCTATTAACACAAGGTCAAAAATATTAGCCATTTTAGGGAGTATTTCGGCCAATTGTTCCAATCCTATCGCCATAAGAGGGATATTGTTGCGCTCCGAGAAGCTGGCCAAGGAGTAGTCTAACTCAAGACCTTCTAGCGAAGCGCTGATGATAAGCGGTTTTGCCTCATTATTTTCTATTTTAGCGAGTGCGATCCGCTTAATTATTTGGCTTTTGCCAGACCCGGGTGTGCCCAAGAATATGTGGGAATTTTGCCAAGGACCATTGAGTTCAATCGCTTGCAAGTTAAAACCTGCGTCATTTACTTTTGCATCTAAAGAGTCGAGCGAAATAGGCTGATGCTCTGTTTGTACCTTGATTTGCATGGTTTCCATAGAAGCTTTGAGTGTTTTGATCTCACTATTCATCCTTGCCAAAACTTTCCATGGATCTTTGGCTGAATTGGGTTCTTCGGTGACACGAGCGTTATTCAATTGTTTTTTAAACCCTGGTTCGGTTGTTTCTGGCTGAGTTACTTCGTCGTCCTTCTGCTCTTCAACGCCAATGATGACCTCAGTTTTATTACCCACTTTTTCGGTCGAGATAATGAGCGCATCATCCCCATGGATGCTCCTTATTTTTTCTAGGGCTTGTTTTGAATCAGCTTCTAGGTAGCGTTTAAGTTCCATTTTTTATTCCTCAGAGGTCTCGTTTAACTCAATAGTTTGGACGATCCTAATTGATTGATCGTCAGGTATTTCTCGATATGAGAGTACCGATAGTTCTTGCTTAGCCCGCTTCAATAATCTGGCTAACCAGCTACGAATCGTGGGAGAAACAACTAAAACCGGATATTTTTCTTCTTTCTCCATCTCTTCTACTACGTCAGAAATTGAACTGAAAAAGCTTTGAGAGAGATTAGGCTCAAGTGCAACATCCTCAATGGATTGCGCATTTGAAATGAGGTCATTTAATAATTGCTCTAGGCTAGGTTCTAGCGTCATAACCTCGAGCGCATTGTCTGGTTCATTTATCTCGTGAATGATCAATCTTCCGAGTTTGATCCTGACTAATGCCGTAAGTTTTTCAGCATCCTTCGAAAAGCTCGCACCTTCGGAAAGTGTTTCGAGAATGGTACGCATGTCTTTTAGAGGGACACCCTCAGCCAAGAGGTTTTGTAGTATTTTGACTAATGTGCTGAGGGTTAATTGATCAGGAATGAAATCTTCAAGTAATTTGGGTGAGTTTTCGGCGATTCTATCGATAAGCTGCTGAGCGATATCGAAGGTCATTAACTCGTCGGCATTAGACCTCAGGATGGAATTCATATGCGTCGCAATCACCGAGGCAGCATCCACCACTGTATAGCCGAGGGCCTGCGCGTATTCCTTTTCTTCTGTTTTTATCCATACAGCATCTAGCCCAAATGCTGGATCTTTAGTTGCTATGCCATCAATTTCTTCGTAAACACTGCCCGGGTTGATCGCCAGATCACGACCAATTTCTATCATGCCGCTGCCCCTGCTAGTGCCATTTAGGACGATACGATATTGCGTTGGCGGATTGTCTAGATTGTCTCTGATTCTCACGGTAGGGAGTAGGAACCCGAGATCAGATGACATTTTCTTCCGAATGCCTTTTGCCCGCTGTAGCAGGCTGCTGTTGTGTTCAGAATCAATTAATGAAATGAGACCGTAACCTAATTCGATGCTGATAACGTCAACTTGCCCAGCATCATCCCAATCGAGCTCTAGTGGCTCGCTGGGTGATGTTGGATCATCCGCTATATTTGATGTTTCTGCGGTGTTATCAATCTTTTCAAGGTTTCTCCTGAGAAAGTAGGCGGCTCCCAACGACAATATGCCTAATGTTAGGAATACTGCGTTAGGCATGCCGGGTATCAACCCTAGAATGGTCAGAGTGCCGCCGGCTATCGTGAATGCGACAGGATTGCCAAGTTGTCTGGTCGCTTGCTGTGGAGCGGATTCTGAAGTCGATACCCTTGATACGACCAGTGCCGTCGCTAAGGATAAAATAAGAGCAGGTAACTGTGCGACTAGGCCATCGCCGATCGTTAATAACATATAGGCTCTGGAGGCTTCTCCGAAGCTTAGGTCGTGTTGCAGCATGCCTATCGCTAATCCCCCGACTAAGTTAATCATCAGAATCAACAGTCCGGCGACAGCATCTCCTCTTACAAATTTTGATGCGCCATCCATAGAACCATAGAAATCTGATTCTTGAGAGACCTGCGCTCTCCGGTCTCTGGCTGTGTCTTGGTCGATTACACCGGCATTCAGGTCAGCATCAATGGCCATTTGTTTGCCGGGTAAAGCATCGAGCGTGAAACGCGCGATGACTTCAGAGACTCTACCGGCACCCTTGGTAATCACGATAAAGTTGATGATCATCAAAATTGCAAAGACGATAAAACCGACGGCGTAGTTGCCCCCAATCACAAATTGACCAAATGCCTCGATAACCTTTCCCGCAGCTGCTCCTCCTTGATGACCTTCAAGCAAAACCACCCTGGTTGAGGCAACGTTGAGTCCTAGACGCATGATCGTTGCGAAAAGTATGACGATGGGGAAAGAAGAAAAATCAAGGGGGCTTGCCGTGTTTATGGCCACCATGATGATGAGCAGCGCTAGGATAATGTTGATAGAAAAGAATATATCCAGCATGACGGCTGGCATCGGTAGGATGAGTAACGCCAGAATAATCATGACAACAGCAGGTACAGCCAGAGAACTCCACGGGAAATTTCCAGCAAATTGTCGAATATTCGTCAATTTATCCCAAGTGAGTTCCATAAAATCCCTTCCAATGTCGTTTTCTGCCAGAATTAAGACAGATTGAGTGCTAGTCGGGGGTTTAATGCAGGAACCATGCCCACATTAAAGAAAATTGCGCTGCAACCGATTAAATCTCTGTGACAAGACGAATTTAGGGTGTTTGTATGTTCAGGATTTTCTTTTTTGCCTCATTAACGATGTTATTGGCGGGTTGTGTGACGAATCATTATGTCCCTGGCTTGAACAAGACCCGCGCAGAGGCGATCACTGGCATTGGTTATGCCGTTATTTCTGCTCAATCCGGCCAATCCGAAGAAGAGAAACGGTTGATGGCGGCAAAAGCCTCGAAGTTAGAAGCTTACAAGTCGCTTGTGGAGCAAATTTACGGTCAGTACATTGAAGTGAACGGTTTGATGTCATCATCGAAAGTTGTAGAAGAGTCTCTTAGGTCAAAAGTAGAAGGCGTTATCTATGGCGCTGAGTTAGTGAGCGTTCGGCCAATTGGCGGACACAGCTACGAGACGACGTTGAGAATTGGTGGTGACGCAGTCGCTGATCTGGTGGCCGAAAGTGAGGGGGAATCGCAAATGGCCTCCGCCGGCGGTGACTAGCGTAAGCATTTAGAATGGAGTTTATGAGTGGCTGAGTAAACTTTCAGCTGCTTTGTGGGAGCGAAAACATGATGAATCGTCTAGGTGCTTGTAAGAAAGGCCCTATTATCTTGTGTTTATCACTTCTGTGTAGCTTGCATAGTTCGTTTGCTATTGCCGAAACAGAATTTGCGTTAAAAGACTTTAAGGATGCTATTTTTAGACTAGCCATCGGGGAAAGTGCCCATATACGATCGATGGGTTTGATGTCTAATTCAAAGATAATTGCAGATTCAACGATCTATCAGACTGACCTAGCGCTAGATAAGTTGGAGTTTGACGTGTCAGGCGGACAAGCTGGTATGAGCGCCGACCTTGTCGCCAAAATTGACAAGGATAGGTATTCCCCAGCATCAGCTTCTCCTCTTTGTACCCAGCAAGTGAGTGATCAGCCCTTCAGGCTGGATTTTAGTGAGATATTACTTCTTCCCGCCAATCCCTCTGCGGCCACGATCAATGTCGGCAGATTATCGGGTTGGGCAGTGCGAGCGTTAATCTTTGATGAGTCAGGTTTATTGCTCGCGAGTGATCAAAGCAATCAGTCGATCGGCAACTTATTGGCCGTGCGGGGTTCAAGTCAGGGTGACGAGTTAAAACTTGAGTCCACGGTGAGAATCGAAGAAAAAGCCAAGGCATCAAAGATAAAAGGTTACTTAACCGCAGCGTTTTCTTCCCTGATACCGGAACCTCATCACGCGATTAACGTTGATGGAGAGCTCAGGCTCATGCAGGGGGCAAAGGTTTTGGGTACTTGGCCCTGGGAGATGAAGGTACGTTTAGATGAAGTTTTCTCAATTTCTAGGAATAGCAATCTATTAGCTGATAGATTAGAGACGATTGAAGACCTGAAAACCGAAATTTTGGGGAAACTGAATTGTATTGAAAGAGCACCGTACAGCGTTTCTGTTGCTGGTGAAATGCTAACATTGAATGCGGGGAAAGCCGATGGCTTTAAAATAGGTGATCGGTTTCTATTGTTTCCCGGAAATGAAATTTTCAAGAGTCATGGAATCGCCTCTGCGCTGGAAAGCGTCGCCATTGCTGAGATAGTACGATCTAATCGACAAAGTGCTTTGCTGCATACGGTTGAAGGGGATGTAAACTTGAGAAGCGGAGTCATCATGAATGCTAAGTCGATACGGTTAATGTTATGAATAGAGTAATCATTTGGGGCGTTTCTGTTCTGCTGACAGTTGTCTTCCTGGCCGGTTGCGCATCTAATGCCGTCACGCCTGCGTCGACCGCGAGTGATGTGGCCGTCGATGATCAAGCAGAGCCAGGCCCGGCAAACACCAACCTCACAAAAGTCCTTGAGGGGACGGAGGCTTTTGGCGTGAACGGCGCAGAGAAGAATGAAGAGCTCTCCCGCGCGTTAGAGAGGATGTTGTCTGACCTGAAAAAATCGGTTGATGAATCTGTTTCTACTGGCGATATCAGTCAAATTGATGAGAATGGTTATTATCTGGTCAAGCGGGGGGATAGCTTGTCAAGAATCATAGAGCGAGTGATCGCAAAGACGAATATAAATGGTGATTTCCTCAAGCAAGCGTTTGTTGCTGCTAACCCTAAAGCATTCAAGAGGGCTAACCCAAATTGGCTTTATGCGAATTCAAAATTAAGGCTGCCATCAGAGAAAGATTTTAGAAAGTTGGTTTTCAAGCCAAAAAGTAATAATTCAGAAACGAAAGATACGACCGATCCCTATAAGGATTGGATCCAGTATCCATTGGTCGTTCCTTGATAAGCGCAGACTCTGTCAATCAGCCCATTAGGGTAAACGCCACCTATTCTCAGGGTGGCAGTTCTGTTTATACCTTAAGACTTGAGCCTCCTGAAGCCAGGTCACTCGGGTTGAGAGAAGGACAGTCAGTCAATGGCGTCATTGCTAATAGGGCAGACGGTAATGTTTTTCTCACAGGATCGAAAGCGGCGATTATGTTACCTAGCAATTTCGCTGCAGCCGAAGGGAAAGCGAGTTTTATCGCGACTGCTTTAGTTGGCGGCGCGATGCTGCTTTCTTTGCAGCCAGATAAAGCCCGTAAAGTCGGCACAAGACTTTCGATAGATAGAATACATAGCTTGTTAGGGCGGGCGATACAAAACACCTCGATATCGGGTCTATTCAGCTTTTCTAAAATCACGAATATGCTGGCGCGAGAGCCAAGGCTAGGGAGTTTATTTAGCAGCTTTCAAATGTCTTCTTTTGAACCGAACGCACAAACGGCTGAAGCGCTAAAAGCTTCACTCTACCAAAGTGGTTTGTTTCACGAATCCGAAGTTTTGAAACAAAACAAACCCAATTTGAACTTAAAGACTTTCTTGTTGCTTTTGAAAAGAGGGCATAACAACTTCGGCGCTGATCTGAGCCAGTTAAACGCAGCCTTGGATGAATTAGAGTCATTTCAACTTGAATCACTTGGCAATCAATTAAATAGAAACACCGCGCTAAGTTGGCTGATTCCTGTGCTTAATGACTGGCCAATCCTCGCGCATGTAGAATCAAGAGAGGGCAGTGAAGAAGGTTCGGAAGATGATCAGCAGAAGGAATGGAAAGTTGATTTAAGAGTCAGTTTAAGTGATTCGGAACACTTAGACGTTTCTTTAATCGTTTCTGAGAACGACGAGGTCAGATTGAACTGCTGGACCGATGATGCAGATTTTTATCATGAAGCGTTGAATCATTTGGAGTGGCTGAAGTCCAGTTTCGGAGAATTGGGGATAAGTCTACACGAGGTCAACCTTTTCCCCGTCTCAAAGAGATCAGAGTCATCTGCAGAGCAAATAGGGTATGCCAGCGATTTAACAAAAACAAGCAATGGGATTAGCATTGATGTATGAAGGCATGGAGCAAAAAATAGCGGTCGCGCTTTTGTATGACCGAATAAAGGCCCCGACACTTACAGCGAAAGGATCGGGAGATTTTGCAGAGGAAATCGTAAGGAAAGCAGAGCAAGCAAATGTGCCGATTACGGAGGACAAGTTGTTAGCTGCGACGCTCGCTCAGCTCGAGCTGAACGAAGAGATTCCGGAAAGTCTTTTTAGATCGGTGGCGATTGTTCTGGCGTGGGTGTACCGATTGCAAGGAAAAACACCGTGGTGATGTTTGGCTACGATATACGCCCTAACCGGTTGTAAATATTGGCCTGGTCGTTACTGCGATTAGTGATGACTTGTATGAGGTTTTTAGTAATTTCTAGTTGTTTCTTCAACAAAAGATCATTTCGAATGTGTTTGTCACGACAGTCAACCAGTTTTGACTGAAACTCGTTTTTGACTTGAAGGTTCTCGTTTGCACCGGAGGATGCTTCTAGATAGCTTGACCAAAGATTGCCCAGCTCCTCCATTAAACTTATTTTTCTTTCTTGAATTGATTCGACGGTATCGAGATCCTTAGATCCCAGAAGCACAAATTCCTCATCCAGAAGCGTTTTTAGCGATTCAATGAGAATAGACAGGGATCGGATGTCAGGGATAGCCGCGTCAGACACGTGTAGGCTTCTAGAGTAATCTTTCGAGTTCTACAAAGCTCTCAGCCATCTTTCGAGAGTCCAGGGGATAGTTTCCTGATTCAATGGCCTGTTTCAGTTGTCGAACTTTAACTTCATCGAAAGCCGCTTTTTCTTCCGCCTGCTTAACAGCGTCACTTAAATCGACATCAACAGCCTGCGACGCTTGTCCTGATCTTTGAACCTGATTTTCACCCTCATCTGCAGCTTCTCTACTTGGCGCAGCGGGTGAGTTTTGTACTTGGCTAGGTCTCCCCGAGCCAACGTTATTTACGTTGTCAACCATATCTTTAACTCCACAAAGGGATTACACTAACTATTAATCGGTCAATGCTCTTCAACCTTTAGGTATTTTTTTCAAAAAGTTTTCGTCACACGTAACCATATGATAAATCTAAGATATTTTCCACTATTTATTTATCTTCTTCTATTGGTGGCGGGTTGTGGCGGTGGTTCGGGCGATGGCAATTCTAGTTCAAACGGGTCTTCAAACGGCAATAACCCACCGCCCGCAAGCGTCAATAATCCACCGTCTTTGACGTTGAGCCAAGCCTTGAATGTGGCAGAAAATGCCAGTCTGGTCGGCGAGATAGCATTCTCCGATGCAGACGGCGATGCGGTCAGCTTATCTATCGAGGGCGTCGATAGTGAATCTTTTTATATTGATGCGTCTAATCAACTAAGGTTTATTTTTAGCCCTGATTATGAGGATGCTAAAGATATCGATGGTGATAACTTTTTTGAGATAGAAATAATAGCGTCAGATGGTAAAGACAATGACCGTCAATCGTTATTGGTGGGCATACTTAATCTGCCCGAAAACAAGTTTGATGAACTTGCAATTGAAAATTTGAGAATGGAGTAGTCAGTGACGAGGTTTTTACAATGTTTTTTCGCCATTTTTTTGATGGGATCAAATGTCTTCGCTGAGGATCGCCAAAACATCACTGTGAGCCCAGCCGATACGCTGTCTGCCGATGTAATCAATGATATTAATGATCAATTAAGAGCGCCCCAGAGAAGACTTGAATTACCCGATCTTGTTGGTGAATGGGCAGTCCGTCAGTCCGTCTGCCTTGGAGGGGCTGAGGGCGTCGTAGTAGGCGGGCTTTGTGTTGATGATAGTGTGGCGTTAGAAGGCGCGGTACAACCTTCAGGTACGTATTTTGAAAGGACGGCAAATTGGAATATCGCCTTTGCGGATGAATCGCAGGCGAGTGTTTTGATATCGAGTAATCAATTTAACTTCTTCTTTAACCCAGGCTTTGGCTATATTGTCCCCAATGATACGGTTACTTGGGAGTGCAGCCTCTCGGGTGGCAGTGTGCTGATTTGTTTAGGCCCAACCGACTCTTTGACCTATACGCTAAATTGCCCGCCCGGGGTTTGTCGATTGCATGTGCTAATGGCCGCATCTATTGAATCTGATTCGCGAATTCGTTTCTCTTTAGGGCCACTTGATACTAATTTAGCGGGTGGAGGTCAAAATACATTCGGGATGTTTAATGTTATCGAGCTCAGCCGGGCTGGGCTTTTACCGACCCCCCAATTCCTGGTAACGGAACGAAGTGTCGAGCAAGTGAATTTAACATGGTCTGTTGATGAGGAAGAATACGAGGGAGCGTTTGAAATTCAGCGTAAGGAAAATTTGTTAGATCCTTACGCGGTATTGGGTACGACTTCTGAGACTTCTTTTTCGGACCAGCCTGCAGAGCCTGGTGACTATTGGTATAGGGTTTTCTCTATTAGAGATGAGGAAAGAAGTACGGGTTCGAACGTGCGTAAAATTACTTATGATTAAGTTAGTTAAGACTTAATAGGCCGTATCCGACAACCCTCGCGGTAATAACTTTATTGCTCTCTTGATTTCTGACGCTAATCCTCTCTCCTAGATAACCGTCGGAAAGCGCGATGGCTTTGGCTTCGATTTTAAAGTTATTTGAAGTTGAATAAATCGTTACTAATTCATTTCGCCGCATCAACCTTGCTTTCCTCAAGTGACGACTGCGAACTATTTCCCCCGCTCCAACTGTTTTGCTTAGCTCCATGTAACGCAGCGAGGCGATTGAATCAATATAATCTTCTGGCACGCCTGAAAACTTGGTAATCTCAATCAAGTTGTTTGCGTCGAGTGGTGAACCCGACGGCAGAATCGTCTTTGGAACAACCACTATTTTAGATGTATCTAAGTCCTCGTTGATTAAAATATCCCCTCGCTTCTTATCGCGTTGCAAGTATAAATCGTCCAGCTGGGATATTTCGGTAAAGGCGTTGGTGGGTATAGATCGATTTGAGCGAATGTCATCTAGCATATCTTTGGTGATTTTAAAGCCCTCTGATGCGTCAGCCTTTAAGACGTAAGCATTGAGATGATGCGGATCATTAGGGATTAGATTGTCACTGAAGTCTGCTGAGTGAATTCTTGTCGGCACTTTGATGAATCGACGCCATTGACCCTGACAGTCCGCTTTGATCATTCGCTTTGAAGTATTAGTAAAATCAAAGTGGATTGGTTTGTCGCACGCTTTTCGAGTGATGGGGCCGCTGAGGTCTTCGGAAGCGAAGGCGATGTTATCTCCCTCTATTGCGGCTAGCCACTCGTTTAGCTGAATTAAAATCGAAGATTTAGACTCAGCTGCGGCCTCATGCGAGCCTAGTAAAGCCGATAGCTCGATTAGGCACATAATAATGATTAGGTAGCGCTTCATAAGTTTTTACCCTTGTCGCGCATTAACGCCACACCCTTAATGGGTCCTCAAACTTTATGCTGCTTGTTTATTAAATTCAACAATTGATAAACAACCAGTTGACCTGATTGGTGAATGAAGGTGATGCATATTGCTGCTGCGTAACTTTTCAGTAATCGCATAGGTCTATGCTCAAAAGCAATGAGAAAGGGTCTCCGTATCGCGGCTCGACACGATTCGCGGGTTTGAGATGAGCGCAGCGCAAGGCGAATTTTGGCGATTGAGTCAACGGTTAGTTGACCTGCCTTTAAACACTGTCGGCATCACATTTGATCATCTATGCATCGCAGCCGATTAGCGGCAGCAAGGTGCCGCCTATTTTTCAACATGACCGGTAAATGTTGCCGCCTAGTTTCTACAATACCTTGTTCTAATCAGTAA
>ENA-OWNS01000435-OWNS01000435.1-marine-metagenome-genome-assembly--contig:-NODE-435-length-19703-cov-8.889127_pt1 | contig 19703 bp, 16 predicted proteins | sample MGYA00238137_ERZ651772 | MGnify/ENA primary metagenome ERZ651772 (study PRJEB26903, sample SAMN06264699) | marine metagenome | isolation source: Columbia River Estuary | place: USA:Columbia River Estuary... | reverse complement strand
CAGTAAGTGGCGGAGAGACAGGGATTCGAACCCTGGGAACCTCGCAGTTCAACGGTTTTCAAGACCGCCGCATTCGACCACTCTGCCACCTCTCCGTGCCATAAAACGGGATCGATCCGTTGATGACTAGATAATTAGACTTTAATCCAGATACAACCCCAAAGAATGCGCAAATCAACGCTGATGTTGTTTTTTTTTAATATTTGTTACTTCCAAGTATTAGATTATTTGTTTATGTTAAAAATAACGATTTTTTGATGCTGAATATTGTTATTTAAGTGCCAAAGAAGTTTTTCATATCATTAAAGAGGGAATCAAATGAAAAGTTTTTATAAAATAATAACAATATTTATAATTACTTTGCTAACATCACCAGTTAACGCATTTGATACGATTGCTCGTTCGGCAATGGTTATAGACCAAACCACTGGCACAATACTAATGGCCAAGGACGCAGACCGTAGGGTTCCACCAGCCTCTATGTCAAAACTAATGACTTTATTCATGCTATTTGAAGCATTGAGAGATGAACGAATTGCTATGGATACAGAGTTTTTGGTCTCTGAACGCGCCACTAAAATTGGTGGGTCTACAATGTTCTTACGTGAAGGTGAGAGAGTCTCTGTGCGTGATTTAATACAGGGTATTATAGTACAATCAGGCAATGATGCATGCATAACCGTAGCGGAAAATATTGCTGGAACAGAAACAGCTTTTGCAGACCAAATGACTAAACGAGCTATAGAGTTAGGTATGAATAATTCATCGTTTGGAAATTCAACCGGATGGCCTGATCCATTACAACGCATGAGTGCCCGCGATTTAGTCACCATAGCAAATATTATAATAACAGAATTTCCAAATTATTATCCATTCTTTGCTCAAACATCTTTTACATGGGATGGTGTAAAGCAAAACAATAGAAACCCATTGCTTCCGTTGGGGATTGGTGCTGATGGCTTAAAAACTGGCCATACTAATGAGGCTGGATATGGTCTTGTTGGATCCGCTCGCCAAGGTCAAAGAAGAATAATATTTATGATAACGGGACTAGAATCAAAGGCTGCACGAGCCAATGAGGCAGAAAAGCTAACAAATTGGGCATTTCGCCAATTTGTTATAAAAGATTTATTTAAAAAAGATGAAGTAATTTCTAAAGCTGATGTTTGGTTAGGCGAAAACAAGACTATTGATTTAATAGCCGAAGATAATATTTCAGGATTATTTCCGCTAGGTTCCCTTAAAAATGTAGACATTGAAATAAATTATAAAGGTCCAATTGCAGCACCTATAAAAAAAGGTGATCGAATTGCTATTTTAACAGTAAGCACACCAAAAATTGGCAAATCTGAACATCATCTTGTTGCTTCAAAAGACGTTGCAAGTGGATCAATATTAAACAAAATCTTAGCAAGTGCAGAACTCCTTGGGAGAAAAGCAATCAGTGGCCAATTGTGGGCAAATTAATGAATTTTACTGACGGCCTATTCATTACATTTGAAGGTATTGATGGTTCTGGAAAATCTACTCAATCACAACTTCTTTATGACGCTCTTAATGATTTAGGGATAAGTGTCATTCAAACTCGTGAGCCAGGGGGCAGCATTGGAGCTGAAATCATTCGATCCCTGCTTGTTTCCGGTGATACTGATAGATGGTCTGCAGAAACAGAAATACTGCTCTTTACGGCAGCAAGGCGCGATCATCTAGAAAAAACAATCCAGCCTGCCCTAACGAAAAATCAAATAGTTATATGTGATAGGTTTGTTGACTCCACAAGAGTATACCAAGGCGTTGCAAGAGCAGACCTAAGGCAAACAGTAGATGAGCTACATTCAATAATAATAAAAAAAGAACCTGACATAACATTTATAATCGATACTGACCCAGAAAAATCTTTAACACGTGGCTTGGCTAGAAATTCAGGAGAAGACCGGTTTGAAGAGTTTGGCTTAGAATTTCAAAAAAAATTGAGAAATGGCTTCAGCGAATTATCAAAAACTGAAAAATCAAGATGCCATCTTATCAATGGCATGAGAAGCAAAGAAGAAGTATCAAATGATATCTTAAATATAGTTAAAGATTACACTAAATGAACGAAATTGAAATTCCAGAAGCAGACCGACAGATTGGAACTAACCATCCACGCCATACACAAATAATATATGGACATAATTCACCTCAATTAGATTTTTTAGATGCATATAAAACAGAACGTCTGCATCATGCGTGGATGATTACAGGGTCAAGGGGTATTGGCAAAGCTACTCTGGGGTACAAAATTGCAAAATTTATATTATCTCAGAACCAAAGTATAAGTGACATCAATCAAGACTTAAAAGATACGTTGGATATTCAATCAGATCATCCGGTCTCAAAGCGCATAAATGCTTTGGGTGAGCCAAACCTATATTTGGTCAGGCGACTTTGGGACGAAAAACTAAAGAAATTCAAACAAAATATTACTGTAGACGAGATACGTAAGTTGAAAAACTTTTTTAGCATGTCTGCGGCAGATGGCGGCTGGCGAGTGGCAATTATCGACGCAGCAGATGAAATGAATAACGCAGCTGCAAACGCTCTTTTAAAAATACTAGAAGAACCGCCAAAAAAGGTTTTAATTTTATTAATCAGCCATCAACCACTTCGGCTAATGCCAACTATAAGATCAAGGTGCAGGTCATTGAAATGTAACAACCTTTCATCTGAAGACTTAGCAAACGCTTTGGAGCAATTAGATATTGAGCAATCCCAAGATAAAGAGCAGATCAATATTCTTGCAAATGGATCCGTTGGATCATCAGTGGAATTAATTTCGAACAACGGCATTGAAATATATAATTCGATTGTTCAGTTGGCAAAACAAATTCCGCAAATGAACAGGCAATCCATCCAAAAATTGGCAGATTCTTGTGCAGGTAAAAATGCTGCAGAAAGGTATGAAATAACCCTTCGATTGTTCATGTTATTTATTTCACGTCTTGCAAAATTTGGTGCTTTGCAAAAAAATGAAAATCACACAGCTTTATCAATTGAAAGTAAAGTTTTTCATGAGCTTGCTCCAGATACAAAATCTGCTCGCAAATGGGCTGACTTTTCACAAATTATTTCTGAGCGCACAAGTCATGCACGTGCAGTTAACCTTGACCCGTCTATGGTGATCCTAGATATGTTATTGCAATTCGAAGAAACATCAAAAAAGCACTAAAGGCTAAAAAATGACAGAACACATCATAGTTGATAGCCATTGCCACTTGGATTTTCCAGATTTTGAAGGGGAAATTCCAGATTTAGTTGCCCGTGCCAATGATGCAGGCGTGAAGCGCATGGTCACGATTTGTACTAAACTTAAAAATGAGCCTTCAGTTCGCAAAATTGCTGAAGAGCATGAGGCTGTATATTATGCTGCGGGCACACACCCAATGTCAGCTGCATCTGAACCTTTGGCCAGTGTCGATCAATTAATTGAAATATCACAACATCCTAAAATGGTTGGCATTGGGGAAACTGGATTAGACTATCACTATACAGCTGAGAGTGCAGAGATCCAAAAAACGTCTCTTAAAATTCATATTGAAGCAGCACGAGAAACTAATCTACCACTCATAATACATTCACGCGCAGCCGATGAAGATATGGCGGCAATTTTAAAAGATGAATTCAAAAAAGGTCAATATAAATGCGTAATGCATTGTTTCTCTTCATCGGTAGAACTTGCTAAATTATCTTTAGAACTGGGCTTTTATCTTTCAATGTCAGGTATAATTACTTTTAAGAAAAGTGAAGAGCTTCGAAGCATTTTTAAATTAGCCCCAATTGATCAAGTTTTGGTTGAAACAGATAGTCCATATTTGTCTCCAGTTCCCTTTAGAGGTAAAAGAAATGAGCCATCCTATACTGCTCATACTGCAGAAGTTGGCGCAACTATTTATGGGGTTGATTACATAACGTTTGCCAATCAAACTACAAAAAATTTCAACAGATTATTTTCGAAAGCAGCAATTTAATGGGAGAACTTAGATTTACAATTTTGGGTTGTGGATCTTCAGGTGGCGTGCCCAGACTTGGCGGCCATTGGGGTAATTGCGATCCAAATAACGTTAAAAACTTTCGAAAAAGATGCTCGCTGTTAATTCAACGATTTGACAACGATAATGTGACAAATGTGCTAATTGATACGACACCAGACATGCGCCAACAGTTATTAGATGCAAAAATTGGAAAATTAGATGCAGTAATTTACACACATGAGCACGCAGATCATTTACATGGGTTAGATGATTTGAGGATGATTGTTATTAACATGCAAAAACGGCTTCCAGTATTTGCATCGAAGCAAACAAAGAATTCTATTCTTGAGCGGTTTGGCTACGCCTTTAAAACACCCAAAGGAAGTCCATACCCTCCAATATTGGATATGAACGACCTAACAGAAACCCTTGAAATTCAAGGTGCCGGCGGTCCAATAAAGTTCACATCGTTTGATGTTGACCATGGTAATATTTTAGTGAGTGCAATAAAAGTTAACAATGTTCTATACACTCCAGATATATCAACAGTTAGAAATGATACTGAACTGAGAGACTTAGATTACTGGATACTAGATAGTTTGCGATACAAACCTCATCCAAGTCATGTAAACCTAGAACAGGCGTTAGGTTTAATTGATAGATACAAGCCAAAAAAAGCTATTTTAACCAACTTGCACGTAGACCTAGACTACTTAACATTATTAAACGAAACTCCAGATAATGTTGTGCCAGCTCATGACGGATTGCAAATAAAACTTAAGGTCTAATTATGCTCAGTATTTTTATTACTGTCTTGCCTGTTTTCTTGATTATAGGCACTGGCTACATTGTAATGTGGCGAAAATTAATGTCTGAAAGCAGTATAGACGCTTTGGCTTTATTTGCACAAAAGTATGCAATTCCATGCTTATTATTTTTAGCTGTAGCAAATTTGGATCTCAAAGAATATTTTAATATCCCATTATTTGCATCTTATTATATTCCTGCGACTTTCATTTTCATACTAGGTTGCGCAACAGGATATTTATTTTTCAAACGAGCCGCTGACGAGGCAGTTTCAGTGGGTTTTACAACCTTATTCTCAAACATGATATTATTGGGATTAACAATTATGGAACGTGCGTATGGCGTTGAAGCGTTATCAACAAACTACGCGTTAGCATCTGTTCATGTACTATTCTGTTATATCGTTGGTATTACTTGTATGGAAACAGTTCACGCAAATGGAAATAACGTAAATGAAATTATCCGCTCAGTAATTAAAGCAATTTTTAAAAATACTTTAGCACTCGGTCTAATACTTGGCTTTGCTTTCAATTTTAGCGGGTTTGCCCTTCCAGAAGCATTTGACGTAACACTTCAAATGATGGCGAGAAGCGGATTACCGATAGCATTATTTGCACTTGGAGGTGTCCTCTATAGATATGAAATAAAAAGTAATCTACCTGAAGTTACAGCCGTTGCGATTATCAAATTATTTATTTTCCCAGTTCTAGTTTATGTAATGGGAACTTACGTTTTTGACTTAGAAACAGGTGTCAGAAATTCAGCTGTGTTAATTGCGGCAATGCCACCGGGTATTAATACATATATATTTGCAAGTATGTATAATAGAGCACAGCAAACATCTGCCACGTCTATTGTTGTGTGTACTGGACTAAGTGTTTTTACAATTACTGCGTGGTTAACCTTTTTGGGTTAACCAGGTGACATACCCCTTAAGCGCTCAGATCGGCGACGTAATAATTCAAGTGTCGTCAAAAGAATAATCGACATAGCTATCAATATGGTAGCAACAGCCAGAATTGTCGGACTGATTTGCTCACGCAAACCAGTAAACATTTGCCAAGGTAGTGTTTTCTGGCCTGCAGACCCTACAAAGAGAACGACAACAACTTCATCAAAAGAAGTTATAAAAGCAAATAATCCTCCAGATATTACACCAGGTAAGATTAAAGGCATTTGGATCTTAAAGAAGGTGCGAACTGGCCCTGCCCCCATATTTGCTGCAGCGCGTGTTAAGGACTTATCAAAGCCTACTAGTGTCGCAGTTACAGTGATGATAACAAATGGAACTCCAAGGACGGCATGCGCTAAAACAACCCCAGCATATGTGCCTTGAAGGCCAATACGGGAATAGAAGAAATACATGCCTGATGCTGATATAATCAGAGGAACAATCATTGGTGATATCATTATGGCCATTATGGCTCTTCTAAATGGCACATGTGACTGCGACAAACCAATAGCCGCAAGCGTTCCAAATGAAACAGACAGCACTGTTGCCATAGGGGCAATTCTTAATGAATTTTTCAGGGCATGTTGCCAGTCTTGATTTGTGAAGAAATCATCATAATGTTTAAAAGAATAACCCTCAGATTTGAAAGCAAGCATTTCTGGAGTAAACGTAAAGAAATCCTGAGCATTAAATGAAAGTGGTATGATTACCATAATTGGGAAAACTAAGAAAAAGAAAACCAACCCACAGATAACACGAAAAGTATAATACCAAGTCTTTTGCATTGGAGAGGCGTAGATAGGGAGAGCCATATGTTTTATCCTAATTTCACGTTATCGATGCCAACAAATTTATCGTAAAGCCAGTAAAGAGCTAAAACTACAACTAGTAGAATTGCCCCTAATGCAGCGCCCAGACCCCAATTCAAGCTAGATGATATATGATAGGCAATTCTGTTGGAAATAAATACGCCTTTTGTACCACCAACGATTTCTGGAGTAATATAATATCCAATCGCAAGTATAAATACTAAGATTGAGCCCGCACCAATGCCTGGAATACTTTGTGGGAAGTATACACGCCTAAATGCCATGAAATCATTGGCACCCATAGATTTTGCAGCCCGCATATATGTTGGCGGAATAGTTTTCATAACGGAATACAATGGTAAAATCATAAATGGTAACAGAATGTGTGTCATCGCTATAACTGTACCAGTCACATTATTAATTAGCTCAAGCCGATTTCCGTCAGCAATAATCCCTATCCAGACGAGAAAATCATTTATCACACCCTGATTTTGCAAAAGAACTTTCCAGGCTGATGTTCGAACTAACAATGATGTCCAGAATGGCAATAGTACTAATATCATCAAGACATTAGAGGTTCTCATAGGCAAAGTAGCCAATAGAAACGCTATTGGATAACCTAAAAGAATACACATGAATGTAATACCCAAGCTCATATATAGAGTTCTAACGAACAGCTTGAAGTATATTTTTTTATCTTCATCAACGCTTTGAATGCCATCTGCAGCTCTCGTCAAGTCTGCAGCAGCTAGAAAATATCCATCAGTATATTTACTAGAAAACTGTTGTATTGTCTGCCAAATTGCAGGATCCATCCATTTTTTATTCATTTTCTCAAATGCAGCTTTAAAAGATGGCGTAGCTTCAATATCTAACTTTTTAACTTTCCTACCAGTTTGCCTAATCAATGAAGAAATGCCAGTTTTCTCATAATTCAAACGGGATCCAAGCTTGGTGTGTAGTTTACTTTTTACTGCAAGCTTCAAATCCAGAGCAAGAGCTTCAAAAACTTCTTCATCAGGAGCTATTCCAGTTTTACTATCCCAATTGGATAACACTTTAACCGTTCGTGGAAGGGTATCTGAAACTATGTTATTTTCGACTGAACGAAACAACATATCGCCAATAGGTGCAATAAAAGTTAATAATACAAAAAATAAAAGTGGTGCAATTAGCATAAGCGCTCTAATTTTTTGGCGCCTCAATGATTTTGCAAGGCTTCTCTTAAGCGAGGTGCCGTCATTCGCCAATACTGTATTAGTGTCACTCATATTTTTAATTCTATTCACTTAAAATTGAATAAAAGGCGCGAAGAGACCTTCGCGCCTTCAGAATTTTATTTAGCTAACCATGCTTGGAATTTTGCATCGATATCATCACGATAATCTGCCCAGAATGAGTAGTTATAAAGTAATGTATTTTTTGCATTGTTAGGATCTGTTGGCATATGTGGCGCCATATCAATTCCTAAAGTAGCATGCTTAGATACTAATGGTGCAGAAGACTTACGAGCTGGACCATATGAGATATATTTCGCTTGATCAGCTAAGCGCTGCGTATCTGTAGCAAAATAAACATAGTCTAATGCACGTGCTTTACGCTCATCTGACAATCCAGCTGGAATAATCCAACCGTCTAAGTCAAACACTTGACCGTCCCATAACATTCCAACATTTTGTCCTTGCTCTTCAATCAAAGCAAATAAGCGGCCATTGTATGTTGAACCCATGATCACTTCGCCATCAGCAAGTAGCTGTGGAGTGTCTGCGCCCGCAGACCACCAAATTACATCACCTTTGATTGTATCTAGCTTAGCAAATGCACGTGCTTGACCTTCGTCTGTAGCAAGAACATCATATACGTCAGCTTTTGCAACACCGTCACACATTAGAGCCCATTCCATGTTATTGATTGGACGTTTCTCTAGTGAACGTTTACCTGGGTAAGCTGCAGTATCAAATACTGAACAAACAGATGTAGGTGCAGTTGAACCAACTAAATCTTTTCGGTAACCGAAAGTAGTTGAGTAAACAATTTGCGGAATGAAACATTCATTCACCATCAAATCACCAAAATCATCTTTCGCTTTTGTTCCATCAGGAGCATCAGCTAGTTGTGTGTCTGCATCAATTTCCAGAGCAAGTCCTTCATCACACAAACGAAGTGCGTCTGCAGCAACAACGTCAACAACATCCCATGTGATGTTTCCAGCTTCAGACATTGCGCGTAATTTCGCAACAGCTTCACCTGAACTAGCATCATTGATGATATTCACACCAGTTTTTGCAGAGTAAGGGTCATGGTATGCAGCTTGTTGAGAAGCCGTGTAAGCACCCCCCCAAGATACGATAGTCATGTCTTCTGCTAGAGCAGCAGTTGCCGACATTGCGAAAGCCGCGCCGCCAAGCATAATTGTTTTAATCTTCATAGTCTTCTCCTTGTTTTTCCCGTTATTTTTTTCAATGCGCCATACCTCGGGATATGTTTAGCACACTTGAAGGGCACTTATGCGTCTAAAGCCCTACAATCTTCCTTAGCCCAGGTGACAGATGTTTTTTCACCTTTAACTAAATGCTTATGTCCTGCTGAATTTGGAACTTTTACGATAAACTCGTCATTTCCATGCACTTCCATTCGACAACGAATGTGATCACCAAGATATATTAATTCTTTAACTACTGCATCTGTAGTATTTTTAGTTTTAGTCCCACCTAATTTAACGCGCTCAGGTCTGATTGATAATGTAGTTCTACTCCCAACCTTACCACAATTTACAGCAAGACTTTCAACTTTTTTGCCATTATCTAATTTTACGGATGCAACTTTACCTTTAATTGAGTCCACCTGCCCCACAAGTTTGTTATTTTCACCTATAAATTGGGCAACAAACGAGTTCTCTGGTCGCTCATATAATGCATCTGGACTTGAGAGTTGTTGAATTCTTCCATCTTCAAATACGGCAACTCTGTCAGACATTGTCAAAGCTTCAGATTGGTCATGGGTAACATAAACAACTGTTATACCTAAATTTTCATGTAAGTGTTTGATTTCATATTGCATGTGCTCACGAAGTTGTTTGTCTAAAGCACCTAATGGCTCATCCATTAAAACCAATTGAGGGTTAAATACCAAGGCACGAGCGAGTGCTATGCGCTGTTGCTGGCCACCTGACAATTGTGCAGGGCGGCGCCCAGCAAAATCACCCATTTGAACCATATCTAATGCATGCTTAACTTTTTCTTCTCGTTCAGACTTACCCATTTTACGTACTTCTAGGGGAAAAGATAAGTTTTCGCCGACGGTCATATGAGGAAATAATGCATAGTTTTGGAAAACCATTCCAATACCACGTTTGTGTGGTGGAATATTGTTTATAGGATTTCCGTCCAATCTAATATCACCATTTGTTGCAGTTTCAAAACCTGCCAACATCATTAGGCATGTAGTTTTTCCTGAACCGGATGGGCCTAAGAGAGTTAAAAACTCCCCTTTAGCAATATTGAGATTTAAATCTTTAACAACCAAAACTTCGCCGTCATAGCTTTTTTGGACGTGATCAAAGACAACAAAGTCTTTATCATTATTTTTTGCGGCCAATGTATTCTCCGATAAGCATTTCATTTAGTAAGATATGCGAGCATTACCAATGCTTAACCAAATCGAACTCCATTGCAACGAATAATTTATTTATTTTTGATTGTTATTCATATTTTATATTTTGACAGGACAAATCACTAATTTTTTTAAATTAAACTCATTTTATTTTTAATTAGATTGTATTTTGTTGTAAATTTAATGTTATTATGATACTAAATAAATTATTATGATAAGCCAATTTAAGATTTTAAGCTTTGTAATTTTGATGATTGCTTCATCAAACACTTATCTTCAAGCAAACACTCTGACCACCCAAATTCAAATTATGTTAAATGAGTTGAATTTTAATGCAGGTCCTGAGGATGGTATTTACGGAAACAAAACAAAGACTGCCCTAGAAAGTTTCTATCAAAAAAATAAAAATAGTTTCGACGGGAAGCTCAGTCAAAATGAATTTGACGATATATTATCAGAAATGCCAAAAGGCTTTACTGATAAAGATTTAATTCTGAAGGCATCGATTAATCGACATAAAGATAGCTTTATAAAAAATACATTGAATTTAGAAAATTATGACAATGAAGTTAATCAATTAAATACAGCTTCTGAGAAGAACGAAAAAAATGCTCAGTGGCTTCAAAAGAATATGACCTTTGAAGATGCAAGGCATTTAATATCTAGAACTGGAATTGGGGCTCACCCTTCTGAAATTTTAAGATTAGTTGGATTAACTCGCAGCCAAGCAATAAGCAGGATTGTTGAAAATATCGATAGCAGAAATCCAGAGACAGAAACTCCATTATTTTTCAACAAACCGTATCCGAATTATTGGATACAGGGAGACCTTGATGAAAATGATCAACAAAAATTTAGAGTAGCCCGCGACAAAGAAATGGAAGAGTTGAGATTATGGTGGGTTAGCGAAATGTTAACAACACAAAGCCCCGCCGCCGAAAAACTTATAATGTTTTGGCACAATCACTTTGTCTCATCTTATACAGGGGTGGATGAAAATGTGCATTTAATTGCAAAACAACATTGGACTTTTAGACAACTGGGCCACACAAACTTCAGGGCACTCGCGAAAGCAATCATCAAAGATGCCGCTATGCTTGAATATCTTGACAATAAACAAAGTAGAAAGAAAAATCCAAACGAAAACTTTGCCCGTGAACTTCTAGAGTTATTTGTAATTGGCGAAGGAAATTATTCAGAAAAAACTGTAAAAGAAGTTGCCAGGGCATTTACTGGCTATAGTTCGAATGGATTACGGCAAGACGAGTTTAGATTTAACCATTGGGACCATGATAACGGATGGAAAGTAATATTTGATAGAAAAGGTCATTTCGACGGAGATGATGTAATAGATATTCTCTTAAACCAATCTGAAACTTCCGAATTTATAGCAAGAAAATTCTGGAAAAATTACGTATCTGATTTCAATTTTAATGATGAAGAAATCAAAAAAATTGCCGAAATATTTAAAAGTAGCGACTATGATATAAAGACACTTTTAAGGTCAACTCTTAGTTCAAAATCATTCTGGGAACCTCAAAATCGAGCCACAATTGTTAAATCTCCAATAGATTTCATAATAGGAACTATAAGATCTACGGGTAATCTGCCTGATACTTGGCCATCAATCCCAAATGAATTATCAACCCTGGGCCAAAACATATTTGAACCCCCAAATGTCGCGGGATGGCCAGGAGCTGGGGACTGGATAGTTCCCTCTCGCCTATTGATGCGAAGGGGAATGTTATCAAGTCTTGCAAATCCACCACAATCTGAAAATATAAATCTATCAGATAACATGATGATGAATATGTTTTCTGATGCAAATATGGATACCAGTGAAGATCCAAATCACATAAATAATATATACCTAAGGTATGCCGCAGAAAATTTTGAAGGACCACCAGAATACATTCTGCAGGCAATCGACAAAAATAATAAACTTATTTGGAGGAGTGATAGAACCAAAGCAAAAGGCGGAATTGACACTTCACTATTTGGAGAAAATAATAATCAAAATAAGAACTGGCAAATCCAACACTTCGAAGTGCCTGGCGAACTAAATCCAGAGTTTTTTAAACTTTTCTTCTTAAATGATCGTGCTGGACCTAGTGGGACAGGAGATCGGAATTTATTTATTGATTGGGTCACAATACCAGGCAAAAAATTCCTAGCCTCGGATGGCTACCAGTCAACAAACTGTTCAAATGCAAACCAGAACCCGGGTGCATTATATTGTGGTGGTTTTTTAAAGTTAAAAACATTTAAAAACTTGGATGGGCGTCCCAATACAAAAAAAATAAAAGCACAAAATTATAATGGATTAAGTTTTGAACGCATTTCTTTTGATTGGGCTAATGATTTAAACGAAAATAATAATAGATGGGCTAATTTTAACATATCACTATCAAAACCCAAATTTAAAAACATAGAATTAGATGCCATAAGAATAAGTATTGTTCGCAACAGGGATAACAGGGGCGAAAGAATATTTATGCGACTAGAAGAACGCAACTGTTTTCCAAATTGTATTGGGGGGCCATTACCAAGATCCGCATTCAGAGACAATAAATCAAAAAACCTATCTGTAAATTACCTCATATCTGGAGCAACAGATCATAAAGAAAGTAGGCAATGGTATGACCTATCAAAGGAAAGCAAAGAATTTGTTGCAGAATTAGTTATGGCGATCCCACAGATGCTGACTGAAATGAAGAAGGGACGGCATTGGAAAAATAGGAATGGGATAAATAAATTTGATGGCTGGAAGCCTGTGTTTAAACAAATAGAATTGAGACTCCCAAAAAGTAAATATGCAAAAACAGCAAAAAACCTTCCAATCAAGGTTTATAAATCAAAAAATAATAATAACGAAATGATGCAGATGATGTCTGATTTGAAAAGTGTTAAAACACTTAAAATGCATGGCAGAAACTCAAGTGACGTAAGTTGGGAAAATTACATTGGAGAGAATAATGTGAAAAAACCTGCAGAATTATTTTTAGCCCAAGCTCCAGTTTCTGTTTCAATGGAAACTCAAGCACTAGGTGATATTTTTTCTGATCCAGTATTTAACTTGAAATAAAAAAGGAAATGAAATGAATAGAAGAGATCTCATAAATTTTCTTGCTGCAGGAATTGCTATTCCTCTAGCGCCCATATCTATTTCAGCGGCCAGTATAAAAAGTGGAAAACGATTAATCCTTGTCGAACTGTCTGGAGCGAATGATGGCTTAAATACGGTCATACCAATCAAGGATGAAAGATATGGCGAACTCAGGCCAAGAATTAAAATAGATAGATCAAAAGCATTTAATCTTGGGAATGGTCTTGTTTTAAATAGTGCCATGAGGAGCCTAGATGGCGCCCTGCAGGCTGGTGATTTAGCAATCATGCAAGGCTTAGGATATCCCGGTCAAAACAGATCACACTTCAAATCGATTGCACTCTGGGAAACAGGTGGCGATGGCACAAAATCAGGAAAAAATGGTTGGCTCACCGAAGATATAGAACAAATGACCGGCAGCGACCAATTAGATGCACACGGCATTAGCCTTGATGGGGGAATGGGTATCTTTGCTTCACCGTCTGGTGTCTGGCTATCAATGACTTCCTTGGGTCAGTTTTCAACATTACAAAATAAACTGGTCATGCCAAATCAAACAGTAACAAATAACCCTGCGCTCTCATTTGTTTTAGACAGAGGACAAGCTTTAAACTCTTCAATGCAGAGTATTTCATCTAAATTATCTAGGTTACGTAATAAAAATTTAAATATTAATGCAGGCGATTTTGGGAAACAGGCAAGTATGGCAGCATATTTGATCGATGCAGGTATTTCGGCCCCTGTCCTCAAAATTAAGATTGGCAGTTTTGACACTCACGAGAACCAGACTTGGCGTCACAGAAGGTTACTTCAAGATTTAAGTAAGGGCTTGAGTGGCCTTCGTCGCGCATTAAAACAAAGCGGGCATTGGGAAAATACGTTGATTATGACATACTCCGAGTTTGGAAGGCGAGCAAAAGAAAATGAATCAGGCGGAACTGATCACGGCACTGCAGCTCCCCATTTTCTGATGAGTGGATCGCTTGAGGGGGGATTATGGGGAATTCATCCAGATCTAGGCAATCTCAAAGATGGAGATGTCCAATTCACAACTGATTATAGGGTTGTTTACGATAAAATTTTATCAGATTGGTTTGGATTAAAACAAAACAGATTTGAAAATTATCGTTCAAACATTACAGATGGGTTATTTTCTTAGATTCAACAATCAGATTGGGAAATAGCATTTTGGAGATATCTAGCAGCATATTTACTTTTTACTTCATACAAAGTTCTAAATTTGATATGCCTTCGATATTTTCCATTTCCCTCCAAAAATCCAGGCCCTAAATCCATCTTGAAACCCTGAGAAAATTCAAGAGTGACATGCGCAGAATAAGTAAATATGCCTCCAATTCTTGATTTTTCATTATTTGGAATGAGTTCAATAAGTTCTCCTCCATACTTTGGGACGAATAGGACACCTGGATTAAGCTCCCTAACGGTCTCTTTCAAAGCAAAGATAATTTCATCCATTTCCATAATTATTTAGTCACTTTTTCACCTGTACCATTCCAGTATCCTGTCTTGTAAACATCAGAACCAACGGGAAATGAAATAAATTGAAGTGCTTCCTGCCACCAGATATTATCTTTAATTTGAATATCTCTTCTCTGATCAAGTGTTCCAATGGATATATGGCGAGTATCCATGTTTGGTACATTAATGCCAATTTGCGTCCCACAATTCCTGCAAAATTGATTTATCATGGATCTACCGTGATCAGTCGTTGTGTCTTCGTAAGAAGAAAAGCTATCCCCTGATATCTCTAAATCTTTTTCCTTAAATAAAACAAAAGTTCTAAATGCACTGCCACTTGTTGTTTGGCACCAATTGCAATGACAACTCATGTTCCAAACTGGTTCACCTGAGATTGTATAAGTAACATTACCACATCTGCATCGCCCACTATATTTTGAGACCATAATTCATACTCCCCCTTAAGTAATGAAATTAACATCTTACACAAACAATAGAATAGGCGACTTGTGAGTCAACTAATTCAGAATTTGTGTCTTTTAAAATTAATCCAAACAATCAATTTTCTTTTAGTTATTAAATCCCCTAGAATGCGAACTGCATATTCATATAAAAAGTAGTTTCAGACATCCCAGAATATGGGAGTTTATTATACTGAATTTTGGCTATAAGTTTTTTTTCTTGGTCATAATCATAATCAAAACCAAGAGCAATTACAGCTCGCTTATCCTCATAATCACTTTCCAGATTCACTGTAGTTAAACCATTTATACCGGTAGGTGCTATCGATGATGCATTATAAGATGTATCATACTCCAAGCCTAAGACAGTATTTATTGCAAATCTATCACCTAAAGATTTGTTAATGTGAGTACCTATCAGTAACGTATCGGACTCAATGTTGATTGTATTGTAACTTAGCGGATTATTCGCTGATGTCTCAGTATAGCCTTGCTGTGTTTTATTTGAAGTTCTGATAGCTATAAATGGCGAAAGTTTGAAGCTATCTGATATTCTTTTATCATATCTTACCTCACCAAAAATACTTTCGGCTCTCAAAATAGTTTCACCAATTGCTCTTTCAGAGACACCAATTTGCTGTCTAGTCGTTTGTAAGTTTTTCTTTTGATAAGAATTACCAATCTTTAAGCGCAGCCCACTTCCATCTAGGTTTTTATGCCAAACCAACAAAGCTCCCAATAATGGAGTCTTATCACTCAAACTGAAATTCGAATTTGTTTTTTGTGACCTGTTGTCATGGAGAAATGAAGCAACTCTGAAATTATTTGAAAGCTTCTTGCCATATACAAGAATAAAACTTTTGGTTTCTGTGTCTGGATTTTCAATGTGTGATATTCTACCTCCAAGGCTCAAACAGTTTCCATTTTCGCCAAACTTGTCACAATCATAGGTCGCAAAATGGGCAAAATTAGCATCTGTGACATTAGATAAATTATTCATTCCAGTTTTTACATTTGATGCAATATCTTTGTCACTTTTTGTGCACCCATAAATTGTGGAATCCAAGGAACAATTTGTATCCTCATGAAAAGGTTTGAGGTGCAGGTTCCATGAATTTCCATCATCACTCGCCAACACATACCCATATAAAGTTGAGTTTTGGGTATATTGTCCTTGTGTATTATTAATCTGAAGTTCAGATACTCCAGATATAACACCCTCAAATATACCTGTTTCATTACTGGAACTTGGATCTACACCAAATGTCAAACTACCACTGGGATCGGTAAAATGTATCTTCCCAAAATTAGTTAAGCTGTTAATTATAACATTATAGCTATTTGGTAATTTACCTCTGTAGGTAAGGTTTGACTGGCTATTGGAAAGAGCTCCCAAACTACTATTTGTCTCTACCAAAATATCTGCAGTATTATCAGTTCCAGTACTTGAAATAGTGCCTGTGTTTTGAATTTCATTAACTGATGAATTAGTAAATATAGATATGCCTCTGGCGTTGGTTACTGCTGTACTTGAAATATCTCCAGAGTTTATAATTTTCTCAACTGATGCTCCATTATACACTGATATACCATTAGACCTATTGTAAGCAGTTGAAACTAATGATCCTTTATTTTCTATAGTTGATAGGTTTGAGTCATTGGCCATTATAGCGGCATTATACCAACCGCTACCAGTAACTTTCACTATACCACTATTAGTAAAAGAGCTTGTGCCTGTCGCCTGATATGCCTGTATCCCCCTTCCGCTATTTGATGAATTATATAAAACTTCAACTGTACCGGTATTTGTAACGTCTGTCTCAACTTGCGCATTAATTCCACTTGATTGAGTGACGGTTATGGTTCCTGCATTATTTATCGTATATGGCCCCCCAGAATTCAGTAAGACAGTATGCCAATTTGAATGAATTGTAGTGCCAGATGGATTACTTAAATTTTGATTTTTGATTTCGTTAGCATTTACCATTGTGGAATGAATCATTGATGATAACAAACACACTGAAACTACACATGACTTAGACTTAATCAAATCTCTACTCATATCCAAATTATTACATTGAAACAAAATTTTTCATTTAATGTAAATTTTATTTTGAAATGATATTTTATGCAACAATGTTGATAACTGCATTCAAACAGTTAGTAATAATGCTAGGGATATACAGACAATAATACGTATCACCACAGAAAATTCTACTTAGGCAGATGGTTAAACCCAATGGAATTACAATGTGTTAACTTAAAGTATTGGTGCGGCCGAGAAGACTCGAACTTCCACGGGTCTTACCCCACAGCGACCTCAACGCTGCGCGTCTACCATTCCGCCACGGCCGCACATTAAGGTACCCTGCCTATATATAGTGGTTTTATAATTGTGAAGTATCATTATGCATATTATTAATTTTTTAATCCCAGCCTATAGACCTAAAGACTTCAAACACGCATAAAGCATTTATGGTAAACTGGATCAAAACTGACGAATTTATAAGCTACCCTGATGCATTAGAACGCATGGAGCAAATCGTTTCTGGATTAATTTCTGGTGATGAGACTGAACATATATGGCTTCTCCAGCACCCAGAATTATATACTGCGGGAACAAGTGCAAATTTGTCCGACTTAGTTGATCCAGATTTATTTCCTGTTTACACCTCACAACGTGGTGGGCAATACACTTACCATGGCCCAGGGCAACGCATTGCGTATGTAATGTTGGATTTAAACAAGCGTGGCAAGGATGTGAGAAAATATGTTCACTCACTTGAAGAGTGGATAATACAAACTCTTGCTGAATTTGATATCATAGGCGAGCGACGAAAAGATCGTGTCGGCGTATGGGTTGTCCGTAAGGACAAACCACTTTCGTCATCTGGTGACTTCTTAGAAGACAAAATAGCTGCCGTGGGTGTTCGATTGCGAAAATGGGTCAGCTTTCATGGTATTGCCATTAATGTTAATCCAAACTTGGAACATTATAAAGGTATAGTCCCCTGTGGAATTCAACAACATGGGGTAACATCTTTATACGATCTGGGACGGGAAGCTTCGATGGATGACTTGGATAATGCACTTTCAAAAACCTTCAAAAACGTTTTTGGCAAAGAATGGTCCAGATAAGTCTTAGCTAAAGGATTAACACTACATCCAAATGCTAAAAATTACATTTAACCAAACTGCGACACGGGGTCTCTTTTAGTCATTTATGGATTTGAAACAGTTGTTCCCAAATAACAAAACCGCTAGGTAACAAGTCATAAAAAGCTTTTCTAATGAGATTCGCTTTAAAAATGACGTGTCAGGAGAATACACATGGCAGATGCAGCAGCGCATGACCACGCCCGACCAGGGTTTTTTACTAGATGGTTTATGTCAACTAATCACAAGGATATTGGTATCCTTTACCTTTTCACAGCAGGGCTTTTAGGTTTTGTCTCTGTTTCATTCACAATTTACATGCGTTTAGAGCTTATGGAGCCAGGCGTACAATATATGTGTATGGAGAATTTAGATAAAGTTGCAAATGCTGCAGCTTTGGCAGCAGGTGAATGTACACCAAATGGCCACTTGTGGAATGTTCTAATAACCGGCCACGGTATTTTAATGATGTTCTTTGTTGTTATTCCAGCCATGTTTGGCGGATTTGGTAACTACTTTATGCCATTGATGATCGGTGCGCCTGATATGGCCTTCCCTCGTCTAAACAACTTATCATTTTGGATGTATTTTACTGGTTCTACTTTAGCTGTTTTATCAATAATCACACCAGGTGGAAACGACCAGGCGGGTTCTGGAGTTGGTTGGGTTTTATATGCACCTCTATCAACACGTGAAGGTGGTATGTCTATGGACTTTGCAATATTTGCTGTCCACGTATCTGGTGCATCATCTATCTTAGGTGCAATTAACATGATCACAACATTCCTAAATATGCGTGCACCAGGAATGACACTTCACAAAGTTCCATTATTTGCGTGGTCTATTTTCGTGACAGCTTTCTTGATCTTGCTATCATTGCCCGTACTAGCTGGCGCTATTACTATGTTGCTTACTGATAGAAACTTTGGAACTACTTTCTTTGATCCAGCTGGTGGTGGTGATCCTATTTTATACCAACATCTATTATGGTTCTTTGGGCACCCAGAAGTATACATGATTATTGTTCCAGGTTTTGGGATTGTATCTCACGTGATATCAACATTCTCTCGCAAGCCTATATTTGGATACTTACCAATGGTTTACGCAATGGTTGCGATCGGGGCATTGGGCTTCGTAGTTTGGGCTCACCACATGTATACAGTGGGTATGTCGTTAACACAGCAATCATATTTCATGCTGGCTACTATGGTAATTGCTGTGCCAACAGGCATTAAGATCTTCTCCTGGATCGCAACAATGTGGGGTGGCTCAGTAGAAATGAAGACACCAATGCTTTGGGCATTTGGATTT
>ENA-OWNS01000423-OWNS01000423.1-marine-metagenome-genome-assembly--contig:-NODE-423-length-20085-cov-2.715164_pt1 | contig 20085 bp, 16 predicted proteins | sample MGYA00238137_ERZ651772 | MGnify/ENA primary metagenome ERZ651772 (study PRJEB26903, sample SAMN06264699) | marine metagenome | isolation source: Columbia River Estuary | place: USA:Columbia River Estuary... | reverse complement strand
AAAAAAAATGAATTAAATGATAAATTAATTAGCTCGTTAAAATCAATATTATTTATTGTTTTAAATACATTATTAATTATAAAAGTAACTGGAATCAGAAAGCCCAAGATAAATGGAAACAAGCAGATTGAATATATTAAAACTCTTGAAAATTTATTTGTAGAATAATTACCTGAAGTACTATCGTTTGGTTTATAATTATATTTAAATTTTGAACTTGAATATCTTTCTAAAATAAAGAATATAGAAACAGTTATAAGCAGGCAGACAGCTAAAATTGAAGCAGTATTTATATCTTCCATTGAATACCAAGATCTAAATATTCCGCTTGTAAAAGTATTAACCCCAAAGTATTTAACTGCTCCATACTCATTTAAAACCTCCATCACAATAAGAAAAAGTCCAGAAAAAATAGATACTCTAGATATTGGGATTATAATTTTAAAAAAAGTTTGGAATTGAGACATTCCAAGATTTTTAGCAATATTTATGTAATTTGAGCCAAGAAAAGAAAATGAAATTCTACAAGCAGTATACAAATAAGGGTAAAGAACAAGAGCCATTAAAAAAGCTAAAATTTCAATCTGAAGATAATCTAGATTTACATATTTATATAAATCTGGGAGAAAATTTCTAAAGTAACTTTGAATTGGTCCTGTATAACTTAAAATGTCGCTATATGTAAATGCAATTATATATGATGGTATTGAAAGAGGAAGAAAAAGAACAATATCAAAAAATTTTTTGCCTTTAAATTTAGTAGTTGATATAAACCAAGCAGGAATTATACCTAGTATAAGAGAAAAAAAAACTGTTAAGAAAACAAGATATAAAGTATTAAGAGAGTAATCCAAGAGGAGATTATTCCATAAATAAATAAAGTTGTCAAAATTTAGGCCTATTACGCTATAAACAAGATAAATTAGCGGAAAAACAAGTACTAAAGAAATGAGTGATGTTAAAGATTTAACATTCATATTATGAAGCTTCAGGATTTATTTCCAACCTGCAGAGTCAAATATACGAATTGCATCATTTCTTTTAATACCTAGCATATTTAAATCAAGAGTGTCTTTTTTGAAAGATCCCCAATCACTTACTATTTTATTTGGCTCAATATTAGGTTTTACAGAATACTCATAGGTGTTGTTAACATATGTCTCTTGAGCTTCATCAGATGTAAGATATTTAATAAGCTTCAAGGCATTTGATTTGTTCGGTGAATTTTTTGTTAGCGCAATTCCTGAAACATTAATATGAGATCCTCTTTGATCTTGGCCTTGATTTGGAAAAAAAACAGAGACAGAATTACCTGCTTTAATTTCTTCCTCATTTTCAGATGAAAGGAGAAGACCTATGTAGTATGAATTTACAATTGCTATATCTCCTTGTCCAGCAGCTATTGCTTTAACTTGATCTCGATCATTTCCTTTAGGATCTCTAGCAAAGTTTGAAACAATAGATTCAGTCCATAATCTAGTACTCTCATCTCCAAGGTTAGCAACTAATGAAGATAGAAGAGCTTGATTGTAAGAATTAGATGATGATCTTACTAATAATCTCCCTTTCCATTTATCATTTGCAAGATCTTCGTAGGTACTAAGTTCACTTTCATTAACTCTTTCATTACTGTACACAAGAATTCTAGACCTATAAGTAACTGGAATCCAATACCCATTTTTATCCATAAGACTTTCTGTGATTCCTTCAGTTAATGATTCATCTTCATATTTTTGAAGAAGATTCATGTCCGCTGCTTGCCATAACTTACCCACATCAACAGTTATAAATAAATCAGCTGGGCTAGCATCACCTTCATTTTTCATTCGTTGAATTAATTCATCAGCATTAGCCTTAATTACATTAACCTTAATACCTGATGTTTTTTCAAAATTATTATACTGAATCTGATCTACATCATAATGTCTTTGGCTATATATATTAACAATTTCTTCTGTTTGATTATTAGTACACCCAAAATTTAAAAGTATTAAAAAGGATAAAAATTTTTTCATGATTAAATATTTAAAACACAATATTAAAACTTTTATTTTTATTTAGACTAATTCTAAATAATTTTTTATATTAGCAGAAATTTATTTAGAACGGTTCTAAATTAGAAAACCAAATATTATTAATTAACCATAAACCATTTTAGAACCGTTTTTATTTTTTAATAGAAAATTATGAAAAATCTTAACCTAAAATCATACTTATATATTGCTTCGATAGCAATATTATTTTCATCATGTTCTAAAGAAGATGATGTTCAATATATTACTGAAACTATAACTGAAACTGTAGTTCAATACGAAACCGAAACAATTATAGTTGAAGTTCAAGTTCCAATTGTAACAACAGTACAAGTTGAAATTCCTTATTCATATGAATTTGCAAGAGCCGGAAAATCAACAGTTTCTTATTCAGGACAAACATCAAGATTGAATATGGCTGATGAACTTTACGCAGCCTTAAATACAAATACATTTACTAAGGCACAGATGCTTGAGATGTTTAACGATGGGACTGGATTTGCAGATGCAACATTAAATTCATCAGGAAAGAAAATGGGTAATAAAACTGCTGGATCACCTCTGGCCTCTGCTACCGTTAAACCATTATTTGATGCAATGATTACTGACTTTGCAGATAATGTAATTCCAAATTGGGCTACTGATGCAGCAAATGGTCAGGCTGGGGTTTTAACTGATGTTACAAGAACTATCCATGTAAATGCTAAAGGTCATGAAATTGATCAAACATTTATTAAGGGAATAATTGGAGCTATGAATGTAGATCAAATAATTAATAATTATATAACTCCTTATCAGTTAGATTCTGGTACAAGAACTTCTGATAATGACAATAATACTCTCTCAAGCGGAAAGGACTACACAGACATGGAGCATAAGTGGGATGAAGGCTTCGGATATCTTTACGGACAAGAGGCAGATGCAACTAGGCTTGACCTAGGGCTAAGTCCAACTGGAAATGGAACTACGCTGAACAAATATTTCAAAAAAATTAATGCAAGTAATCAAGTTGGAATTGGTATTAAAGTATTTGATGCTTTTAGAAGAGGAAGAGCTTTTATCGTAGCTAAACAATATGACAAAAGAGATCAGCAAGCTAAAATAATAAAAGAAGAATTATCGAAAGTAATTGCATACAAAGCTGTTGATTACATAAACGGCTATATGTCTAAAATTGAAGCTGGAAATACAGCTGATGCATTTCATGCTCTATCAGAAGCATATGGATTTGTAATGAGTCTACAATTTACTAATGATGGAACTGATAATCCATACTTTACTAATTCAGAAGTAAATGCTTTTTTAGCATTAATGGATAATTTCTGGACTGTTCAAAATTCAGATTTAGAGTCTATAAGAGATGAAGTAAAAACAAAATTTGGAATATAATTTTTATACTAGGTTATTATTTTCAATAGGTGAGTTTTTTTCTAATCAGTGGGATCACAATCCCACTGATTTTATAATTTAATAAAATGAAGAATTTATACATAAAAATATTATTAGGCATATTGATAGTTGTTTCTTGTAGTAAAGAATCAGATGAAATGATCAATCAATCTATTTCAGAAGTTGATCAACAAATTTCAAGTACTGATTCGTCAAACACAACTAGTGGAACTACTACTAGTGGAAATTCATCAACGAATACATCTAGTGGAACTACATCGACAAATACATCTAGTCAAAATGAGACATTTGATAGAGGTACTATTCTTTCAAACTATTCTGAAAATATAATTATCCCCAGGTATACTATTTTTAAGTCATCCATGGATAATTTAAAAAATAGTATAGAAACATTTAAGTCAAATCCAAACTCTGATAATTATGATTTACTTCAAAATGATTGGATTGATGCATATAAAAAATGGCAGTATGTTGAAATGTTTAATATTAGTAAAGCAGAAGAGATTATGTACAATCTCAAAATGAATACTTATCCTGCAAGCAAAGAGAGAATAGATAATAATATTGACATAGAACAGTCAGATCTATCTAATCCTAATGACTGGGCAGCTCAAGGTTTTCCTGGTTTAGATTATATGATGCACGGAATTGCAGAAAATAAAGATGCAGTAATAGAACTTTATTCTTCAAACTCAAAATATGGTAACTATTTAAGCACTTTAGGAAATTTAATGAGCGATGTAACAAATTCAGTAGTATTGGACTGGAGTTCATACAAAGACACATTTAATACTTCAATAGAGAACACTGCCACCTCAGCATTTAATATGATGGTAAATGATTTTGTTTATTATTTTGAAAAAGGATTAAGAACTAATAAAATTGGTATTCCAGCTGGAAGATTTTCATCCTTACCCCTTCCTGAAAAAATTGAGGCTTATTACTACTCTAAAAATGGTTTTGGAAATTTATCAAAAACATTAGTTCTAGAAGCACGACAAGCAGCAACAGAATTTTTCACAGGATCAAACTCAGAAGGTGTTAAAGGTCCAAGTTATAGCTCATATTTAGATTATTTAGAAACTGAAATTGGACCAACAGTAGAAACAAAATTAGAAGAAGCTAAAGTCAGATTAGATAATTTACAAGATAATTTTATTACTCAAATAGATGACAACAATACTTTAATGCTTCTAGCTTTTGATGCGCTTCAAACTATTGTTGTAAATTTAAAGACTGACATGTTATCTAATTTTAATATTGCAGTAGATTATACTGATGCAGATGGGGATTAATCGAATACGATATATTGAATATTTATAGATATTTAAATAAAAAACAAGATTCTTCAAGCCTAGCAATTTTTCGTCTAGGCTTTGGTTTTTTAATGCTGTATAGTGTTATTAGAATTTGGTCAAAAGGATGGATAGAATCATTATATCTACTGCCTTCATTTCATTTTTCATATTTGGGGTTTGAATGGGTAAAGCCAGTTGATAATTATACTTATCTGATTTTTTTGGTTTGTGCCATTTCATCTTTTTTTGTTGCAATTGGATATAAATATAGATATTCAGTGATTTTACTTTTCCTAAGCTTTACATATATAGAGTTAATGGATAAGACAACTTACCTTAATCACTATTATTTAGTAAGTCTTATTAGCTTTCTTATGATTTTTTTACCTGCAAATGCAAGCTATTCTTTGGATAGCATCATTAGAAATAAATCATTTAAATTGATTCCAAAGTGGAATATAGACACTCTAAAACTAATGATATGTATTGTCTATTTCTATGCAGGAATTGCAAAAATAAATAGTGATTGGTTATTAGAAGCACAACCACTGAAAATTTGGTTAACCTCAAAATATGACTTACCTATTCTTGGTAATACAATATTTCAAATGGATTGGATTCATATATTTTTTAGTTGGTCTGGAATGTTTTATGATTTATTGATTGCATTTATTTTACTAAACAAGAACACTAGGCCTTTTGGATTTATTCTAGTTGTCTTATTTCATGTTATGACAGCTATTTTATTTCCATCAATCGGTATGTTTCCTTATATAATGATTACATGCTCAATAATTTTTTTCGAACCGGAAACTCATAAAAAGATTTTAGATAGAACTTTCGCAATTATAAAAAACCCTTTAAATAAAATAAAAAGTATTAAAGTTTATAATTATAGAAATACTAAAGTGGTTCAGACTTTAATGATAGTTTTCTTTTCCATACAACTACTTTTTCCTTTTAGATATTTTCTATATCCTGGGGAATTATTTTGGAATGAACAAGGATATAGATTCTCTTGGAGAGTTATGCTAATTGAGAAAAAGGGATTTACAGAGTTCAAAGTTGTAGATAGCGAAACTTCAGAATCATTCTATGTTACAAATGATAAGTTTTTAACTGAATTCCAAGAAAGACAAATGAGCTTTCAACCAGACTTTATTCTTGAGTATGCTCATTATATTGGTGATTATTATAACAAAAATGGGCTAAATAATGTTCAAGTTTATGCAGAAAGTTTTGTTACGTTAAATGGAAGGTTGAGTAAGAGATTTATAGATCCGAATGTTGATTTAATGAAAGAAAAAAGAGGGTTTTCAAATAAAAAATGGATAACTAATTTAGAGGATGAAATTAAAGGCTTTTAATATATTACTAATTCTAATTTGTAATAATCTAATGAGTCAAGCATCGTTAGATGGAATAATTCTTGACATCAATAGCGACTTACCTCTTGTTAATGTTACTGTTTTTAATTCAAATACGAATGAAATTTCATACAGTGATATTAATGGAAATTTTAAAATAGATATTTATTCTAATGAAACTGAAGTTGTTTTTTACCTTGAAGGCTATAACTTATTATCTAATCTATATAATCCCAATCTTTCTGTTTTAAATGAATCTAGAAAAATCAGATTGATTCCTAAAGTTGAAACACTTAGTGAAGTTATTGTTAGAGCAAATTTGAAAAAGATTTTTCAAATTAAGAGAATGGAAGATATAGAAGGGACAAGAATATATGCTGGAAAAAAAAATGAAGTGATACTATTGGATGTCTCTATGGCTAATTTAGCATCTAATAATGCACGTCAAATTTATAATCAAATTCCTGGTCTTAATATATATCAAAATGATGATGCTGGATTACAGTTAAATATTGGAGGAAGAGGTTTGAATCCAAACCGAACTGCGAATTTTAATACTAGACAAAATAATTATGATATAAGTGCTGACGCACTTGGATATCCTGAAAGTTATTACACGCCTCCTGCTGAGGGACTAGAAGAGATCCAAATAATAAGAGGTGCTGCATCTCTTCAATATGGGACTCAGTTTGGTGGTCTAATTAATTTTAAAATTAAAAAACCTAAACCTAATGATAATTTTGATCTAGTTACTCGTAATACAACAGGTTCAAATAATTTATTTACAAACTTTACGAGTTTAAGTTCAAGTAATGAAAAATTAAGCTATTATGGATATATTAATTATAAAAAAGGTGATGGTTTTAGACCAAATTCTGAATATGAATCAATAAATACCTATCAAAACTTAAATTTCAATTTAAGTGATAAGTCTAGATTGACAACTGAAATAACCTATCTAGAATATCTTGCTCATCAAGCAGGTGGTTTATCAGACAGAATGTTTGAATCGGACCCATATCAAAGCAATAGAGAAAGAAATTGGTTTGAAGTTAAGTGGCTTCTATTTAATATGAAATATTTTCTTGAAATATCTGAAAATACAAATTTTAGTTTAAGTTTCTTTGGACTTGATGCAAAAAGGAATGCTCTTGGATTTAGGACAAATAGAGTAGATCAAATTGATTTTGGAGAAGAAAGAGATTTGATAAAAGGAGAGTTTAAGAATTTTGGATTTGAGTCTAGATACCTTACAAATTATAAAGTTTTTAAAAAGAAATCTTATCTACTCCTTGGTGCAAAATATTACAATTCATATTCTGAAAGTGTGCAAGGACCTGGAAGCTCATCTAGAAAGGCTGATTTTAATTTTGATTATGGAAATTTTCCAAATTATGTGAATCAATCTGAATATAGTTACCCTAATTATAATCTTGCAATTTTTGGAGAAAATATATTTTATGTAAGTGAGAAGCTATCTATAACTCCAGGTTTCAGATTTGAGAATATTAAAACAAGTTTAGATGGTTATTACAGAAGAATAAATTTGGATGCAGCTGGAAATACAATTTATAATGAAATTTTTAATGAAAATGATACTAAAAAGAGAAGTTTTTTATTACTAGGATTAGGACTTAGCTACAAGAATAACAATACTGAATTATATACAAATTTCAGTCAAAACTTTAGGTCTGTAACATTTGCAGATATAAGTATTATAAACCCTGCATATTCAATAAATCCTGATATTGATGATGAGAAAGGTTTTACGTTTGATTTAGGAATAAGGGGTAATCTTAAGAGAAAAGTTTCTTTTGACTCAAGTGTTTTTGCACTTATGTATCGCGACAGAATTGGTTTTATACAAAAAGCATACAGGGATGGAAGTGTTAAGAGTGAAAGAGGGAATGTCGGTAATGCGCAAATACTTGGAATAGAGTCACTCTTTGACTTTGATATTAATGAAATCTTATTTAAAAATGATTTTATTGATCTTAATCTGTTTCTTAATTATTCCTATATCGAATCCAAGTATCTAAAGTCAGTTGAAATAGGAATAACAGGAAAGCAAGTTGAATTTGTGCCAAAAAGTAATTTTAAAACCGGACTAAAATTTGGATATAAAGATTTTGCAATTAATTTTCAATATTCTTATTTATCTAATCAATTTACAGACTCTTCAAATGCTGTAGATGGAAACTTAAGTGGGGTGATTGGGGAAATTCCATCTTATGAGATTTCAGATTTATCATTTTCTTACAGGCTAAGAAATATTAAATTTGAGGCAGGTATAAATAACTTATTTGATGAAATATATTTTACAAGGAGAGCAACAGGATATCCAGGACCAGGTATAATTACATCACCTCCTAAAAATTCATATATTACAATAGAAGTTAAACTCTGATGGAAGAATTAAAACATGAAATAATAATTTACGATGGAGTATGTGTACTGTGTAACTTTTTTATTAGATGGATTTTAAAAAAAGATCAGAATTTTAATTTTAAAGTAACAAACCTGCAAAGTAATTTTACAAAAACAAACTATATAGAGGTAACAAAAGTTGACTCAGTTGCAGTAATTCTCAAAGATGGAGGAATTCTACAGAAAAGCAAGGCAGTGAGTTACATATTAAAGAAAATTAAAATATTATTATTAATTAGATTATTATTAATAGTTTTTCCTTCTTTTATATCAAATTTTATATACGATTTAATTGCTAAATCAAGGTATTTTCTATTTGGTAAATACTCCTCTTGCCCCGTACTTGTTGGTGATTTAAAATCTAGAATTATTGAATAAAAAATTGTTATGAACCTATAACGATATTTATTATCAGTTATTTAGAATTATTCTATATTAGACAAGGGAACTCCTAGCTATACTTTTAGAACCTTTAGCGTTATTATTCCTAAATTTGTTAAATTTAAATTTGCAAAAATTAAGTGAAATTTGGTTGGATTAATAAGTCTTAATTATAAAGCTGCACCTATAGAACTCAGAGAAAAGTTTTATTTTGATGATGCACAAAAAATTGTCTTTCATAATTTATTAAAAAAAAATGTTGGCGTAGAAGGCTTAATGCTTATTTCTACCTGCAACAGAACAGAGATATACTTTGAGTTTGAAAATCATATAGGACAAGAGAGTAAATTTATTCACAGTATAGTTAAAGAACTTGCTGAATTTAGAAATTTCAAAGAGAGTCTTTCTCCATATTTAATCAAGCAAACTGGATCTTATAATGTCTCAAAGCATTTATTTAGATTAGCATGTGGTCTTGAGTCAATGATAATTGGTGAGTTTCAAATTGTTGAACAGCTTAAGAATTCGTATGACTTTTCATATAAGCATAAAATGCTTGGACCAATTTTAAATAGAATGGTTCAAAAGTCACTTGAAACTGGCAAGTTTATAAGAACTAATACAAAAATCGACAAAGGAGCATTATCAGTTAGTTATGCAGCGGTTGAAAAAATTCATAAAACATTAAAGATTGATAATCCAGAATTTTTATGTGTTGGTTTAGGTGAGACTTCCAAATTATCAATAAAACATCTTCATCAAAAAAATTACACAAACATCAAGATTGCAAATAGAACATTTAAAAAGTCTAGTGAATTTGCGAAATCATTAAATATTAATGCAATAAAATTTGAGGCTTTTAAAAAGGAACTATTAAAAGTAGATGTAGCTATTTTTTCTACATCATCTAAAGAAGCTTTGATCTCAAAAAATGAATTAGATGAAATTACCAGAAAAAGAGACAAAGATTTATTGATTATCGATTTGTCTGTCCCTAGAAATATTCCAAATGATTGCCAAGATATATCAAACGTTAAAATAATTAATGTTGATGACCTTAAGGATGTAGTAAACCTTAACTATAAAAAAAGAAAATCTCAAATATTACAAGCTGAGAAGTTCATTGAAGATTTTTTATCTGAGTTTGATGATTGGACAAATTCACGTCAACTAAGACCGTCTATACTATCTATTAAAAAGCAAATAAAAAACATTATTGTTGACGAAACCCTCGAAAATGTTAACTCATCCTCAAATGGTTCTAATATAAGCATATTAGATTCTGATGGATTTAATGAACGACTTAATAAGGTTTATGAAAAGTTCTCTGATAATTTAATAAGGAAGATCAAAGAGGCTAGTAAAAATGGTAAGGATGAAAAAGCAATTGGAATAATTAATCAAATCTTTCTTGATGATTAAAATAGGAACTAGATCAAGTAAGCTTGCACTTTATCAATCTAACTTGGTAAAAGACAAACTATCTAATATTTATCCTGAATTAGACTTCTTGTTAATTCAAATAAAAACAAAAGGTGATAAAATTCAAGATAGAAATCTAGATAGAAATCTAGACAAAGGCTTTTTTGTAAAAGAAATTCAAGAACAGCTATTAAATAATGAAATTGATATTGCAGTTCATAGCTTAAAAGATCTGCCTGTAGAAAATAATCCTGAAATTATAACATCCGCTATCCTAGAAAGGGGGAACCACAAAGATGTATTTATCAGTAATAAGAAAAAAAAGCTTTCAGAATTTACCTCAGATAATAAAATAGGAACTTCTTCCCTAAGAAGAAAGGCTCAACTTCTAAGTATGAATCCAAAACTTAGAATTGAAGACATAAGAGGAAATGTTGATACTAGAATTTCTAAAATGAATAAAGGTGAATTTGATGGATTAGTAATGGCAGCAGCAGGTATTGAAAGACTAGGACTTGAAAGTTATATTACAAATTATCTTGATTCAAACAAAATGTTGTGTGCTCCAGGACAAGGAGCTATTTCGGTTGAAACGAAAAAAGGAAGATCTGAAATTCATAATATGGTTTCAAATATTAATCATGATGATACTAATAAGTGTACATTTTATGAAAGATCTTTTATGAATGAGTTAGGAGGTGGATGTAATTCACCTATTGGAGCATTCTCTAATATTTTAGATAATAAGAAAAAAATTACTGGAACAGTTCTTTCATTAGATGGAAGAACTGTTTTTCGAGATAGTGTAGAAACTGATATTGAAGATGATGTAAATATTGGATTATTATTAGCAAATAAGATTCTTGAATCTGGCGCGCAAGAAGTAATTAAAGATATATCTATTGGATAGAGCTAAAAATATAATTATAACTGGTGAAGAAGTTGACTTCAACTTTGAAGAGCTAAAGAGTATGGGGGTTAGTGTCTTCCACTACCCTATGATTTCTATTTCTAAAATTGATAATCAAATAGAAAGTAATGATTATGAATATATAATATTTACTTCCAAAAATGGAGTAAGATATTTTCTTAAAAATCTTAACTCCAAAATCAATAGTAATTTAAAGTTTATTTGCATTGGAAATAAAACTGCGCAATCACTCATTGAAAATAAATTGACTCCATACTTTATTGTAAAAAGAAATTATTCCAGGTTTATGTGTGAAGAAATAAAGGGATTAAACATTGATAAAAAAGCTAAAATATTATTAGTTCAGGGAAACCTTGCAAAAAAAGATCTTCACGAATGTTTATCTAAGTATAATTATACTGAACAAAAAATTGTTTACAGGACTGATGCCATTCAAATCAAACAAAATGAAATAATAAAAAAGCTTGATGATGAACCTACTTATGTCGTTTTTACTAGCCCATCTACATTTGATTCTTTTATTGACAAATATGAATTAAATGAAAATATTATCAGTATTGGAGAAACAACTTCTAAGCATATTAATGATCAGGGATATAATCCACTCATAACAGCTAAAATGCAATCATATGAAGGAATAAGCAATTCCATTATTGACTTTTTAAATAAAAATTTAAACTATGAATTATCCTAAATCTAGATTAAGAAGACTTAGATATAATAATAATATAAGATCTCTTGTTCAAGATGTTCATTTGAATATTTCTGATTTAATCTACCCTATTTTTATTTGTGAGGGAGAAAATATCAAAGAAGAAATTAAATCATTACCAGGACAGTATCGTCTTTCTGTTGATAATGTTTTAGTGTTATGTGATGAACTTATTAAGCTTGGAATTAAATCCATTCTATTGTTTGGGATTTCTGATAAGAAGGATAATGACGGAAGTATAGCTTGTAGTGAAGATAGCATAATCCCATTTGCAATAAAAAAGATCAAAAAAAAATTTAGTACTGATATCTTAATAATGGCCGATCTATGTAACTGTAGTTATACCTCACATGGTCACTGTGGAACAATAGAAAATAATGATGTAGATAATGATAAGACGGTTAAAACATTATGTAATCAAGGGCTTACTCTTGCAAAGTCAGGAGCAGATATAATAGCGCCTTCAGATATGATGGATGGAAGGACAGCAGCAATAAGAGAAATTTTAGATAAAAATGGATTTGAAAAAATCCCTATTTTTCCATATTCAGTAAAATATGCCTCTTCATTTTATGGACCTTTTAGAGGTGCAGTAGATAACTCTCTAGAGAATGGGGATCGAAAGACTCATCAAATGTCCTATAAAAACTCTATCGAATTTATAAGAGAAATAGAACAAGATATTAATGAAGGATGTGATGCGGTGATAGTTAAACCTGCATTATCCTATCTAGATATTATAAGTAAGATTAAAGAAAATTTCAATATTCCAATTATAGCATACAATGTTAGTGGGGTATACTCAATGATAAAGTCTGCAGGAAAAGATAATCTAATTGATGAAACAGATCTAATAATGGAGATTTTATTCTCAATTAAAAGAGCAGGTGCAACTGCAATTATAACTTATAGCGCAATTGATGTTGCTAAAAAACTAAATAACAAAGATGTTTACTAATAGTAAGACAGCATATAACAAAGCAAAAAAAATTATACCTGGAGGTGTCAATTCCCCAGTTAGAGCATTTAGAAGCGTAAACTCTACTCCTGTATTTTTTGAAAGTGGAAATGGAAGTAAAATGTTCGATATAGATGGGAATAAATATATTGATTGTGTTGGTTCTTGGGGACCTCTAATATTTGGTCATGCAGATAAAGAGACTGTTGACTCTATTATTAGTTCTTCAAAGCTTGGAACAACTTTTGGAGCACCTACTGAAATTGAATCAACTATGGCATCTAAAATAATTGAAATGGTTCCTTCAATTGAAAAAGTAAGAATGGTTAGCTCTGGAACAGAAGCTACAATGAGTGCAATAAGATTAGCCAGAGGATATACAAAAAAGGATTTAATTATAAAATTCTCAGGAAATTACCATGGACATTTTGATAGCTTTCTTATTAAAGCTGGATCAGGTGCTATGACTCTAGGTAAACCTGATAGTAAGGGTGTAACGGAAAATATTGCAAAAGACACATTAGTTGCAGAGTTTAATGATATTGAATCTGTAAAAACTCTTTTCAATAAAAATCAAAATAAGATAGCTGCAGTTATTATTGAGCCTATAGCTGGAAATATGGGGCTAGTAATACCTAAAAATGGATTTCTTAAAGAGCTAAAGTCTATTTGCAAAGAAAACAATTCACTATTAATTTTTGATGAAGTTATGAGTGGATTTAGAGTTTCAAGAGGTGGTGCTCAAGAACTTTATAATGTTATACCTGATATAACAACGCTTGGAAAAATTATTGGTGGTGGTTTGCCTGCAGGTGCCTACGGTGGAAGTACTGAAATTATGGATCATGTTGCTCCTGATGGTCCTGTTTATCAAGCAGGCACATTATCAGGAAACCCTTTAGCCATGTCTGCTGGGTTAAGTGTTTTAACCAGGTTAAATGATGATATATATAAAAAATTAGAAAACATTTCCGCAAGGATTCATGATGGTATTAGCTCTAATATTAAAGAAACAGGTGTTAATGCTAACATAGCTAGAGTTGGGTCAATGATGACATTATTTTTTTCAAAAAAAGATTGTATTGAAAATTTTAATGATGCAAAAAATTGTGATACTAATCTTTATGCAAAATATTTTAAATCAATGCTAGAGATGGGAGTTTATCTTCCCCCCTCTCAATATGAATGTCTTTTTCTTTCTAGTAAAATTGATGAAGATGATATTAATAAAATAATAGATAGTAATCTTAACTCACTTAAAAAAATAATTTAATGGAATCTTTATTAATAAAAACACTAAAAGGAGAAAAAACAGAGAGACCACCAATTTGGTTTATGAGACAAGCTGGTCGAATCCTTCCAAATTATATGAAGCTAAAAGAAAGCTATTCTTTTCATGAGTTAATGAATGATAAAAAACTAGCTTCTAAAGTTACACTACTTCCAATTCAAGATCTATCAGTTGATGCTGCTATTTTATTTAGTGATATTCTTGTTATACCACATGCAATGGGACTTAATGTGGAATTTCAAAAAACAGGCCCAATTTTCAAAAATCCATTAGATATGGAGTCAAAATCTCAAGATTTAGAATTTGATCCGAGTAAACTAAACTATATATATAATAACATTAAACAAGTCAAAATTGATAAAGACGATAACATTCCTCTAATTGGTTTCTGTGGTGGTCCACTTACAGTTTTCTTGTTTATGTTCAAATCTGAAGGATCTAAAAATCATATGAAAAAGGCTATTCGTTTTCTTTATGAAAATAGAAGTGAAAGCATTAAAATTTTAGAAAAGATTACAGAATCATCTATAAACTATGTTGAAAATCAATGTAAATCAGGAATTGATGTTTTTCAACTTTTTGAGACATATTGTGGATCCATTCCATATGAATTATATACTGACCTAATATTACCTTTTTCTAAAAGAATCTTGAATGCAGCAAAAGAAAATAATTGTCCAACAATTTTTTTTCCTAAAGATTATGGAAATGGTCTTTCTAAAATTGAAGAGGGCACCTGTGATTTTGTTAGTATAGACTGGCATTCATCAATTAGTCATGCTAGAGATATTCTTAACAATAAAATTGGGATTCAAGGGAATATGGATCCAAGAATTTTTTATGAAGATTATAATGTAATAGAAAATTATTTAAATAGTTTGGTTGATTTTGGCAGCCAAAATAATAACTGGATCTTTAATTTGGGTCATGGGTTTCTACCCGATATAGACTATAAAAAAGTTCAGTTTGTTGTTGAATGGGTTAAAAATAAAGACTGGAAAAGATAATCATTATGAAAATAAATGAAAAATTATTAAAGAAATATAGCTCAACAGGTCCAAGATATACATCATATCCTCCTGCTACTTTTTTTGACACAAACTTTACTAATGATGACTTTAAGGAGAAACTTATTGTTTCGAATAATGAATTTCCTCAAAATATTTCAGTATATATTCACATACCCTTTTGTCCTCAAATATGTCATTTTTGTGGTTGTACTACTGAAACAGGATTTACTAAACCATTTCTTGAAAGATATATAGATGCCCTTATAAAAGAAATTGATTATGTTTCAAAAAAAATTGACTCAACTAGAATATTAACTCAAGTTCACTGGGGTGGTGGTACACCTAATGCAATTTCTTATAAGTTTATAGAAAGGGTCACTAATAAGCTTTTTGATACTTTTAAATTTGCTTCAAATTATGAAATGGCTATAGAGTGTAATCCTGCTCATATTGAATTTAGACACATTGAATTATTAAAAAAATTCGGATTTAATAGAATTTCATTGGGAATCCAAGACTTTAGACTAGATGTACTAGAAGGGATTAACAGAAAACCATCTAAACACCCTATTGAAGATGTAGTCAAGAAAATTAGTGATGAAGGGTTCACAGGAACTAACATTGACTTAGTTTACGGGTTACCTTATCAAACTCCTAAAAGGTTTGACAAAACTGTTGATAGGGCTATAAGATTAAATACAGATAGAATAGTTACATTTTCATATGCTCATGTCCCAAGTATTCTTCCTAGACAAAAAATTCTTGAAGATATTGGATTTCCAAGTTCAAGTGATAAAGCATTAATGTATGAAAATGCATACAAAAAATTAGTTGATGCAGGATACGTTTCAATTGGAATGGATCACTATTCTAAACCTGATGATGATTTTGCAATTGCACTGAAAAACAAACAACTTCATAGAAACTTTCAAGGGTATTGTACTCTAGAAACAACTGGCCAGGTATATGCTTTTGGAGCTTCTTCTATCTCTCAACTAGATTCAGCATATATCCAAAATATTAAAAATGCCAGTCAATATATAAATTCAATTGAGAAAAATAATTTAGCTGTATTAAGAGGTTACTCTGTAACTAAAGAGCAAAAAATTATTCGTGAAATTATTAATTCTATAATGTGTAACTATTTTGTTGATATCAACCTTATTTCTAAGAAATATAATCTAACTAATTCTGAACTTTATAATTCTATACAATTTAAAGAGGATAGTTTGGAGGATTTTATTTCAGATAAAATTCTAGATTTTGATGATAATAAAATAACCATAAATGAGTCTGGAAGATTATTTACAAGAAACATTGCAATGAGATTTGATCCATTAATTGATCAAAAGATTGGAACATATTCAAATACTGTATAATGAAAGGTTTACTAATGATAAATTTAGGTTCACCTGATAGTACGTCAATACCAGATGTAAAAAAATATCTAGATGAATTTTTAATGGATGAAAGAGTAATTGGTAAAAGCTATTTATTTAGATGGATACTAGTCAAATTAGTTATTCTAAATATAAGGCCTAGAAAATCTGCTCAAGCATATAAAAAAATTTGGTGGAAAGAAGGATCCCCTCTAATTGTTCTATCCAAAAGACTTTTTGAAAAAGTTACTAAATTACTTGATATACCTGTTGCATTGTCAATGAGATATGGTTCAATTAGCATAAATAAGGGGCTTAAAGAATTAGCAGAAAAAGGAGTTAAAGATGTATTAGTTATGCCACTTTATCCTCACTATGCAATGTCCTCATATGAAACAGTTACTGAGAAAGTTAAAGAAGAAGTAGTTAATAATTTCCCAGATATTGAACTTAATATTATTCCTCCTTTTTATAAAAATCCCCAATATATAGATCTATTAAGTTCCAAAATTCATGAATCTATAAAAGATATAAAATATGATCATATTTTATTTTCATATCATGGAATTCCAATTAGTCATCTAAAGATCTCTGACCCTACTAATAACCATTGCTATAAAACTAAAGATTGTTGTAATGTGTCTTCAAATGCTCATGCAACATGCTATAAGCATCAAGTTTTAGAAACAACAAAAAAGGTTATTGAAAAACTCAATATCGACAAGACTAAGTTTAGTAATTCATTTCAATCTAGACTTCCTAATGAAGCTTGGTTAAAGCCCTATACAGACAGTGAACTAGAACGTTTAGCAAAAATTGGTAAGAAGAGATTAGTAATTGTTACACCTGCATTTGTGACTGATTGTCTAGAAACATTAGAGGAAATTGCAATGGAAGGGAAAGAAGAGTTTCTTGAAGCTGGAGGTACTCATTATAATTATGTTCCTTGTTTGAATGATGATGATAATTGGGCAGAATTAATCTCAAACTGGACGAAAGAATATATCAGAAACTAAACTAGTACTTTGAATACACATACAGTTATTATTGGAGGTGGTATTTCAGGTTTAAGCGCTGCAAATTTTTTATATAAAAAAACCTCAAATTTTATTATTGTTGAGAGTGATAGTAGGCTTGGAGGAATAATTAACACCAGTTTAGAAGGTGGATACATATGTGAAAATGGCCCAAATACAATACTTGACAATAATCCTGCTATTATTGAGTTATTAAAAGATCTTAATGTTCATGAAGATTTAATCTATGCAAATAACGAAAAAATAAAAAAAAGATATTTATTAGTAAATGATAGACTTACTAAAATTCCAATGAATTTTTTTGATTTCGTAATTACCCTTATTCTAATTATTTATTCAAAATTTAGAGTATTTTTTGAAATATTTATCTCTAGGCATAAAATTAATACAAGTGTTAAAGATTTTATTTCAACCAGATTTGGTAATGAATTCCATAATAAGATTATTGTACCATTTTTAACAGGAATTTATGCTGATGACACTAGTAAAATGAGTGCAAAAAATACGCTTAAAATTCTTTGGAAACTTGAACAAAAATTTGGAAGTATAATTATTGGTTTATTTAAAAAAGAAAAAAATCCACCTGCTAAAATCTTTACTCTTGATGGTGGACTTTCAAAGATTACATCCTTGTTATCAGACAAATTTCAAAATCAAATACTATTAGAAACAAAAGTCAAAGGAATAAAGAAGGAAAGTAATTCTTATAAGATATCATTTAATAATAGAGAAGACATAGTATGTGAAAATATTATATCTACAATTCCAGCATATTCATTAAAAGAAATAATTTTTGATAACAGAATTAAAAAAGTTTTATCAAAAGTTGATTATAACCCGATTGATGTTTTTCATTTTGGGTTTAATAAAAAAGATATTAAAAATGAGATAGATGGATTTGGATTGTTAACAAAACCCGAAGACAGAAAAAGTTTCCTTGGGATTTTATTTAGCTCAAATATTTTTAGTCATGTCTCAACGAAAGATAAATTTTTGATGACAGTTCTCGTGGGCGGTAAAAGACAAAAAGAATTATGTGAATTACCCCCTAAAAAAATTGAGAAAATAATATTAGATGAAATTTTTAAGCTATTCAAAATTAATTCAAACCCTGAGTTAATAAAGCATTTTAGATGGAAGAATGGTATACCATCGTATTCAATGATGATATCAAGTTTAGAAGATGAGATTAAATACTTTGAGAATAAAAATTCTAACTTTTCAATAATTGGGAATTATCATCTAGGAGTATCTGTAAGTGATTGTATAAATAATGCAAAAAACTTAATTGAAAACAAGCTTTAAATAGATTTAAGATATTTATTAGGAGTTGTACCAAATCTGTTTTTAAAAGCATTTATAAAATGACTAGAGGTACTATATCCTATTTGGTCAGCTACTTCATTTACATTGTAGTTTTTGGTAGACAACATTTTGCTAGCTATATTCATTTTGTATTCTAATAAGAACCCGTAAACAGTATATCCATATATTTCTTTGAACCCTTCTTTTAGGTTTTTAAGAGATATATCTACTTCAGATGATAACTCTTTTAAAGATGGAGGATCAGTCATTCTTTTGATAATTATTTCTTTGGCCATTTTAATTTTTACAACATTCTTTTCATCGGCTAGAAATGGACATTGCTCAATATCCATATAATTAGATTCATTAAAATACATACCTAATAACTCGAATATTTTCCCTTTGAGATATAGATTCTTGACATTTTCACTCAATTTCTCATTCATTATTTGATTAAGAACAGTACTAATCTGAGGTGAAATTACATTCTCTTTATAGTATTTTTTGCCTGAATTTTCTTGTGATAAAAATGAAATATTATCAGTTAATTCTGAAAACAAACCATGAAATTTTTTTATAGTTATCAATAAACTTAAGTACTTAGTTTTTTTCTCTAGCACTGCGTCAATTGGCAGATTAGTAGATGGGTTGAATAGTATTATTGAATTATTTTCATTAAGATCAAACTTATAAGAACCGTTGTTGAAGCTAAATGTCATTTTGCCTTCTAAGCAAAAGTGAAATTGAATAAAATTAATATCTGTACTAAATAGAATATTGTGGGATTCTTTATCAAGATTTGAAAAGGTATTAATTAAAATATCATTATCAATCTTTGAAGTATTCATGTTAACTATTTAATTATAAATGAACTTATTAATTTATCAATTTCTGAATAATCTTTATACTCATTAGAGAATAAAAGATATTCATATAGTCTTTTACCATTATATTCACTTTTCAAAGATAAATTTTTATTTGTTAATCTCGCACCTAAAGTAATTATATTAGCATTATTATGTTGTCTAGACAATCTAGTAGACTTAATGTTATAGCAAACAGCGGCTCTAATAGATTTAATTTTATTGGCACTTATAGCCATTCCGGTTCCAGATCCACAAACG
>ENA-OWNS01000419-OWNS01000419.1-marine-metagenome-genome-assembly--contig:-NODE-419-length-20251-cov-3.444929_pt1 | contig 20251 bp, 17 predicted proteins | sample MGYA00238137_ERZ651772 | MGnify/ENA primary metagenome ERZ651772 (study PRJEB26903, sample SAMN06264699) | marine metagenome | isolation source: Columbia River Estuary | place: USA:Columbia River Estuary... | reverse complement strand
AAGCACAATATTGTAAATGCATCCATTGCATTAAGAAATGAAAATTTTGTTGAGGCAAAGCAATATATTGATGAAGCGTATAATAATGAAAGCACATCAAATGAAGCTAAGATGTGGAATTACCGTTCAAAGATTTATTTAGAGATTGCAAAGCAACATAAGGAATTAGATTCTGAAGCTATTTTCAAAGCTACTGAGGCGCATTTAAAATGTATGCAAAAGGATAAAAAGGGTAGAGTAATTGTAAGAAAATGGACTGCAGAAGAAGATGTTTTATCTGGTTTAGTTAATTGTGGATATTTACTTTTTAATGCTGCTATTGACAGTTATAATACTGAGGACTATAAAGCTTCATTAAAGTATTACTCTACTATCTTTGATATTATCCCTTATGATTCTGAGGACCAGTTAAAAAGAGGAAATATTACTAAAGAAACAATCTTGTTTAATTCTTTCTTTTCTTCTAATAAAATGAAAGATAATGCAAAATCAAAAGAGTTATTGCAAGAGTTAATTAATATTAACTTTAATGAGCCTGCAATTTACATTCACATGAGTAATATTTATATGGATGAAGGAAATTCTGATAAAGCATTAGAATATTTAGCATTAGGAAGAGAAATGTTTGAAATGGATCAGGGCTTGGTTAACACAGAAATTAACTTATATATCCAGTTAGGAAGAACTTCAGAGCTAATAGGCAAACTAGGAGAGGCCTTGGAATTAGATCCTGAGAATGATTTATTACTATTTAATAGAGGAACTATTTACGATCAGCAAGGAGATTTTACAAATGCAGAAGCTGATTATAAAGCATCATTAGTAATTAATCCTGATGCTTTTGGAACGAATTATAATTTGGGTGCTTTATATTTTAATACTGCTATTGAGCAAAATAATAAAGCCAATGCAACTTCTAATAATTCAACTCATAAAAAACTTAAAAGTAAAGCAGATGCTTTGTTCGCAAAAGCTTTACCATTTTTAGAAAAAGCATATGCAATTGATTCTAAAGATAAAAACACTTTATTGTCACTTAAACAATTGTATTATATGAATGGGGATTATGCAAAATCATCTGAAATGAAAAAAACAATAGAAGACTTAAAATAAGTTAAATGATAGGTGGGAGAGAAATACTCCCATTTATTTAGATATAACAATTTAACATAATATTAATTATAAGACAAAAGGAATTATTTGTTTATATCTAGTAACTATAAAATATTAAGATTTTGAAACTACTTTATAACCTACTGCTCTATAATTAAATCCTGTTGAGATTTCAGTATTTAATAAGAGTTTAGAAATTGGTGCTGAATTTGAAATGCAGTAAATAGTTTTACTGTTAATTGTAATTTTTCCAAAAGGAATTGAAATAAGAAAAACTTCAGTTTCAGTAATAATCAAATCAGCTTTGTTTTCTTGTAAGTCCTGTATAAATTGCTGTGCTTTTAAAATTTCAGTTTCTAACTTTCTAATTTCAATCTGAGCCATTTCTCGGCTAGTTTCAAATTTATCTCCTGCACTGCTTTTTGTGTCAGAATTACGGGATATAATTGCTGATTCTAAATTTTGATTTAAGAATTTTAATTTGTTGTTTAACTGACTTAACAGCTCAGATATTACATCTGACTTTTGCAACATTCTTATTTGTTCCTTAAATTAACTCCTTTATCACCTCTTGATTTTGGCCTTTTGTATTTTCTAGCCCTAGCTTTACGCCATTGATCTCTGTCATTAACTTGCTGATTTTTTTCACTTTTTTCATGAAATCCAGAGTTTTCTCTTTCTACTTTTTTAATATTTCTGAAAATATTTTTACCATTGGCCCTATGTTCTTCAGTAGTTAATTGTTGCGTGATTTCAACTTTCTCAGGGATTTCTCTTAGTGGAATTTCAATCCCCATTAATTCCTCAATATTATTTTTGTAATATTCTTCTTTTTCAGTGAAGAATAATATTGATTTTCCTTCTTCCTCAGCCCTACCAGTTCTACCAATTCTGTGCATGTAATTCTCAGCAAAAGTTGGTGTGTCAAAATTAATTACATGAGATATTTTATCTAAATCTAATCCTCTGGCAATAATATCAGTAGCTATTAATATCCTAACTTTTCCTTCATCATATTGGTTAATAGACCTAAACCTATAATTCTGTGATTTATTAGAGTGAATTACTGCTAACTCAGAAAGATAGAATTCTGACATTGCCTCATACAACCTATCAGCAATTTTCTTGCTTGACACGAAAACTAACACCTTTTTCATCTCATCTTTATCAGCTAATAAATTTACTAACAGATTCTCCTTAGTGTAATAATTTGGGACAGCATATTTAGTTTGGGAAATATTATCAAGTGGTGTACCACTCAAAGCAATTTGTACTTTTTCAGGTTTACTAAAAAAACTATCAATCAACTCCGATACATCCTCAGTCATAGTTGCTGAGAACATAATATTTTGTTTCTTGTTTGGTAAAAGCTCAAAGATATTTGTAAGTTGATATCTGAAACCTAAATCTAACATTACATCAACTTCATCAATTACAACTTTTTTGATTCCTTTTAATTGTAAAGCCCTGCAGAGTGCTAAATCATATAATCTACCAGGAGTAGCAACAACAATATCAGCACCTTCTTGTAGCCCAATCTTCTGTGTATTCATGTTAGTTCCTCCATAAACCCCTACAATTCTGCAATCAATGTATTCAGTTAATTCTTTTAGCGTTTCAACTACTTGAGCAACAAGTTCTCTTGTAGGTACTAAAATCAATATTCTAGGGTTATTCTGATTAGAATAACTTAATTCTTGAAGCAAAGGCAAACAATAAGCAATAGTTTTTCCAGTTCCAGTTTGTGCAATTCCTACTAAGTCCTTCCCTCCTAGTATTTTAGAAAAAGTTTCTTCCTGTATAGGAGTTTGTTTCTCAAAACCTAAATCATCAATTGCATTTCGTAATTGTTTATTAAGATTTACTTCTGCAAATTTACTCATAGTCTATTGTTGTTTTTCATCTAATTCCATCCATCTCATTTCTTTTTCGTCAATCAGATTGATTATTTTCCCTAGTCTTTCACTAGTACTCATCATTAAATCCATATCTATATTAGGATTTTGAATGATGGCTTCAAGTTCTTTTCTCTCTGCTTCTAATTTTTCTAAATCTTTCTCCAAATTATCATATTCAAACTTTTCGTTAAAAGTAAGTTTTTTTCTTATTGATTTTACCTTTGTATTTTCTTTTTCAAGATGCTGAATCTTTTTAAATTCTTTTTCCTCTTGTATTTGTTTTTCTCTGTATTCTGAATAAGTGCAATAATGATCTTCTATTATTCCTTTTCCTTTAAAAACAAACAAATGCTCAGTAAGTTTATCCATAAAGAATCTATCATGAGATACCAAAATCAAACATCCTTTGTATTGTAAGAGGAATTCTTCAAGCTTTGTTAATGTCAGTAAATCAAGGTCATTTGTTGGTTCATCAAGTATTAAGAAGTTCGGATTTTTCATTAAAACAGTAAGTAAATGAAGTCTTCTTTTTTCTCCACCACTTAATCGTTTTACTTCAGTAAATTGCATTTCTGGAGTAAACATAAAATGCTCTAAAAGTTGTGATGCACTCACCTTTCTTTTGTCTGACATTACAATAAATTCTGCAATATCTTTAAGTACAGCTATTACTCTTCTATCTTCATCTACACCAAAACTTCCTTGAGTAAAATACCCATAATTTATTGTAGTTCCTAGGTTTATTTTTCCACCATCTGGTTTTTCTTTTCCTGTAATAATATTTAAAAAAGTAGATTTTCCAACACCATTTTTCCCTAAGATTCCTATTCTTTCTCCTTTTTTAAAAGTGTAATCAAAACCATCAAGGATTGTTAAATTTCCGTAAGTTTTTTTAATGTTCTTAAGCTCAAGAATTTTCCCCCCTATCCTATCCATTTTCACATCAATATTCAGTTCTTGTTTTACTCTTTTTGATGTAGCTTTTTTCTTAATTACATTAAAGTTATCTATTCTTGCTTTTGATTTTGTTCCTCTAGCTTTTGGTTGCCTTCTTATCCATTCCAACTCCTTTTTCATGAGTTTTTGAGCCTTTGCAACTTCTACATCAAAATTACTTTCCCTTGCAGCTTTTTTTTCTAAAAAATAAGAGAAATTTCCTTTATGATGATATAAGTTACCTCCCTCTAGTTCAATGATATGATTACATACTCTTTCAAGAAAATACCTATCATGTGTTACCATTAGAAGTGTAATTTTTTCTTGCTGTAAATATTTTTCTAGCCACTCAATCATTGATATATCTAGATGATTAGTTGGCTCATCTAACAAAAGGATATCAGCATTTTCTAATAATAGAAGTGCTAATGACAATCTTTTTTTCTGACCACCTGATAATTCGCATACTTTTTGTTCAAAGTTTGAGATGTTAAATTTGGAGAGTATTTGTTTGCTCCTTCTTTGATAATCCCAAGCGTTTTCTTGCTCCATTTTAGCAGTTAAATCTTCAAGTGTTTTTTGAGATTGTGTGCTATTTTCTTTACTGTGCAAATCAACTGCCTTTTCATAGTCAGTAACTAGTATGCTTATCTTGTTATGCTTACTATTTATCAGTTCATTTATTGTAAGGTTATCTTCAAAAATAGCATCTTGTTGAAGGTAGGAAACTTTACATTTATTCCTAAAAATTACTTCACCTTCATCAGCATTATCTATTCCTGCAATAATTTTTAACATTGTCGATTTACCAGTACCATTACTTGCAATTAAAGCCACCTTATCTCCTTGCGCTAAACCGAAACTTAATCCTTCAAAAAGAATTCGTTCTCCAAAATTTTTACCTAGATTTTCTACAGCTAATAAATTCATATTGCACTATTTTTTCCTGCTAAGTAACCAGTTGTCCAAGCAGCTTGAAAATTAAAGCCTCCAGTAACTCCATCAATATTACAAATTTCTCCTGAAAAATAAACTCCTTTATGTAATTTACTTTCCATAGTACTCATATTTATATCAGATAAATCAATTCCACCACAACTAACAAATTCTTCTTTAAAAGTAGTTTTTCCTTTTACTTCAAACGCATCATTTATAAGAGTATTAATCAATCTGTTTTTGTTCTTTTTTGTCAGTTCTCCCCATATTTGAGAATCAGAGATTTCTAGCTTGTCTAAAATAAACTTCCATAATCTTTTTGGAACATCAAAAGGATTGTGTTTGTGCATTAATTTTCTGCTTGCAGTTATTGTAGAAAACTGTATCCTTAGTTCTTCTTCATTTATTGCTAACCAGTTCACTCCTACTGTAAAGTTGTAATTTCTTTTAGCTAGGTCCTCTGCTCCCCAAGCAGAGAGCTTTAAAATTGATGGCCCACTCAGTCCCCAATGTGTAATGAGCATAGCTCCTTCTTGCTTTAATTTACTTCCTTTGATGGTTGCAATCGCCTTTGGAATACTTAACCCCATAAGTTTACAAATATCTTTATTGGCTAGATTAAAAGTAAATAATGATGGTACTGGATTTACTATGCTATATCCTAAATCTTTCAACCAATTCAATCCTTCTTTCTTGGGAGTTCCTCCACTAGCAATTATTACTTTGTCAAATAATAATTTCTGTTCATTGATATCAAGTTCAATTCCTTTATCAGTAGGATTTATAGCGGTTACTTTGCTTTTGTATGAAAGCCTAATATTTAAACTTTCAGCAGTTTCTACTAAACAATTAATTATAGTTTCGGAAGTATTGCTTTCGGGAAACATTCTGTTATCAGCTTCAGTTTTAAGCCTTACCCCTCTTTTTTCAAACCATTTAATTATATGATTTGTATTAAAGTGGTTAAATGATTTTTTCAACTGCTTCCCTCCTCTTGGATAGTTTTTTATCAGTTGTGAAACGCTAAAAGTTGCATTAGTAACATTACACCTTCCTCCTCCGCTAATTTTAACTTTAGTTAAGATTTTATCAGTCTTTTCAAAAATAGTGACACTAGCATTTGGGTTTATTTCTTTAGCAGTAATACCCGCCATAAATCCAGATGCTCCTCCTCCAATTATTGCTATTTTAATTCCTGATTTCACTTTTTCAAAAATAAATAAAAAATGGAGGGCAATTACCCTCCATTCTAAACATTATTAAATCTATTTTCTTATCTGTAAGATATCTTACGCATTCTTAAAGATTCTGGTGTTACTTCAAGGTATTCATTAGCTTGAATGTATTCCATGCTTTCTTCTAATGAAAAATCAATTTTAGGTGCAATTACAATAGCAGCATCTGATCCTGACTTTCGCATATTTGTTAGTTGCTTACCTTTTATTACATTGACGTCTAAGTCATTATCACGGCTATTCTCGCCAATTACTTGTCCTTTGTATAATTCAGCTCCAGGTGAGACAAAGAATCTTCCTCTATCTTGTAATTTCCCAATCGAGAATGCAGTTGCACTTCCAGTTTCTTTTGAAATTAAGGATCCTTTCATTCTTTCTGTAATCTCTCCTTTAAAAGGACCGTATTCTCTAAATCTGTGCGTCATAATTGCATTTCCTGCAGTTGCAGTTAGAATATTGTTTCTCAATCCAATTAATCCTCTTGAAGGGATATCAAACTCTAAATGTTGTAAATCACCTTTTGGCTCCATTACTAACATGTCCCCTTTTTTCTGAGTAACTAATTCAATTGCTTTACCTGAAAACTCAGCAGGAACATCAATAACTAATGTTTCCATTGGTTCGTGTTTCTTTCCATCAATTTCTTTTATAAGAACTTGAGGTTTCCCTACTTGAAACTCAAATCCTTCTCTTCTCATTGTTTCAATTAGTACTGATAAATGAAGAATACCTCTGCCAAATACATTGAATTTATCTTCAGATGTTCCATCTTCAATTCTAAGTGCTAAATTCTTTTCTAATTCTTGGTACAATCTATCTCTTAAGTGCCTTGAAGTACAATATTTTCCTTCTTTACCAAAAAATGGAGAGTTGTTAATTGTAAACAACATACTCATAGTTGGTTCATCAATTGAAATTCTTGGTAATTCCTCTGGATTTTCAAAATCTGCTAGAGTATCACCAATTTCAAAATCTTCAATTCCTACTATAGAGCAAATATCACCAGAACGAGCAGTTTTAACTTGGATTTTACCCATTCCTTCAAATACATGAAGCTCTTTTATTTTAACTTGTTTTTTCACTCCATTAGCCTTGCAGAGCATGTAAGTTTTTCCTTCTTCTAAATCTCCTCTAAATATTCTCCCAATTGCAATTCTTCCTACAAACTTAGAGTAATCTAATGATGTAATCTGCATTTGAGGAGTTCCTTCTTTATATGGTGCTTCAGGTATTTCTGAAATCACAGTATCTAGTAAAGGTAAAATATTATCTGTTTTATCTTGCCAATCTAAACTCATCCATCCTTCTTTTGATGAGCCAAAAATAGTCACAAAATCCAATTGATCTTCTGTTGCATCAAGATTGAACATTAAGTCAAAAACATCATCTTGAACTAAATCAGGAGTACAATTTTCTTTATCTACTTTATTTACTACAACAATAGGTTTTAAACCAAGTTCAATAGCTTTACCAAGTACAAAACGAGTTTGTGGCATTGCTCCTTCAAATGCATCTACAAGTAATAAAACTCCATCAGCCATTTTAAGTACACGCTCTACTTCTCCACCAAAATCAGCATGCCCAGGAGTATCAATCACATTAATTTTTACATCCTTATAAGTAACAGATACATTTTTAGATAAGATAGTAATTCCTCTTTCTCTTTCAAGGTCATTATTATCTAATAATAATTCTGTTCTTTCTTTACGATCATCCAGCACCTTACATTGGTCGATAATCTTATCAACTAAAGTAGTTTTTCCATGATCTACATGGGCAATAATAGCAATATTTCTGATTGATTTCATATTCTGATTTTAAAGGCGGCAAAAATACTCTTATTTTTCTCTTAAAACAGAAAAGACCGACAAATGTCAGTCTTTTCTTTTATTTTTCTGTCAAGTTGTTTTTTAATGATTATGTCCTTTATGAGGATCTTCTCCTTCTTCTAGAATTTCTAATAATTCTACTTCAAAAATAAGTGTTGCATTTGGAGGAATTACACCTCCTGCTCCTCTTGCACCATAAGCTAAGTTCGGTGGTATAATAAAAGTTGCCTTCCCTCCTACTTTTAATAATGCTATCCCTTCATCCCAACCGGGTATAACTCTACCTGCACCCAAAGGAAACTCAATTGGAGCATTTCTATCATGTGATGAGTCAAACTTAGTTCCATCAGTAAGTTTACCTGTATAATGTACTGAAACAGTTTTACCTGCAGTTGCTTGTTCGCCTTCCCCTTCTTTAATCATAAAGTAAGCTAAACCACTAGAAGTGAAAGTAGCGCCTTCAGTTAGCTTTTTTGCAGCTTCAGTAGCTTTTATAGCTTTTTCAGCATTTGCTTTTTCAATATCAGATTGTGCAGATTTAAAAATTGAAGGTGCATCAAATGATTTAGCCGACTCACCTTCTCTAATAATTGTAACAGAATTCATTACATCATCTTGTGCAATTGAATTTACTACATCCATTCCTTCAACTACATGTCCAAAGACTGTATGCTTTCCATCTAACCAAGGAGTTTCTTTATGAGTAATAAAAAACTGACTTCCATTAGTTCCAGGACCTGAGTTAGCCATAGAAAGAACTCCTCCTTTATCATGCTTTAATTCAGGATGAAATTCATCAGCAAACTTATATCCAGGATCTCCCATTCCACTGCCTTCTGGGCAACCACCTTGCACCATAAAGTCAGCAATTACTCTGTGGAATTTTAATCCATCATAGTAAGGAGTTCCTAAGTCTTTTTTCTTGTTTTCCATTGTTCCTTCAGCTAGCGCTACAAAGTTTGCTACTGTAAGTGGAGTTTTTTCATATTCTAATTGAATTAAAATTTCTCCTTTTGTTGTGTTGATTTTTGCGTACATACCGTCTTCTAAATTTGATTTATTATCATTGTTATTAAATTGTGTTCCTACTAGCAAAGCTAGTCCTAAAAGTATTGCGTTCATTGTTTAATTATTTTGATTATTTAATTCTGTTTTGTTATCGCTTATTATTTTTTCAACTATCTTAATTGTGTCATTTACTGACACTTCCGATATTCCACCTGAAGCATTCATGTGCCCACCTCCACTAAAGTATTTATTTGCTATCTCATTTACTTTAAAGTTTCCTTTTGAGCGTAAAGAAAGCTTTACCATTCCATCTTTTTCAGCTATAAATACTGCAAAAACAATACCTTTTATTGCTAATGCATAATTCACTACCCCTTCAGTATCTCCTTTCTTAAAATTAAATTGCTCTAATTCCTCAGCAGTTAACGAGATTACTGCACTATTATTTTCTGGGTAAAGCAATAATTTTTTATTTAAGCAGTACCCTAAAAGTTTTATCCTGTTTGCTGATGAATTATCATAGATTAAATCATGAATTTTAGTGTTTTCTGCTCCTGCAGCAATCAGTTCCGCTACTATATGATGTGTTTTTGCTGTAGTTGATGCGTATTTAAAACTTCCTGTATCCGTCATTATCCCAACATACAAACACTCAGCAATTTCTTTATTGATGTGATTAGTTAAATCCATAGCATCAATAACTTCATAAAGAAGTTGTGCAGTGGAACAAGCAGTAGTATCACTAAAAATAATATCAGCAATTTCCATATCAGGATCTTGATGATGATCAATAAGAATCTTTGTTGCATTAGAATTACTTACAGTATCAGCAAAATCTGCAATCCTACTTATATGGCTAAAATCTAATAGAAAAATTAAATCAGCATTTTCTGTAATCTGATTTGCTTCTTCCTCATTGTCTTCAAAAACGATTACATCTTCATTTCCTGGCATCCAATGTAAGAAATCTGCATAACTGTTAGGAGTAATGACATATACATTATGCCTAAATTGCTTTAACAAGTGCATCAATCCAAGAGAAGATCCCATAGCATCTCCATCTGGTCCTCTATGGGTTGTAATTACAATTTTTTTAGGTGTTGTAAGTAAGTTTTTTAGCTTTAAAGCATTTTCTTTCATAAGGACGCAAAAATAGTAAAAGAAATAACACTAGGTTTTGATTAAAATTCTAATTTTGCAGCCCTTAATAAAAAACATACAAATAAGATGGGAAACATTACATTTACAATGATTAAGCCAGAGGCTGTTGCAGCTAACAATATTGGTGGTATTTTAAACATGATTGAAGAAGGTGGATTTAGAATTGTTGCTATGAAAAAAGTGCAATTATCTGCTGAGCGTGCTGGTGAGTTTTATGCAGTACATAACGAAAGACCTTTTTATGGTGAGTTGGTTGACTATATGAGTGGAGGTCCTATTATTGCGGCTATTTTAGAAAAAGATAATGCTGTTGCTGATTTTAGAACTTTAATTGGTGCGACTAACCCTGCTGAAGCTGCTGAAGGAACAATTAGGAAAAAGTACGCAACTTCTCTTGCTGAGAATGCTGTGCATGGTTCTGATTCAGACGAAAATGCTAATATTGAAGCTAATTTTCATTTCTCTTCTGAGGAAAGATTCTAAACTTTAATTTGGTAATACTGAACAAAAGCTTCCTTAATCGGAGGCTTTTGTTGTTTTTACCTACTTCAAAACAATGTTAGTCAAAAGTTTTTTTCCTAAGCGATTATTTATCTGACTAATAAATTCAGATTTTTTATAGCTAAGTTCATTTCTAACAACTGCTGATTTTAACTTAACATATAAAGTGCCATTGTATATTTTTTGATCAGTAACATATTTGCAGATTTGCCTTCCGATTATTTCTTCCCATGCTTGTAATGCATCTAATTCATCTAGTTTACCTGCAAGTTTTGGGTTTTTCATCAATTTCCTAATGATATCACCTATTACTCTATTGTTGTTACCTCTCATTATTCACACTTCCTTTATCAATCTTAAATATACTAAATTTTATCCCTGCTTTTTGCAGTATCTCCTCACTCCTTTCTATATGAGTATCTGTAATAAAAACTTGTCCGAATACATTTTTATCAACAAAACTAATGAGTTTTAATATTCGATTGTCATCAAGTTTATCAAAGATATCATCTAAAAGCAAGATGGGCTTGAATCCGATTTGTTGTTTTATAAAATCAAACTGAGCTAGTTTCAATGCGATTAGAAAAGATTTTTGTTGTCCCTGTGAGCCAATCTTTTTAATTGAATAGCTATTCATTGTAAAGGAAATATCATCTTTATGAGTACCAACTTGGGTGTAAGTACTTATCCTGTCTTTTTGCTGACTTTCATTTAGTAATTTACTAAAATCTGTATCATTTAATTGAGATTTATAGTCAAGTCCTACTTTTTCGTTTCCTCCAGATATTTCTTGGTAATAATGATTGAAAACGGGTGTTAGTTCTTTTAAAAAACTAGTTCGTTCTTTATGTATGATATTCCCATGCTCTAAAAGTTGTTTATCATATATCTCAAGAGTTATTGCATCAAAAAGACCTTTATCATTAAACTGTTTAAGTAGTGCATTCCTCTGCTTTAGTGCTTTATTGTATTGTATCAATACTTGAAGATAACTTTGTTTATATTGTGCGATACTACTGTCAAGATATTTTCTTCTTACCTCACTCCCTTCTAATATAAGATTGGTGTCTGTTGGAGATATAATAACTATTGGAAACTGACCGATATGTTCTGAAAATCTTTTGTACTTCTTTTTATTCTTCTGAATATTTTTTCCTTCACCATCTTTATGGTTGCATTGTATTTCAGATTGACTCCCATCTTTTTCAAAAACACCTTTTAGCATAAAATAATCAGAATTAAATTGAATATTTTGGCTGTCAATATGATTAAAATAACTTTTAGTTTGTGATAAATAGTGTATGGCATCAAGGATGTTTGTTTTCCCAGCACCATTATCGCCCACAAAGCAACTTACCTTATTTGTAAAAGTAAAATGACTTCCGTTATGGTTTTTAAACTGATGTAGTTGAAGGTTTTTTAAAAACAATGTTCTATTTCTTTGATGATTTACTACTAATAAAAACAATCCTACATATAAAAACGGATTACTTTTTAAAAAAACTTATATTTGCGCTCCAAAAATAAGATTATAATGGCTAATAAAAACAAAACAGAAGACCAATTTGCTCAGATTGAAGAAACACTTTCAAAAACAGAGCAATTTATTGAAGAAAATCAGAAAAGTTTAATGACTATAATAGGTGCAATTGTAGGTGTTGTTGCTTTATTTAGTGTTTACCAGAACTTTTACATTGAACCAATGGAAAAAGAAGCTCAAGCAGAAATGTATATGGCTGAACTTTATTTTCAAAAAGATTCGTTTAACCTAGCGCTTAATGGTGATGGGCAGTATTTAGGGTTCTTAGATATTGCTAATGATTACAGTTCAACTAATGTTGGTCAATTAGCTAATTACTATGCTGGCTTGTCTTATTTACATACTGCTGATTATGATAATGCTATTGAGTATTTAGGTGATTTTTCTTCTGATGATATTATTTTATCATCTTTAGCTCTTGGCTGTATAGGTGATGCTTATATGGAACTTGGAGATACTGATGCTGCACTTGATGCTTATGCTGATGCGGTTAATAATTCAGCTAATGATTTTACAGCTCCAAGATATATGATGAAACAAGCAATGATTTATACTTCTATTGGAGATAATAATAAAGCTTTAGATTTATTTAAGGCAATTCAATCTGATTATAAAACTTCTCGTGAAGCAAATGGTATTGAAAAATATATTGCAAGAGTAGAAAACAGCTAATATGGCAACTAAAAATACTAATCTTTCCTCTTTTAATATGGAAGATGTTCCCAATGCCAAAGGTTTTTCCTTTGGTATTGTTGTTTCTGAGTGGAATTCTAATATCACTAATAATCTATATAAGGGTGCGTTTGATGCTCTTGTTGAATGTGGAGTCAACAAAGAAGATATAACAAAGTATGATGTTCCTGGAAGTTATGAATTGGTTTTTGGAGCTAAAATTGCTTCAAAGAAAAATCCTGATGCAATTATCTGTTTAGGAAGCGTTATTCAAGGTGAAACAAAACATTTCGATTTTGTGTGTAATGCTGTAGCTATGGGAATAAAAGATTTAAATATCAGTTTGGATATCCCAGTTATCTTTGGGGTATTGACTGATGATACTATGGAACAGGCCGTAAATCGCTCAGGAGGTAAGCATGGAAATAAAGGAGTTGAATCTGCTATTACTGCTATAAAAATGGCTGATTTAAATAAGTAAATTTTTCTTTTACTTTTTGTTTCTTAAAAGGTAAAAAGTTTTAAGTTTGCAGCCCAATTTACAATGGTCGAGTAGCTCAGCTGGATAGAGCATCTGCCTTCTAAGCAGACGGTCACAGGTTCGAATCCTGTCTCGATCACTTTAGTAAAGAAAGCCTGCCGTTTCGGTAAGCTTTCTTAATTAATAAGCTTTCATTACATCTATAAAATAAAAAAACCCAAACATTTTTGTTTGGGTTTTGCGGAGAGAGAGGGATTCGAACCCCCGGTACATTGCTGTACAATGGTTTTCAAGACCACCGCATTCGACCACTCTGCCATCTCTCCAAATACGGACTGCAAAAATAAAAATATTTTCAGTTCAGCAATAAATTAGGAGGCTAAATTTAAAAGTAGTTATCTTATTAGTTTACTCCTTTGATTACTAATTAATTATCAAGTAAAATTCTTTTTTCTACTCTATTATTTTCATAAATATAAAACAGAACATCATGTTGTTTAATATTATTTACTTCTCTTCCAAATATATCTTTTACAGCAATTAGCTTTCCTTTTATTGCTATCGTCTCATCTACTGCTGAGTAATTACAATCTGTGCTAAAATACTGTTGCGAATCTAATGGAGCCCAATTAGTTGTTTGAGTTAAATCACAAACTTGTATGCAAGTTAAATTCATATTTGCACTACAGTAAAAATTAGTAATATTACAATTGTTACTTAAATCTAATGTGTTTAAATTATTGTTAAAGGTTGGGAAAATTAAGTTTCCATTTCCAATACTGAGCCATTCTAAGTTAATATTATCACTTAAATCAATACTTTGCAATAAATTATCATGGCAAGTTAAATGCTTTAAGGAATAATTATTTTGTAAATTTATTGAAGAAATAGGATTGTTTTGGCATTGTAAACTTTCAAGGTTTAATAAAGATAAATCCAAAGTTGTAATTTGATTTTCGCCACAACTTACTGTTGCTAAAAATGTATTGTTTGATAAATCTAATGTTGTTAGTTCATTTCTAAGGCAATTTAGGTTTGTTAATCCAGGATTTCCTGATAAATCTAAACTATCCAATAAATTAAAATTACACACAAGTGTTTGCAGGGAAAACAGATAATCAACCTGCAAAGTTTCAATAGAATCTGAAGTGCAAATTATATGTTTTAAATTGCTATTGTTATTCAAATTTAAAGTAGGGAAATGATTATTTGAACAATTCAGATATTGTAAATTATAAAAATCCTCAATTCCTGATAAGTCATATATTTTATAAATTGATGAAACACTGCTAATATCCAAACTATCAATACTATTTATACTATCGGTAGCAACCGAGCCATCATGAATATTGTCGTATCCTAAATTTATAAGTTTTTGTTCAAAAATAGAATCAGGAATATAAGTAATTTGAGCAGTAATACTAAAGGATAAAAAAAGAAATAGAGATAAAATACTGGTTTTCATAATCTTTAATTTTAAGTAATGCAAAGATAATTAAAAATAGACTAGAATAATTATACATTTGCAATCATGATTACAAAGATTTTCTACTACATCTTAATTTTACCTCTTTCTTTACTTCCCTATCCTTTGCTTTATCTTCTTTCTGACATTATTTTCTTAATAATGTATCGCGTAATAGGTTATAGAAAAGAGGTGGTTTTTACCAATCTTAAAAACTCCTTTCCTAATAAAAGTAAGCAAGAACTAAAGAAAATTATGAGTGATTTTTATCGTCACTTATGCGACATAATAATGGAAAGTGTAAAGGGCTTTACCATCTCAGAAAAACAATTAAGGAAGCGCCTAATTATTAAAAACCCTGAATTTAGTAATTACTTTGCAGATAAAGGACAAAGCATTATTTTTGTTGGAGGGCATTATAACAATTGGGAAATATGTGCACAGGCATTTGCTATGTACTCCAACCATAAATGTATAGGGATTTACAAGCCATTGAGCAATGCTTTTATCAATGATAAAATTTATACTTCTCGCTCCAAATACGGAATGCATTTAATTTCAATGAAGCAAACCAAAAAATCATTTGAGGATGGAGATGAGCCTAAAGCAATTGTATTTGGTTCGGACCAAAACCCTGCAAACCCAAAAAGAGCACATTGGGTACAGTTCCTAAACCAAGATACAGGGGTTCTTTTTGGAGTAGAAAGATATGCCAAAGAATACGATTGGCCAGTAGTGTTTGTAAGTATCCGTAAAGCAAAAAGAGGATATTACGAGGTGGAATACTCTTTGGTTACTGACAATCCTAATGAAGAGCCTCACGGGAAAATAACGGAAGATTTTACAAAAAGATTAGAACAAGATATAATAAACCAACCACAATACTGGTTATGGTCACATAAAAGATGGAAACACAAAAGATAAAAACAGCAGTTGTTGTCCTTAATTGGAACGGAAAAGCATGGCTAGAGAAATTCTTGCCCAACTTGGTGAATCATAGCCAAGTGGCAACTGTTTTTGTAGCCGACAATGCCTCAACTGATGATTCTGTTGATTATGTAAAAATAAACTTCCCTACTGTAAAGATAATTGTAAACGCTAGTAATGGAGGTTATGCTAAAGGGTACAATGATGTTTTAAAGCAGATTGATGCTGAATATTTTGTGCTAATCAATTCTGATATTGAAGTAACTGCTGGTTGGCTCTCTCCTATTATTAGTTTAATGGATAGTGACAAACAGATTGCTTCCTGTCAACCTAAAATACTAAATTACAATAGCAAAACTAAGTTTGAATATGCTGGAGCTAGTGGTGGTTTTATTGATAATTTAGGATACCCGTTTTGCAGAGGAAGAATATTTGACTCTGTAGAAGAAGATAAGGGGCAATACAATGATGCAATTGAAGTGTTCTGGTCAACAGGTGCCTGCCTATTTGTAAGAGCAGTACACTATAATGAAGTTGGTGGTTTGGATGAGGATTTCTTTGCTCACCAAGAAGAGATTGATATGTGTTGGCGTTTGAAAAACAAAGGATATAAAATTATGGTTGAGCCAAAATCAGTTGTTTATCATGTTGGTGGTGGAACATTAAATGCAGGTTCTCCTTTTAAAACCTACTTAAACTTTAGGAATAACCTATTTATGTTGTTTAAGAATTTACCTACTTATTCCTTATTTATAACTATTCCTATTCGCTTAGTTTTGGATGGCGTAGCGGCACTTACTTTTTTAAATAAAGAAAATGGCATGCAACATGTATTGGCCATTGCAAAAGCTCATTTTATCTTTTATTTTAAAATACCTAAACTAATTGCTAAACGCCAAAAGATAAAGCAGAAAAATAACTTAATAGGAAAAGTAGATTGGAGTATTCTTTTACAAAACAAAATTAAAGGAATTAAGCGGTTTACAGACCTATAACTATTCAGCCACTATTCTTTTCTCTTTAGAGTTTTTCTTAGGAAATTATATCAAAAAGGTATTTATTAGCATTAAGATTGATCAAAACAGTATCTTGATAAATACCATTTATATTAAATACTGAAAGAAAACAATAACCATTATTAATCCTGGTGGCCCTGCAAGAGTATAGGCAATCGAGGCGGTATGGTAGTTGATGTTTTGGGAAATGGTATTGCTAGTGCTAGAATCAAATACTAAAGAAGGAGAATGTCCTTTTGGCTACAGTGAACAAAAAAAAATAAAAACTAAAAGCTATTCAAATGCAGATTGGTGGCCAAATCAGCTTAATTTAAAAATTTTACATCAAAATTCTAAATTATCAAATCCAATGCAAGATGGATTTAATTATGCTGAAGAGTTTAAAAGTATTGACCTAAAATCTTTAAAACAAGATCTTTATGCCTTAATGACTGATTCACAAGATTGGTGGCCTGCAGACTACGGCCATTATGGCCCTTTTTTCATTCGAATGGCGTGGCATAGCGCAGGAACCTATAGGATTGGTGATGGGCGTGGCGGGGCCTCATCAGGAACTTTACGTTTTGCACCTTTAAATAGTTGGCCAGATAATGGAAATCTAGATAAAGCTCGTCGATTATTATGGCCTATAAAACAAAAATATGGACAAAAAATTTCATGGGCAGATTTAATGATCTTAACAGGTAATTGCGCATTAGAATCAATGGGGTTTAAAACTTTTGGTTTTGCTGGTGGACGTGAAGATATATGGGAGCCTGAAGGAGATATAAATTGGGGTCCAGAATCTGAATGGCTTGAAGATGAAAGATATACAGGAGACCGTGAATTATCTAACCCTTTAGGAGCAGTTCAAATGGGCCTAATATATGTAAATCCTGAGGGGCCAAACGGAAAGCCAGACCCATTAGCATCTGCGAGAGATATTAGAGAGACATTTAGCAGAATGGCAATGAATGATGAGGAGACCGTAGCTCTAATTGCTGGAGGGCATACCTTTGGAAAAACTCATGGAGCTGGTGATGCTTCTCATGTTGGAGCTGATCCCGAAGCAGCAAATATAGAAGAGATGGGGTTTGGATGGAAAAACAGCTTTAAAAGTGGGAAAGGTTTACATACAATAACAAGTGGTTTAGAAGGGGCATGGACACCGACTCCAATTAAATGGGATAATAGTTATTTTGAAACATTATTTGGATATGAATGGGAATTAGGTAAAAGCCCAGCAGGTGCACAACAATGGCATCCTAAGAATAAGGAAGGAGCAAATACAGTCCCTGATGCTCATGACTCATCAAAACGCCATGCACCAATGATGGCGACAACAGATTTAGCACTGATTGAAGACCCTATTTATAATGCGATTTCCAAACGCTTTTATGACAATATAGAAGAGTTTGAAGATGCATTTGCTAGGGCTTGGTATAAATTAACCCATCGTGATATGGGTCCTATCTCAAGATATCTTGGGGAAGAAGTTCCTTCTGAAACACTTATTTGGCAAGACCCTATTCCTAAAATAGAGTATGCAATGATTGACGATGCAGATATCTCTAATCTTAGAGAAATAATATTGAATTCAGGGTTATCAGTATCGCAATTAGTTTCAACTGCCTGGGCATCAGCATCAACATTTAGGGGGACAGATAAACGAGGAGGGGCAAATGGAGCACGCTTAGCTTTGTTTCCTCAAATTACTTGGGAAGCAAATCAACCTGAAAAATTATCAATCGTTCTAGAATCTCTTAAAAATATACAAGCTAAATTTAACGATTCGCAAATAGAAAATAAAAGACTGTCATTAGCTGATTTAATAATTCTTTCCGGATATGTTGGTGTTGAAAGTGCTGCAAAGAAATCTGGATATAATATTAACCTTTCTTTTAAGCCAGGCCGTAACGATGCATTACAAGAGCAAACAGATATAGAATCTTTTTCAATTTTAGAACCAAAATCAGATGCATTTAGAAATTATCTTAAACCTGGTCAAAATATTCCCGCAGAAGAATTACTATTAAATCAATCACATTTACTTACATTAACTGCTCCTGAAATGACAGTCCTATTGGGAGGAATGAGGGTTTTAAATACTAATTTAAGAGGTAAAAAATATGGTGTTTTAACTTCCAATCCTGGATGCCTCTCAAATGATTTTTTTATAAATCTACTTGACATGAAAATTGCTTGGGAACCTTCATTAGAATCTTCAGATTTATTTGAAGGGCGTGATCGAATTACTGGTGATGTAAAATGGATGGGTACTCGAGTTGATTTAATATTTGGTTCAAATTCTCAACTGCGTGCTTTAGCAGAAACATATGCATGTGATGATTCAGAACAGAAATTTATAAATGACTTCGGAAATGTTTGGATTAAAATAATGAATCTTGATAAATTCTAATTAAATCTAATTAAATACAGTTATAAGAAGCCTGCATTTTGCAGGCTTTTTTATTACTTTTGATTTTATGTTTAGACGAGAAATTTTACGATTTGTACTCAATATTTTTCCACCCCTTTTCTTCAATAGAATTATACTAAAAAAAGTATCAGAAGATTATACTGAATTTAAAGTAGTTCTTAGAAAATCAATCCTAAACATAAACTTCCATAAAACCATATTTGGAGGAACAATATTCTCCGCTTTCGACCCTTACTTTCCTACTATGTATTACAATATATTTCAGCAGAAAGATAGAAAATTAGAAATTTGGTTAAAAAGTGCAAACATTAAATATAAACTTCCTGCTAATACTGACCTCCACATTACATTTACTGTAAGTACTGAAGACATAATAGAAGCTGAAAATGCTTTAAATAAAGTTGGTAAATTTGAAAAATGGCATACCGTACAAGCTATCAATACTAAAGGTGTAGTTTGTGCTGAAGCAGAAATGCTTGTTTACTTAAGAGACAATAAAATTAAAAGTAAAATTGGTTTTTAAATCTTGTTAATCAAAACTGTTGCGTAAGCCGAAATTCCTTCTTCCCTACCAACAAAACTTAACTTCTCAGTTATTAAATATCCTTACTTATCATACTTTTTACGTCAAGATTACGGTAAGATTATAGTAAGATTATAGAAAGGTTTTTGAAAGATTAAGGTAAGATTAAGGTAAGATATAAATATCGAGATTATACTGAGATTAAGCAAAGGTTAAGCAAAGGTATATAACTTATCAAGTAAGTGGTTAAAGTAGCTTAGAAACGATTTAACGAGCTTATGCGAGTAATTAGACAAGTAGTTTAAGGTAGTTTTTCCGAAGTATTTAGATAAAAAGGAAAGAATTAAAATAACCTATAAAACAAAAACATCATGGAAGATCAAATAAATGAAACAGATTATATCGATTCAGGACATCTGCGTTTGGGGATATTCAAAACCTCTGTTACCTTGATTAACTTCATAAAAATCTTAATATATCCTTCCTATAGTATCACCTGTATCTTATGAGCTGATTTCGATATACCTTTCAATATGTGGCTTTAAAATTAGCTTATCATCAATTTGCTTTGGTTTATTTTCCCTTTTTAAG
>ENA-OWNS01000392-OWNS01000392.1-marine-metagenome-genome-assembly--contig:-NODE-392-length-20893-cov-2.989479_pt1 | contig 20893 bp, 13 predicted proteins | sample MGYA00238137_ERZ651772 | MGnify/ENA primary metagenome ERZ651772 (study PRJEB26903, sample SAMN06264699) | marine metagenome | isolation source: Columbia River Estuary | place: USA:Columbia River Estuary... | reverse complement strand
CAACAATTATCAGTTTTCGGGCGGTCTACACGGTGTAGGGGTATCCGTGGTTAATGCTCTATCCGACCGTTTAGACGTCACAGTTAAGCGCGGTGGCAAGATTCATCAAATTCTTTTTTCGAACGGTGATAAAACCTCTGATCTAAAAGTGATAGATACCTGTGGACAGCGCAATACAGGAACAATTTTGCGTTTCTGGCCTAATCCGGAATATTTTGATTCGGTTAAATTTAGCGTTTCAAGACTTCGCCATGTGTTAAGAGCCAAGGCAGTGTTATGCAGTGGCCTTACCATGAGCTTTTATGATGAAAATACCAGCGAAAGCTTGGAGTGGTATTACGAAGATGGCCTAAAAGATTATATTGCAGATGCATTGCATGGTTGGGAAGTATTACCCCTAGAGCCCTTTATCGGTGCATTTTCTGCAGAAAATGAAGCGGTGGACTGGGCGGTGCAATGGCTTCCTGATGGCGGCGAAGTCGTTCAAGAAAGTTATGTTAATTTAATTCCAACGCCACAGGGCGGAACCCATGTTAATGGATTGCGTACCGGCCTTTTAGAAGCCATGCGAGAATTTTGTGAATTTCGCAATCTTTTGCCCCGAGGTGTCAAGCTTACGCCAGATGATATCTGGGACCGCTGTAGTTTTGTGTTGTCATCAAAAATGGCGGATCCACAGTTCTCCGGACAAACCAAAGATCGTTTATCTTCACGAGAAGTCGCGGCATTTATTACCGGCGTGATTAAAGATGCCTTCAGTTTATGGCTTAACCAGCATACCGAAGAAGCAGAAAGGCTTGCTGAACTCTGTATTTTGCATGCTCAACGACGGATGCGTGCCAGTAAGAAAGTGGTGCGTAAAAAGATTACGCAGGGACCAGCACTGCCGGGTAAATTAGCGGATTGCTCTAGCGATGAGCCCGAACAGTGTGAAATATTTTTGGTTGAGGGTGATTCGGCGGGGGGGTCTGCTAAGCAGGCGCGCAATCGAGAAAATCAGGCAATCATGCCATTGCGTGGCAAGATACTTAATACTTGGGAAGTGGAGTCTCAGGAGATTCTTGGTTCTCAAGAGGTACATGATATCTCTGTCGCTTTGGGGGTGGACCCCGGGCTAGAGGCTGTAGAGGATTTACGTTATCACAAGGTGTGTATTCTTGCCGATGCGGATTCCGATGGGCTGCATATTGCCACCCTACTCTGCGCGCTATTTGTACGCCACTTCCGACCACTGGTCGCAAGCGGTCATGTGTATGTAGCCATGCCACCCTTATTCAGAATCGATGTGGGTAAAGAGGTGTATTACGCGCTTGATGATGCCGAGAGGCAGAGTATCCTCGATCGAATAGAGTCCGAAGGAAAACGCGGCAAGGTGAACGTTCAACGCTTTAAAGGTTTGGGTGAAATGAATCCACCTCAGCTACGTGAGACTACCATGGATCCCGATACAAGGCGTCTAGTACAGCTGACTCTAGAGCCGGGCGATGATACCAATTCTGTGCTCGACATGCTGTTGGCAAAAAAGCGCTCGCCAGACAGACGTCAATGGTTAGAAACCAAGGGTAATTTGGCCGATACCGGCAATCTGTAAATAGAATATGACAAAGGAAGGGTAATGAACGATACAGTAACCTTTAATGATCAGGGTCTTGAGAGCCGATCACTGAGTAGCTACACCGAGCAGGCATACCTTGATTATTCAATGTATGTGATTCTCGATCGCGCCCTGCCGCATATTGGCGATGGTCTTAAGCCAGTGCAACGACGCATTGTTTACGCCATGAGTGAGTTAGGCTTAAAAGCCACGGCTAAATATAAGAAATCAGCCAGAACAGTGGGTGATGTGATTGGTAAATTTCATCCCCATGGTGACAGTGCCGCCTATGAAGCTATGGTGTTGATGGCTCAGCCTTTCTCCTATCGTTATCCGCTTGTGGATGGTCAGGGCAACTGGGGTTCTCAGGATGACCCTAAGTCTTTTGCGGCCATGCGTTATACCGAATCTAAGCTCTCAAAATATGCAGAATTACTACTGGCTGAATTGGGTCAGGGCACCAGTAACTGGCGCCCCAATTTTGATGCATCCCTAGAAGAGCCCGAGATATTACCCGCCCGTGTGCCGAGTATTTTACTTAATGGTACCACCGGTATTGCTGTGGGTATGGCGACAGATATCCCGCCGCATAATCTCAACGAGGTGGTTAGTGCTACCTTACATTTGCTGGATAATCCCAAGGCAGATATCCCTGAGCTTATGGCGTTTATTAAAGCGCCAGATTTCCCTACAGACGCAGAAATAATTACGCCTAAAGCCGATATTCAGGCATTTTATGAAACCGGTCGTGGCTCGGTAAAGATGCGCGCTGTTTGGAATAAGGAAGATGGTGATGTGATTGTTACTGCACTGCCATTTCAATCGTCGGGTTCCAAAGTATTGGAGCAAATTGCCACCCAGATGCGCAATAAAAAATTGCCTATGGTGGCTGATCTTCGCGACGAATCAGACCATGAAAACCCAACACGCTTGGTGATTACACCAAAATCCAATCGCGTGGATTTAGCAATTTTAATGGATCATCTATTCGCAACGACGGATTTAGAGCGCAGCTACAGAATTAACCTCAACATTATCGGGGTCGATGGTAAGCCGGCGGTAATGAACCTAAAGCGCATTTTAAAAGAATGGTTAAGCTTTAGAATTGATGTAACCCGCCGCCGTCTGGATTACAGACTACAAAAAGTTGAAAAGCGGTTGCACCTACTAGACGGCTTGTTAATTGCCTTTTTGAATATTGATGATGTCATTCATATTATTCGTACCGAGGATCACCCAAAGCCTGCGTTGATGCAAAAATATGGGCTATCCGAGCTGCAAGCAGACTATATTCTTGATACCAAATTACGCCAGTTGGCGCGTTTAGAAGAGGTTAGGATTCGTGCAGAGCAAGAAGAGTTGGCCAAAGAAAAAGCCGAGCTAGAATTATTGCTAAGTTCGGATGCTCGACTCAAAACCCTAGTCAAGAAAGAGCTAAAAGCCAGTGCCGATGAATACGGTGATGAGCGTCGCTCAGCATTAACAGAGCGCACTGAAGCTCAGGCCTTTAGCGAGAAAGATTTGCTGACCGCAGAGCCTGTGACCGTTGTGCTATCGGATAAGGGTTGGCTTAGAGCGGCCAAGGGCCATGATATTGACCCTACTAGCTTAAACTATAAGGCAGGGGATAAATTCCTATCCTCCGCCCTGGGTCGTAGTAATCAGAATGTATTCCTTCAAGATACTACCGGTCGGTTTTATGCGCTCTCGGCCCATACATTGCCCTCGGCGCGAGGTCAGGGAGAACCGGCTACGGGTAGGCTCAACCCACCCTCAGGTTCGTTATTCACGCATTTGGTAATGGGCGATGATTCACAAAAGATTCTGTTAGGTACAGATGCGGGTTATGGCTTTGTGGCTAAAATTGGCGATCTATTTACCAAGAATAAAGCCGGTAAAGCCGTGGTATCCATTCCAAAAGGCGGAAAAATACTGAGTCCCAAATTAGTTTCCGACGAGAACCTGCTGATTGCGGCAGTCAGTAATGAGGGTAGACTTCTTGCCTTCCCGCTGAGTGATTTACCTGAGTTATCCAGAGGTAAGGGTAATAAAATTATTAATGTTCCGAGCTCCAGATTACAGGCTCGTGAAGAGTTTGTGGTCGACTTTGCAGTGATTCCAGAGGGCGGTTCTCTGGTGGTTCACTCGGGTAAGCGCTATTTAGTGATGAAGTCTAAAGATCTAGAGCATTATCGGGGTGAGCGCGGACGCCGTGGGCATAAACTGCCCCGTGGATTCCAAAAAGTGGATCGCTTAGAAGCAGAGTAAAGAACAAAATATTAAGATTTTTTTAATAGCTGCACGGCGCGAGTTATTTGGTTGTCGTTACTGCCAGGTTGTTGCTCTACTTGCTCGATAATAATATCCGGCTCAATTCCCTGTCCATGGATAAATCGCCCACTTGGAGTTAAATAATGCGCCGTGGTTAATTTTATACCTCGTCCATCGCCGAGGGGAATAACCGACTGCACCGAGCCTTTACCAAAACTTTGTGTACCTATAATAGTTGCGCGCTCTTGATCCTGAAGTGCGCCTGCGACTATTTCTGAGGCTGAGGCACTACCGCCATTAATCAGTACCACTATCGGAGCGCCATTAATTAGGTCGCCATAGGTAGCATAATATTGCTGATTCGCTCTGGGTTTACGACCCTCGGTATACAATAAAAGACCCTGATCAATAAGGCTATCAGCCACTTCAACTGACACGGGCATTAGGCCCCCGGGGTTATTTCTAAGGTCTAATACTAGGCCCTCAAGAGGTTCTTCGTCCTGCAATTTATTGATAGCAGAAATAAATTCTTGGCTGGTTTCGGCCTGAAAGGTTGAGATACGTATATAGCCTATACCCTCATCAAGTATTAGGCTGCGCACCGAACTCTTTGCCGGTTCCTCACGCTGAAGATTAAATTCTAGATGTTGTAACGGGTCTCTAACAACGCCCAGAACAATCTCTGATCCCTGTGCCCCACGCAATGTTTGTATGACCTCGTCTAAGGCCATGTCTGTGGTTGGTTGGTAGTCAATGGAAGTAATCTTATCGCCCATCTGAATGCCGGCTTTCCTTGCTGGGCTGCCGTCGAGGGTTGCGATAACTTCCACTGCACCCTGATTAATATTGATATCAATTCCCAAGCCGCCTGGATCGCCGGAGGTTTTCCCCTGCAGCGCTTCATAATCATCTTTATCGAGATAGGTGGAATGAGGGTCCAAATTGTTAAGCAGATCTTCGATAGAACTTTCGGCTAGCTGGGTATCTGAGGGCACCTCTACATATTCTGCGCGCACCTTATCTAATACCGCAGAAAATAGCTGTTCCTCGTTGGCATTTTCTTGCGTATCGATGTTGGCCAGCCCACTGACAGAGCAGAGACATAAGATAATTGCAAAAAAAGCGGTATGGATTTTGTTGGGTAACATCATAGTCATTATACGCTTAGGGTTCCGTTAGCGTTTACTCAGCCAAATTCTAGGATTCACGGGCTTACCATTCTCTCTTACCTCAAAGTATAGAGCAGTATGGGTTAAGCCGCCTGTATTACCTGCGCGCGCGACAATTTCTCCACTTTGAACCCAGTCACCTGTTTCTCTTAGTAATTCTTTGTTATGGGCATAAAGCGTCATATAACCGTCGCCGTGGTCAATGATTACCAATAAACCAAACCCTCTAAGGTAGTCTGAAAAAACCACACGCCCATGGTGTGCCGATTTAATATTAGCACCCTCCTTGGTGCTAATAAGCCAGCCCTGCCAGCGTAAATATTCACTGCGTTTACTTCCATAGCTGGCGGTTAATTTACCGCGCACTGGCCAATTAAGTTTACCCTTGCTCAGTGCAAAAGAGGGATAATCTTGCGCTGGAGCAATGGCTTTAGCCGCTTTTTCGACTGTCTGGATGACGGTTTCGAGTTCATCCCGTTGTTTCTTGTATTGATTGAGTTGATTATTATTAGATAGCAGCGACTTGCTTAGTTTGTTGAGTGTTGTTTTGCGCTTACTCAGGTTACTTGCAAGTTTTTGCTTGTCTTTATATAGCTCTTTTCTTGAGTCAGCCAGCGATTCTTTTATGGATTGAATCTTCGAAAGGGTTATTTTTAAGCTTTCAATATCCGCAGTGAACTGATCGATTTTCTTAGATCGAGCCTCTAAAAGGTAGTCATAATATTTCAGTATTCTGGATAGCTGTTCAGGATTTTCTTGGTTGAGTAGTAATTTTACCGGTTCTTCATTACCTGTTTTATAGGCTGCTTGTATTTGTTTGGCAATTGTCGAGCGTTGGTTTTCGATTCGCTGTTCAAGAGTGTTTTTCTTACTTGTGAGTAGCGATAAATTGCGCTCATTTTCCGTTATTTTTTTGCCAATATTACGATTTTTTTTATTGAGATCTCTAATGTCTCGTTCGATTGTTTCAAGCTGCTGCTGCAGAGAATTTTTTTCTTTGCGCTGGTTGCGCAATTTTTTCTCAAGGCTAGAGATACTGTTTTTTAACTGTTTAAGTTCTTTTTGCTGATGATTGTCAGCCGAGGCGCCAAGGCTAAATCCGAGGCAAATAAAAGTCGCAAGCAGAACACTCCAGATAGGTATGCGAGATGCTAATAGCCTATCTGAAGCAAGCCTGTGCATTAGATAATAAGTGATCGGCCAGACATTTCGGCGGGCTTTTCTAGCCCCATCATATCCAAAATAGTTGGCGCTATATCGGCTAGAGAGCCACCAGAATCAAGAGAAATCTGACGTGGTCCTGCATAAACTAGCGGTACTGGTAATGTGGTATGTTGAGTATGGGGCTGATTGCTAACCTCGTCGAACATCTCTTCAACATTGCCATGGTCGGCGGTAATGAGTACCTCTCCGTCCTGCTTTGCCGCAGCTTCTATAACTCGCTGAAGGCAGGTATCTATAGTTTCAACGGCTTTAACAGAGGCGTCAAAGTTGCCGGTATGACCCACTTGATCGCAATTGGCATAGTTACAGATAATGGTATCAAAACGTCCGGAATCAATAGCTTCAACCAGTTTTTCTGTTACCTCAAAGGCGCTCATTTCTGGCTTTTGATCATAGGTTTCTACATCTGGCGATGGGATAAGCGTTCGCTCTTCGCCGTCATAGAGGGCTTCGCGACCCCCGCTAAAGAAAAACGTCACATGGGCGTATTTCTCAGTTTCAGCAATACGTAATTGCTGTTTGCCTTGGTTGGAGAGAAATTCTCCAAGTGAATTTACCAACTTTTCTGGCGGGTAGGCGCAGGGTAAGTCCAGTGTAGCTTCATACTCAGTGGTCATAACAAAGCTGGATAAGTTGACCACTTTGTGTCGCTCGAAACCGTCAAACTGTTCGTCAACCAAGGCATGGGTGATTTCACGGGCGCGGTCAGGGCGAAAGTTCATGGAAATGATGGCATCGCCGTCTTCAATGGCGATAGCGGTTTCTCCCGGCGCAACAATTGCCGTTGCTTGAACAAATTCGTCATTTTCATCGCGACTGTAGGCCGCTTCTAAGGCGTCTACAGCAGTGGCTGCTGTATGATCGGCATGACCTTCGGTCATTAGACGATAGGCCTTTTCAACTCGATCCCAGCGATTGTCACGGTCCATAGAGAAGAAGCGGCCAATTACGGTGGCTATTTTACCTGTGCCTAGCTTTTCGCACAGGGCCTGTGTTTTTTCTAATGAGGGCTTAGCACTTCGCGGCGGGCAGTCGCGGCCATCAAGAGAGGCATGAATATAAACTTTATTGGCGCCGCGTTGGACGGCCATTTCAAGCATGGCATTGATATGGTCTTCATGGCTGTGAACCCCGCCCGGAGAAAGCAGGCCAACAATGTGAACAGCTTTATCATTGGCTATAGCGCCATCAATGGCATCGCAAAATACGGGATTAGTGAAGAAGTCGCCGTCGGCAATCGCTTTATTGATGCGCGTAAAGTTTTGATACACCACGCGCCCAGCGCCTAATGTCATGTGGCCTACTTCCGAGTTGCCCATCTGTCCTTCGGGTAATCCTACGGCCATACCTGAGGTGCTAATTAATGTTTTGGGATTGTTTTCCCATAAATTACGCCAGTAGGGAGCGTTAGCAGCAGAGATCGCGTTGTATTTCCCGCTATCACTGTAGCCAAATCCGTCGACAATAATTAATACCTTTGGTGATTTTTTGGAGCTCATAATCTTTTACGCACAAAATGAATATAGGGTTAATTTTAAAGCGTTGTGGATGCTTTCGCTATGCCGATCGTTAAATATTACTGATTTTCGAGTATTTCCCAGCGTTCATAGCATTGGCTTAGCTGTTTTTGCAGTTCTGAGAGCCGATTTTCTGTTTTTTGAACCTGATCACGTGCGCTTTTAAAGAAGTCGGGGTCACTCATTAGCTGTGAGATCTCGGCAATGTCTATTTCAAGCTTTTCGATTTGGCCTGGTAATGCGTCTAATTCACGCTGATCCTTATAAGACATTTTAGCGGTTTTTTTCTTATTTCGGGTATCAGTTTTTTTCGGCTTACTGCTCTGATTTAATTGCTGAGTGCGCTGGCGCAACCAATCGTTATAGCCGCCCACATAGCTGTTGAATGCACCATTGCCCTCGAAGGCTAGGGTGCTAGTGACTACATTGTTAATAAAGGCACGATCGTGACTCACTAGGATAATAGTGCCCTTGTAGTCAATCAGTAACTCCTCTAAAAGATCCAATGTATCTATGTCTAGGTCATTGGTCGGCTCATCAAGGATTAGCATATTGGATGGCTGGGTGAATAGCTTGGCTAAAAGCAGGCGATTACGCTCTCCGCCTGAGAGTACTTTAACCGGTTGACGGCAGCGCTCTGGTGCGAAAAGAAAATCCCGTAAATAGCTGACAACGTGCCGTGATTTGCCGCCAACGTCTATCATGTCACGGCCACCAGATACATTATCCTGTACTGTTTTTTCTTCATTCAGAGCGCTTCTGTACTGATCAAAGTAGGCAATATTGAGGTTGGTGCCTATGTTAATTTTACCTGTGCTCGGTGCAAGCTCACCCTGAAGTAATTTTATAAGTGTGGTTTTACCTGAACCATTGCCACCAATAAGGCCAATTTTGTCACCGCGCTGAATCAGTGTGGAAAAGGCTTTTACAACGGCTTTTTGCTCTGGGTCGCCCTCGAATACAAAATTAATATCTCTGGCTTCAACTACGATTTTCCCCGATTTTTCTGCCTGCACAACGTTGAGCTTGGCTTTGCCCTGATGCTTGCGTCGCTCTGAAAGTTCAACTCGCATGGCTTCAAGTGCACGCACACGTCCCTCATTGCGGGTTCGGCGAGCTTTAATGCCCTCTCGAATCCATGCCTCTTCCTGTGAAAGCCGCTTATCAAATAGCGCATTATGCTTGTCTTCAGTTTCAAGCATATCTTTTTTGCGCTTGAGGTAAGTGTTGTAATTACAGTTAAATTCCATAACTTTGCCGCGATCTATTTCAATAAATCGGGTAGCCAGATTATCCATAAACTCGCGGTCATGGCTGATAAATAATAGCGCAGCTTCCCACTTCTTAAGAAAGGACTCAAGCCACTGTATAGCCTCAATGTCTAAGTGGTTGGTAGGCTCATCGAGAATAAGTAAATCTGGGTCGCTAACCAGCGCGCGAGCCAGTAGCACCCGTCGTTTGTAGCCACCAGAAAGATCGGCAATATCAGTGTTAGCATTAAGTCCCATCTTGGTGATAATCGCATCGACTCTTGAATTCACATCCCAGCCACCCACCTGGTCAAGCTCTTCCTGACAGGCCTCGAGTTCCGCCATATTTTTCTTGGTTGGCTGAGTGGCTACTTCTGCACTCAGTCGGTAATAGCTTTGAGCTAATGCGCCCTCCTTGCCTAGACCATTGGCGATTACCTCGTACACGCTTCCCTGAGTATCTGTGGGTACAGCCTGTTCTAACTGGGCTATTTTGACGCCATCAGTAGTTTTTACTAGTCCATCATCAGGGATAATTTTTCCCGTTAAAATATTCAGTAAAGTGGATTTTCCGGCGCCATTGCGACCGATAAGACAGACGCGTTCACCACGCTCTATGGATAGGCTTATGCCATCAATAAGTGGGGGTTGTCCGTAGCTTAGATAGATATCTTGTAAGGTAACTAGCGCCATAGCAGGTTATCGATTATTTCCCTAGTGGTTTGAGCATAAGAATTAATTTTGGCAACAGTGTCATCGATCCCAGAAGCGCGGCAATCATTGCTACGCTAGTCAGTAATCCAAAGTAGATGGAAGGAATAAAATTAGAAAGGGTTAAAACGGAAAACCCAATAATAATGGTTATTGCGGTATAAAACAGCGCCTGCCCGATACTATTATGAGCACGATGCATGGTGGCGATGTAGTCGCCATCTTTCGAAAATTCGCGTTTAAATCGAGTGATATAATGGATGCTGTGATCCACACCAATCCCCACAGTAATTGCGGCAATGGTGATAGTCATCATGTCGAGAGGGATCTTCAGTAAACCCATCCCACCTAACACTACGGCGGCGGCAAGAAAATTAGGAATAACAGCGATAAACGAAAGTTTAAGTGATCGAAACAGCACTAAAAACATTAGCATAATGCCAATAAAAACTGCGCCTATAGTCATTATCTGTGATTTAAATAGACTTTGAAGCATATTGTTATAAAGCACTAGCAGGCCGGTAAAACGAATATTCTCTTCTGCGATACCGACCTCATTAATTGCGAATTGTTTAATTTTAGCGAGTAATTCAGCGCGTTTTAGCCCAGCGGTTTCCATAGCTCTTAATTGAATGCGCGTCTCATCAAGCTCTTCAATTAGATAAGGTGCTACCAGTTGCTGATAGATCTCTGGGCTTAGACTTTGTCGCATAAATGCAATTTCAAAGTCATTGAGTTTATGTCCCATGAGATCGGCGGCTACCTGGTCGAGCTGAACCAGCGAGCTTACTTTGCCAATCTCTGGCTGAGCCTCTAAGTATTGAGTTAATTTTGCCAGTTCCGCTAATCCGGTAGATGAAAACCAATAGCTTTCTTGATTTGAGCTGGATGAAATCTCAGTTTCAAAATCCTCATACTCATCAAGATCTTCGTATTCGTCAAAATCCTCATACTCATCAAGGCCCTCGTAGTCGTCAAAATCAGCATCGTTTTCATTAATAATGACGACAGGTGGAGCGTAAGCAGGAGCCTGCAAGATAATATCTAGTGGTGTGGTGCCACCCAGCGCTGTATCTATAACTTCCATGCCGCGATAAATTTCAGTATCACTCTTAAAGTAATCAATAAAACGATTGTCGACTTCAAGGCGTGAAATCCCAAGAGCGGACAGCAATGCTAGCGCTAGGGCAAATAGTAAAACAAGGGAGCCGCGCTGCTGGGTAAACTGGGCAAATTTTGCAGTAATGACACCGCTGCGGTCTTTTTTGGCGGTATTTTTATCCTTGCCAAGGATCATCATGCCCGCAGGCAAGATAATAAATGAAACGCCTAGGGCGATAATAATTCCCAGAGTCATCATCCAGCCAAAATCAATCACCGGGCGAATATTACTCACCACGAGAGAGCTAAATGCGACGATGGTTGTAAGCACTGTGTATAGGCAGGGCTTAGCCATCGACTGCACGGTCTCTGTGACAAGCTTGCGCTGCTCAGCTTTTGGCTTGGTGGCAAAAAGCTCTCGATAGCGAACGATTAGATGGATGGTTAGTGCTAGGGTAATGATTAACAAAAGTGATACAAAGTTTGATGAAATAACAGTCAGCCGCCAATCTAACCAACTGAGTAATCCAAGCACAATCGTGAGACACAGGGCGCAGGTTGCAACAGGTAAAATAACCCAGCGTATTGAACGAAAAATAAAGCTCAGTGTGGCGATCATGAACACTAAGATACCAATGCCAAAAACAGCAAGGTCACTTTTGATAAAGTCCACCATATCCGCAGTGATCATATCTGGACCCCCGAGATAGATGGTTGCCTGATCACGATACTGGTCCATTAGATTGCGAACCTCAGCGACGCGCCGATGATCCTCTGCGGCCTTGGCTGTGCGGTAATCAAGGAATTCCTGGCTAATTGACGCTAACACCAGCTGTTGCTGGCTGTTGAGGCCTTCTGTGTCGCGAACTAACCGAAGACTATCGCGCTGGCTCACTAACTCTAAATACTGTGGGTCGAGACTTAATTTAGCAATAATGCCAGTGGTCTTGCCGTCAGCACTTAGCAGCATATCTTTATAGATAGGGCTGGTTAGGAATTCTTGTTTTGCGAGCTGTTTATCAACCCCCTCAGATAGCACTGTATTTAAGGGGTTTTCTAAATCCCCTACGGTAATTTTTGGGCTGTATAGCAGAGGGGCATCAAGGAGCGACAGCGTGGAATCTACCCCTTTAATATTATTTAGATTTTTTGAAATAGAGCTAAGCGTTTCTAGGTTTTTGTTATCTAGAAGCTCACCGAACTTGGGCGAAAAGGTAACAATTAAAAAATTATCACTACCGTAGCGTTTAGATACCTCGCGAAAAAAATTGAGATCTTCATCATATTCCAAGGTTAAAGAGTCTGCAGAGGCATCTAATTTAAAATTAGGTAAACCCATGCCCATCACCAGTGTGACGGCCAAAACAAAGGCGATGGCCTGCCAGGGGCGATCGATAATTATTCGCTGGTAAAACGCTAGCAAAGCTTTGGTCATGCCAGAGCTATCCTTATTAAAAGTTCAGGTGCACATTATGAAGCTATAGTTGCTAAGGTGGAAGCTTAAAAGTCTGTCTATGACTAATCTACACTTAGAGTAGCAGGGTTTATCAAAGTAAAAATCAAAAGGAGGGTTAAATTATATGGCAATTAAAAATGCATTCTATGCGCAATCTGGGGGTGTTACATCGGTTATTAATGCCTCTGCCTGCGGTGTAATTGAGGCCTGCAGGAAATACAGTGACAAAATTGGCACGCTGTATGCGGGTCAAAACGGCATTATCGGCGCTCTGCAAGAGGACCTTATCGATACCAGTGAAGAGTCTGACCAAGTAATCTCGGATCTGCGTTATATGCCAGGCGGGGCCTTTGGTTCCTGTCGCTACAAAATGAAAAATATTAACGAAAATCCTCTGGAGTACGAGCGTCTAATCGATGTTTTTAAGGCGCATAATATAGGGTACTTTTTTTATAATGGCGGGGGTGATTCAGCAGATACATGCCTCAAGGTATCGCAGCTTTCAAAAACGATGGGCTACCCTATTCAAGCAATTCATATCCCTAAAACCATTGATAATGATTTGCCCTTTACCGATTGCTCGCCGGGCTTTGGCTCTGTGGCTAAGTATGTTGCCACATCGACCCTAGAGGCTGGTTTGGATATTGCCGCTATGTCGGCTACCTCAACCAAAGTTTTTATTCTTGAAGTGATGGGTAGGCATGCGGGTTGGATTGCCGCAGCCAGTGGTCTCGCTGCGCAGAAAGTGGATCAGCCGCCGCATATGATTTTGTTTCCTGAGGTGGCTTTTGAGCGCGATCGATTTATTGATCAGGTTAAAAAAACCGTTGATTCCAGTGGCTACTGCGTGGTGGTAGCATCTGAGGGCGTGACCTATGCGGACGGGGGGCTTTTGTCAGGTTCGTTGGTGGAAGATGCCTTTGGACATAAACAACTTGGCGGTGTGGCCCCTGCGTTGTGCAGTATGATCAAGAATACTCTAGGTTATAAATACCACTATGCCGTGGCGGATTATTTGCAGCGTTCAGCGCGACATCTAGCCTCTAGAACCGATGTTGAGCAGGCCTATGCTGTGGGTCATATTGCGGTGGAAAAAGCCCTAGAGGGAAAAAATGCCATTATGATCAGTATTCAGCGGGCCAAGAGTGAAAACTACAGTTGGACTTTGGGTGAAGTGGCCTTAGATAAGGTGGCCAATCAGGAAAAACCTATGCCACAATCATTTATTAGTGAAAACGGCTTTGGGATTACCCAAAAGGCACGGGATTATTTATTGCCGCTTATTAATGGTGAGGATTACCCGCCGTTTAAGAATGGAATTCCCGCATATGCAGAATTACAAAATAAGTTAATTGCCAAACGCTGCGAGCAATGGACACTATCCTAGTGGTTGATTTATTGTTCTAATAGAGTTTTGACTTATATTGGATAGAATATGCATCTGCATTTTTTAGGTATCTGCGGAACGTTTATGGGCAGTTTAGCCCAATTGGCTAAATCAGCAGGCCATCAGGTGTCTGGCTGTGATGCCAATGTTTATCCTCCCATGAGCACCCAGCTTGAGAAATCAGGCATTGAGCTAATACAGGGTTTTGATCCTGCCCAGTTGCAGCCTGCACCAGACCTCATTGTGGTGGGTAATGCACTGTCTCGTGGTAACCCCTGCGTAGAATATATGCTCGACCAAAAGTTACCATTTACCTCCGGCCCCCAGTGGTTAGGCGACAATATTTTAAAAGACCGGCATGTTATTTCGATTGCCGGCACTCATGGCAAAACATCCACAACCAGTATGTTGGCTAAAATTCTCGATTATGCTAATTATCAAACGGGCTATTTGATAGGGGGTGTACCGCAAGACTTTGGCGTTTCCGCAAAACTTGGGGCAACAGCACCTGATGGTAAACAGTACTTTGTTATTGAGGCTGATGAATATGACACTGCTTTTTTTGATAAGCGCTCTAAGTTTGTTCATTACCACAGTAATAGCCTAGTTATAAATAATCTAGAATTTGATCATGCCGATATTTTTGACGATCTAGCGGCTATTCAGCGTCAGTTCCATCACTGTGTCCGCACTATTCCTAGTAGTGGCTCGATAATTTATCCCGCGGATAATTCTGCAGTTGCTGCGGTTATTGAGCAGGGTTGTTGGAGCCAAAAGCAAACCTTTGGCTCCAATCAGGCCGATTGGCAGTATCAGCTTGTGGCCGATGATGGATCTCAATTTACACTGGTGAACAATGCGACAGGCGAGCGCGGCTCTGTTAATTGGAATCAACTAGGGCTGCATAATGTATGTAATGCAATGGCCGCTACAGTCGCCGCCTGTCAGGTGGGGATTAGCGTTCAGCAGGCCTGCTCAGCACTGTCTGAATTTGTTGGCATCAAGCGGCGAATGGAAGTTATTTATAGTGACCAGGAATTAACCATTTACGATGATTTTGCACATCATCCTACGGCTATTAAAACCACTCTTGATGGATTGAGGGCAAAGGTGGGCGATGCTCAAATATTGGCGGTAGTAGAGCCAAGATCAGCGACCATGAGATTGGGTATTCATCAGCAGGTATTAGGTTCATCGGTTGAGATGGCGGATAGAGTTTTTTGGTATCAAAATGCCAGTGTAGATTGGGATCTTTCCCAAGTAGCTGAACAAACTCTTTCCACTGCTTCGGTTAGCATGGACATCGAGAATCTGATTAATCAGGTTGAAAAAACCATTGTCGATAATCAGGCCGCCAATAAAGTCACCCATGTGGTTATTATGAGTAATGGCGGATTTGAAGGCTTTCATCAACTTTTGGTTGATAGATTTAAGTAATTACTGGCTACTTAATAAAAAAGTTACCGGGCCATCATTACAGAGTGACACCTGCATATCGGCACCAAATTCACCGCTTGCGACCCTACCTTGGCACTCTATTTGGGCTTGCTTTAAAAAGTAATCATAAAGTGCCTCTGCCGGCTCAGGGGGTGCGGCTGAAGAGAAGCTAGGACGCATGCCTTTTTTAGTATCTGCGGCAAGAGTGAATTGCGAGACCACCAGAAGGTCGCCACCAATATCGTTCAGTGATAGATTCATTTTACCGAGCTCGTCATTAAAAATTCGATAGTTTAAGATTTTTCTTAAAAGCTGATCAGTATTGTCTGGACTATCATTTTTTTCGATTCCCAGTAAAAGTAAAATCCCCTGATCAATATTGCCCTGAAGCTTATTTTCAATGGCAACTGATGCGGATGAAACGCGCTGGATGAGTCCGAGCATGAGAATATTCCTTATTGGGGTAAAACCACGTGATTAGATTGCCATAGAGCAAAAATCAACGCAATTTAAACTATACTTGTAAAAAATATTGGGAGGGAATATGGCAGATATTCATGTTCGCTGCTCTTGGTGTGGTAAGGACAAAGCCTATCAAAAGTATCATGATTTAGAATGGGGTGTGCCCTGTCGAGACGATAAGAAGCTTTTTGAATTTTTAATTTTAGAGTCAGCACAAGCAGGACTTTCTTGGTTGACCATTCTGCGCAAACGGGATAACTACCGTCTGGCTTTTGCTAACTTTGATGTAAAGGCAGTATCAACTTTTGGCGATCAAGAAAAACAAAGGTTGATGCAGGACGCGGGGATTGTGCGCAACCGTCTAAAAATTGAGAGCGCAATAACCAATGCGCAATGTTTTTTAAAGGTTCAAAAAGAAGCTGGAAGTTTTAGTCAGTATCTATGGAGTTATTTTTCAGATAAGCCTATTGTTAATCGCTGGTTAAATGAAGACCAGATTCCAGTATCAACGCCAATATCACAGAAAATAAGCAAAGATATGAAGCGCCGAGGGTTTAAATTTTTTGGTGCCACTACCTGCTATGCCTATCTACAGGCTATGGGCTTGGTGAACGACCATGTTTTAGACTGTTTTCGGCATCCTTCACAGATTAAGCGCTAATCACTAGGTTTCGTCCCATTTGTTTTGCTTGATAGACACAGTTTTCAGCAGAGGATAAAAGGTTGTCTAAATCACTATTGCGAGCCATGGAGGTAACTCCCAAGCTTAGGGTTAACTCTATGTTGGCGCCGTTAGATTCCAGATTTGTTTCAGAGGCCTTTTTTCGTAGCCTCTCGGCTATTGTGGTAGCTATATCTTGAGCCACATTGGGTAGCAGCATAATTAATTGATTGCCGCTCCACCTTCCGGCTATGTCTTCCCTGCGAAGCTCTTGGCTAAGAAGCTGCCCCATTTTTGTTAATGCCAAGTCTCCAATTTTTCTACCATGATGGTCATTGATCGACTTGCAATGGTCTAGATCTGCCAAAATAATTGAAAAGTTGCGGTTTTCGGCGGCAAATCTTTGAGACCAGTACTCTAATTTTTCTTCGAGAAAATAACGGTTGGGAAGTTGAGTTAAAAAATCTTGAGTAGCGAGATTTTTGTCATCGGAATCATCTTGCCTAAGAAGAGCGAATCGAGTGTTTTCAATGGTCATGGATATGGATGTAAGCAGTCCATAGGAAAATAAGAAACGCATAATTAAAGTGCCGTCATAGGCTATTAATACAGAATTTGAGAGGCCGCTAATCAGAATAATAATAGCTATAGAATAGAGCCCGGTAATGATCATTAGGCTTGAATAATGCCCCAGTAGCATAGCGAAGGCTGGCAAGGTCAGCACACACCATAGCGCTGAAATTTGATGATCAGATACAACTATTAAGAAGAGCATGCCGGCCGCTAGGCTACTAAGAAAAATATTGGCTGCTAATTTATAGCATTGGAAAATACAAAAAATGGTTAAGGCGCAGGATATTAAGCTCGTTACGACTATGTAGAAAATAACCTGTGTACTTTGCTCTTGGTAGCAAAAATAAATCGCACATGAGATCGCGATTAACTGATGAGCCACCAGGCAGAAAAGCAAAAAATGGCGTTGAGTTTTTTGTAAGCTGTCCATGCAGACTATCCCCAGCATTTATTATGCTTAGGATAGTCTACTCTTGCGCAGACTTTTGTTTTGTTTAGGAATTACTTAGGAGCGCGCTTGCGTAGATTTTCGGTAAGTAATTTTTTGCGCAATCGAATACTGATTGGCGTCACTTCAACCAGCTCATCATCTTCAATAAATTCTAGTGCTTGCTCAAGGGTATGCTTGATCGGCGGCACCAGCGTTAAGGCTTCATCGGTACCGGATGCACGAACATTGGTCAGCTGCTTGCCTTTAATGGGGTTGACCACAAGATCGTTACCACGACTGTGAATGCCAACAATCTGACCTTCATAAACGTCAATCGCATGGCCTAGGAATAAACGACCACGGGCTTGAATGTTAAATAGTGCGAAAGCGGCCGTCTTGCCTTTAACCATACTTACCAAAGCGCCATTTTGACGGCTGTGGGTTTCACCCTCTTTTAATGGACCGTAATGATCAAAGACGCTAGTCATGATGCCTGAGCCAGAGGTCAGGGTTAGAAAGGCACCACGGAAGCCAATCAGTCCGCGAGATGGGATCATGAATTCAAGACGCACACGTCCTTTTCCATCGGGCTCCATATTGGTCATTTCACCTTTACGAATACCCAACTCTTCCATAACCGAACCCTGATGCTGCTCTTCCACATCAATAACAACCTGCTCATAGGGCTCCTGAACGCTGCCGTCAACAATTTTGGTCACTACTTCTGGACGAGAAACACCCATCTCAAAACCTTCGCGGCGCATAGTCTCAATAAGCACTGAGAGGTGAAGCTCGCCACGACCTGAAACAATAAATTTATCCGGAGAGTCGCCCTGCTTTACACGCAGTGCCACGTTGTGAATCAACTCTTGATCAAGTCGGTCTTTAATATTTCTGGTAGTTACATACTTGCCTTCTAGGCCAGCAAAAGGTGAGTTATTAACAATAAAGGTCATGCTTACTGTGGGCTCATCAACGCTTAGTGCTGGCAGAGCTTCAATAGTTTCTGGATCGCACAGCGTGTCGGAGATACCTAGCCCATCGATACCATTAATACAAACGATATCGCCAGCTTCAGCTAATTCTGTTTCTACCTGATCAAGACCTAGATAGCCCTTCACATTTAGAACCTTTCCTTTGCGCTCACTTCCGTCTGCGGCTTTTACCACTACCTGCTGGCCTGGTTTTAACTTGCCTCGGGTGATTCGGCCAACACCAATAACACCAACATAGCTGTCATAGGCTAGCGCTGAAACCTGCATTTGGAATGCACCGTTAATATCAACTTTAGGGGATGGCACATCTGCAACGATCATTTCGTAGAGAGGTGTCATGTCTTCCGCCATGTTATCAACATCAGTTCCAGCAATACCGTTTAGAGCTGAGGCATAAATAACGGGGAAGTCCAACTGTTCATCGGTAGCGCCAAGGCTGTCAAATAGATCAAAAACCTGATCCATTACCCAGTCTGGGCGAGCACCAGGGCGATCTACCTTGTTAATAACAACAATAGGGCGAAGACCCTGTTCAAACGCCTTAGAGGTAACAAATCGTGTTTGTGGCATAGGGCCATCAACCGCATCAACCAGAAGCAGTACCGAGTCGACCATGGATAGAACGCGCTCTACCTCTCCACCGAAATCGGCGTGTCCTGGAGTGTCTACGATATTGATGCGATAGTCATTCCATTTGATCGCAGTGTTCTTAGCGAGAATAGTAATACCGCGTTCTTTTTCCTGATCATTTGAATCCATCAGTCTCTCAGAACCAACATCTTTGCGGTCGAGAGTCCCTGATTGGCTCAAAAGTTTGTCCACGAGCGTTGTTTTACCGTGGTCTACGTGGGCGATAATGGCAATATTACGTAAATTTTCAATAGACATGTAGATACCTGATGTTGGCCGTAAGGTGCGAAAAAGTCGCGATTATACGAGAATTTCAGGGAACTGCTATATAAAGTTTTCAAATCGGGGTCAAATAAGGCGGGTTTTGGGGTAATTACACTAGATTGCTAGAATTCTTGTAACAAATTATTAGCCTTACCAGCGAATAAGCCCATATCTTGAATATAGATGAGATATTTAACTAAGTTATGCTTTATACTGGGGCGGTTTCGGCTTAATCGGTAATAATTCACCGTATAAGCACTTATTTGGTGCGATATTAGATATTTTGCACCAAATTAAGGCAATATTTTGTTGTTTTATGTCAAAACCCCTGCTTGAAATTGTATAAATACTTAGCGGGAAGCCTTAGCGCTGAATCTTTAGGTAGATTCGCGATATTTGTACTATTGGCACAGAAATTGCTTTATTAAAATCACATTTATTTGTTTATTGTTGTTTGTTATTCGGGCGGTAAGGCTTCGGATTTCAAATGAAGTTTAGTTACACAAGATCCATAGTGGAGGAAAAAATGTCCGAGAAGACTTTAAATCTTATTAAAGAAAGTGAAGCCCGTTGGGTTGATCTTCGTTTCACCGATACAAAAGGTAAAGAGCAACATGTATCTATACCTGTTTCTGAAGTAAATGATGAATTTTTCGTTGAAGGTAAAATGTTTGACGGTTCATCGATTGCTGGCTGGAAGGGTATTAACGAATCAGACATGATTCTTATGCCTGATGACAGCACAGCTGTTCTAGATCCTTTCACTGATGAGACAACTATCATCATCCGTTGTGGAATTGTTGAGCCTTCTACTATGCAAGGTTATGACCGTGACCCGCGTTCTGTAGCACGTCGTGCTGAAGAATACTTGAAGTCAACTGGTATTGGTGATGAAGTTTATTTTGGACCAGAACCAGAATTTTTCATGTTTGATGATGTGAAAATGACCCAGCGCGTATCCACCCTGTCCGGCGGTGAGCAAAACCGGCTGTTGCTTGCCAAGCTATTTGCCCAGACCCATAATTTTCTGGTTCTTGATGAGCCGACGGCGGGTGTTGATATCGAGTTACGGCGCACCATGTGGGATTTCCTCGAGCAGATTAACGAGCAGGGTACGACGATTATCCTGACCACTCACTATCTTGAAGAAGCCGAGCGTATGTGCCGCAATATCGCGATCATCGACGAAGGCAATATTATTTTGAACAGCAGCATGAAACATTTGCTGAAACAGCTCAACAGCGAGACTTTTGTGCTCTACCTGCGCAACGAGCTCGACCAGGTTCCGTGCCTGCCAAGCTTTGACAACGTGGTAAAACTGGACCAGCAGAGCATCGAAGTGGAAGTACCCGACAGGCTTTCGATCAATGACCTGATCCATGAACTCGAATCTCTGGGAATTATCGTCGAGCGTATGCGCAATAAGGTCAATCGTCTGGAAGAGATGTTCGTCAAGATGACCAGCAAAGCCGAGAAAAGAGGGCTGGGTTGATGCTCTATCAATTCTGGATTGCCTACCTGACCATTGCCCGCCGGGAAGTCTTGCGCTTTACCCGAATCTGGGTACAAACCATTTTCCCGCCAGTGATGATGGTGGCGCTTTACTTTATTATTTTCGGTAATCTCATCGGCCAACGCATTGGTGAGATGGACGGCATGAACTACATCGATTTCCTGATGCCAGGGCTGGTGATGATGTCGATCATCACCAACTCCTATACCAATGTCGTCTCGTCATTTTACGGTGCAAAGTACTCGGGG
>ENA-OWNS01000389-OWNS01000389.1-marine-metagenome-genome-assembly--contig:-NODE-389-length-20953-cov-3.577218_pt1 | contig 20953 bp, 23 predicted proteins | sample MGYA00238137_ERZ651772 | MGnify/ENA primary metagenome ERZ651772 (study PRJEB26903, sample SAMN06264699) | marine metagenome | isolation source: Columbia River Estuary | place: USA:Columbia River Estuary... | reverse complement strand
TTTTAAATAGATATGCCGCGAGGCTTAATATAATTATTGTTGGCTTTTTTATTATTTTTAGGCGCAACTTATAAGCCTATAATAGGCTAAGTTGTAAAAAATGGAAGAGGTAGGGGTTCGACTGGCTCAACTCGAACCGTCAAATCAGCAAATTCAAGCAGTAGGCTGCTTTCTAAACTCGGTAGGGGTCATACCAACATTTTTCTTAAAGAAGGTATTGAAGACAGATTTACTATTGAATCCAACTTCTAAGAAAATATCCGATACGGTTTTTTGCTTATCAGTGTCAGCCTGTATAATGCGCTTGGCTTCTTCGATTCGGAAGTTGTTCACAAACTCATAGAAGTTCATTTTAAAGTGGCCATTTAAGATTGCAGAAAGCTCTCTGGCCGGCACATCCATCAACTCAGACAATGTATCCAAGGTAATATTAGATTTTAGATAAGGCTTTTGTACTTCCATGAAGTTATTGATTCGCTCAACATATTCGGGGTCAGCTTGATATTCTGGGTCAGCTGCTTTGGGTTGATCGACAATTTTTTCTACCGAGGTCACGTTAACTGCACTGTAAAATAATAAGAAGCAAACCAAAATAAGATCAGCGTAATAGGTGGTTAGCCCCAAAAATATTAGGAATTCGACCTGAACTGGGTAAAACAACCCAATCACTTTCGAGAACGACAAGACAACGCCGACCAAGGCAACGACCGCAAAACCCATAACTAGTATTTTTAGCCATGTGAGGTCTATATTTTCAATACTGGAGCGAGATTCCTTAAGTTGTTCTCTGTATTTATTAATCAGATAAATCGACATCGCCAAATAAAACAGTCTTGAGGACTTAATCAGAGTATCCATGCAGACAAATTGCCACTCAAGATCAAAGAGATAGTTTTCAATAATATTTCTTTTGATCATTGCATCCTGACCATAGAAAGCAAAGGTCAAAAATACCAAATAACTGACTACGGGAATAAGATGCCATCTGTGCTTCATTTGCAGGCTAAAGTTTGGCCTGATTAGGGATACCACATAGAGATAAAGCAAAGGGCCATCAAGCGCGTAGGCCAAGCTACCGATAAAAAACCAGTTGGGCGAAGACTCGAGTACGGCATATCTAAATTGATCGCCATAAAGCATCAGCTCATGCAGGGAAACAAACGACTGGGTCAGAAAGAAACCAGCTAATAGACAGGCGCTATTAGTTTTGAACTTCCCACTCGCCACAATCATAGTAGCAAATAGAAAACACATGATGGCGGTCATCATTGTCGCCATATCATGGAGTTCAAACTTAATAGTATCCATTAAATCTCCGGCCTAAAATTAATTATATAGAACGATACGGCTAGAAGTTTGATTTAGCCGAGTGCGGCAAGACTAGCCATTGAAAAAAAATTTGCAAAGACTAGTTAAGCTCAAGCTCGCTTATTTTGAGCCGAAATGACTTGTTAAGAATTGTTATCAGACGCTTTTACAAAAAACCCCTCAAAATTGAGGGGTTTTAAATATTACTGATGCCTAATATCTTTACCTTTAACCACATAGACAATTTGCTCGCAGAGATTTTTAGAATGATCTCCAATACGTTCTAATGATCGAACCACCCATAGAATATTAATCGCGCGACTAATACTTCTCGGGTCTTCCATCATATAAGTTACAAGCTCACGCAGTGCGGTTTTATAATCAAGGTCAATTTGCGCATCCTCTTCTAAAGTACTCATTGCCGCCTTTACATCAAATCGAGCAAAGGCATCGAGCGCGTTTGCTAGCATGGCTGACACCGAACTGCCAAGATGCCTCACTTCTTTGTAACCCTGTGAAAGAGAATCTTGCTCTGAAAGAATAATTGCATGATTAGCAATTTTCTTTGCCTCATCACCAATACGCTCTAAATCATTGACCGCCTTTGTTACCATCATCACAAAGCGTAAATCACTTGCAGCTGGCTGTCGTCGGGCAATAATCAGAATGCAGGCCTCATCAATATCTACCTCCATTTCATCAACCAAACGTTCATCACGAATGACTTCTTCAGCTAGGCTACTGTCCGCTTTTATAACAGCCTTAATGGCATTTTTAAGCTGCTGCTCTACCTTGCCGCCCATTTCCATAAGCTGCGTACGGATCTCTTCGAGCTCCTCGTCAAACTGCTTCATGATATGGTTTTCAAATGTCATTTTTGGCATTTTCTCTTCCTCTAGCTTTTCTAACTAAAATTCGGCGGGCCTTATTACCCAAATCTTCCTGTAATATAGGCTTCTGTCAGCTGATGCTCAGGCATCGTAAATACTTGCTCTGTGGGGTTAACCTCAATTAATTTCCCTAGGTGGAAGTACGCTGTACGATTTGAAACACGAGCAGCTTGTTGCATGCTGTGTGTCACAATAGCAATCGTAAAATTCTGACTTAATTCCTCAATGAGTTCTTCAATTTTTGCGGTTGCAATAGGATCCAATGCTGAGCATGGCTCATCCATTAGAATTACCTCGGGGCTAACTGCAATAGCTCTTGCAATACAAAGTCGCTGCTGCTGACCACCGGAAAGACCTGTTCCTGGCTGATGAAGTCGCTCTTTGACCTCCGCCCATAGTCCCGCTTTTTTGAGGCTTCCCTCAACAATTTCATCCAGGTCAACACGCGAATCAGCAAGCCCATGAATCTTAGGGCCATAGGCAATGTTTTCAAAAATTGATTTAGGGAATGGGTTGGGCTTTTGAAACACCATGCCCACTCGCGCCCGCAGTTCAACAACATCCAGACCCTTTTGATAAATATCATCGCTATCAAGCTGTATATTGCCAGAAACTTTACAGGTATCAACTGTATCATTCATGCGATTTAGGGTGCGTAAGAATGTTGATTTACCACAGCCCGAGGGCCCAATCATCGCAATCACTTCGTTTTTGGCAATATCCACGCTGACATCGTGAATTGCCTGCTTATCGCCATAAAACACATTGACGTTACGCATGCTCATTTTTGGATTTTCACAAAAAGGCACTCCAACCGTTGCCTGCTCTACATCAACCTGAAGATCTTGCTTCGACTGACTGCTTACATCGATTGTTTTTTGTGGTGCTGTTTTAGCTTCACTCATAATTTTTCTCTTTTACCAACGACGTTCAAGACGTTTTCTCAGCCATACCGCTGAAATATTCATAATTAACAGGAAAGATAAAAGCACCATAATGGCCGCTGATGTCTTTTCAATAAAGGCTCGCTCAGGACTATCTGCCCATAAGAAAATCTGGACGGGTAACACGGTAGCAGGGTCTGTAAATCCCTGAGGGATGTCGACAATAAATGCCACCATTCCAATCATTAGCAGTGGTGCAGTTTCACCTAGCGCCTGTGCCATACCGATAATTGCACCGGTCAGCATCCCTGGAAGCGCAAGGGGTAATACATGATGGATAACCACCTGATACCTAGAGGCTCCCATACCCAGAGCAGCCTCTCGAATAGAAGGAGGCACAGATTTAATGGCTGCTCGACTGGTAATAATAATCGTCGGCAAGGTCATTAAGGTTAATACTAATCCACCTACAATAGGAACTGATCGTGGAACATGGAAAAAATTGATAAATACCGCTAAACCCAATAAACCAAAGATAATAGAGGGAACCGCTGCCAAGTTATTAATATTGACCTCGATAAAATCAGTAAATCTATTTTTAGCGGCAAATTCCTCGAGATATATCGCCGCAGCAACCCCAATAGGGAATGACAGCATCAGAGTAAGCAATAAGGTTAATAATGAACCCACTACAGCGCCGCGAATACCCGCCTGTTCTGGCTCTCGCGAGTCTCCGCGAGTTAACAGATTTGTATTCAGCTGCAGTCGAATCTGACCCTGCTGATGCAGTTGATCAATCCACTGAACCTGCTTGGCCGATAATCGCGCAGCATAGGGCTCGCCATCTAGCCAAGATTTGTAATAGGTATCAATATCATCATCAACCAGAATCCAGCGTGTTTCAGTTTTACCAAATAGATCCGGATTAGCTAAAAGACGATCTTTGAGATCAAAACCCGCGCCATTACTTACCAACTTATAGAGTTTACGCTTGTCACGCCGACCCGACACATCAGAAAAACTATTGCGCAATGCTTGTTTAGGAACAGCATCCCAATTGGCCTGCATTAAAAGCGACTTATCAGTTAGACTATTTATGCCTATAACTTCAGGGTCGTAATGAACCTCTAGCTGAATATAAGTCGCTTTAAATGCTCCATGACCCTTACTGATAATATCCACAAATAAAGTGAATACCGCAGCGAGACCAAGGATGATCGCAATTCGTCCATACCAGCGAAATCTGGTTTCAGAACGGCTACGTCGCTTGAGAGAGCGTTTAATTTTAGGAAGATTATCCATAATTTACTCGTATTGCTCACGATATTTTTTCACAATATGCAGTGCGAAAATGTTTAACAACAGGGTGACTGTAAATAGCATTAGACCCAGAGCAAATGCTGCTAGAGTCTTTGGGCTGTCAAACTCTTGGTCACCGGTCAACAGGGTAACAATCTGAACTGTCACCGTGGTTACCGACTCTAAGGGGTTTGCGGTTAATTTAGCCGCCAGCCCAGCTGCCATCACCACAATCATGGTTTCACCGATAGCGCGAGAAATCGCCAGCATAACGCCGGCGACAATGCCCGGAAGCGCCGCAGGGATGACCACTCGGCGAACTGTTTCAGAATGCGTAGCACCCATGGCAAGTGAACCGTCACGCATTGTTTGGGGAACTGCAGTAATCACATCATCGGCTAGCGATGAAATAAACGGAATGATCATAACGCCCATCACCAAACCCGCTGCAAGTGCGCTTTCAGATGAAATGGTTAAGCCAAAATCTGCCCCTAGATCACGTAAAAATGGCGCTACCGTTAAAGCCGCAAAGAAGCCATAAACCACTGTTGGCACTCCCGCCAAAACCTCTAAAGCTGGCTTGGCATAGGTGCGCACTGTTTTGCCTGAATACTCTGCTAAATAAATAGCCGACATAAGACCAATAGGCACTGCCACAAACATGGCAACCGCTGAGATTAAAAGAGTGCCTACAAACAATGGAACCGCGCCAAAGCTTCCCGAGGATCCCACTTGGTCTTCACGAATTGCCGTCTGCGGGCTCCAATCTAGACCAAAAACAAAATCAAAAAATGGCACTGAGCGAAAGAATTGAATTGACTCAAATAGAACCGAAAAAACAATGCCTACGGTGGTGAAAATAGCTAAACAGGCACAACCTAGTAGCAGGTTTTCCATGACCTTTTCGACGGACTGGCGCGCTCTAAATTCTGCAGCGATCTTATACCAGCCCCAGTAGAGGCCAATTACCGCTAGAATTAAACAGAGCGCAGTCAAAGACCACTGTGAAATAACACGAAGTCCTGCCATAGAATCAGCAACGGCAATTAATGAGGCAGGCTGACCCTTTGAGCTCATTATCCCATCGGCCAAATTACTGATCTTATTTAATAAAAGATTGTAATCCGCTAACGAAGCAGGTGCTATGTCAGCAGGTAATGACCCCATGATAATGCTATTAATTACCGGCTCGTCAAAAATCAGCCACAACACTAAAATAATCAGCGAGGGTAAGGCACACCAGAGTAATGCATTAAGCCCGTAGTAATTTGGCAGAGAATGAAGATGCCTAATACCACCGAGAGGCTTTGCCACAAGGAGTGAACGACTTCGCCCAATATAAAAAGCAACAGCGCCAAGTGTTAGCATTAATAAAAATAAATTCGAAGATTCCATAAATAAAATATTAATCCACTATAAACAAAACAACCCGGCTACTTGAGCCGGGCAGTACTTTGACAACTTATGACAATTATTTCAATGGCTCTTTGCCATTCATTGGCGTTAAGGCTCTTACGCTTAGGGCAAGTGCCTTTCGCTCTGCCGTAGGCAATGGAATCATGCCCTTTTCAGCCAAGTAGCCTTCTTCACCCCAGGCTCTTTCGCTGGTGAATTCTGTCAAATAACCTAGAATTCCTGGAACCACCTCAATATGTGCTTTTTTCACATAGAAAAATAGTGGTCTAGAAATCGGATATGACTTATCTGATATGGATTCAAATGTAGGCTCAACAGATTCGATCAATGCACCCTGTACCTTGTCAGCGTTTTGATCGAGGAAGCTAAAACCAAATACACCTAATACTGAGGGATTAGCCTGCAGTTTCTGCACGATAAGATTGTCATTTTCACCCACTTCAATATAACGACCATCTTCACGCACTGTATGACAAACAGACTTATATTGATTCTTGTTTGTTTTCTTTAGCGCCTTGATCCAAGCAAACTTTTTACAACCGCCTTCAAGGCCTAGCTCGGCAAATGCGTCTCTAGTCCCAGAAGTTGGCGGTGGACCTAAAACTTCAATCGCAACATCGGGTAAAGATGCATTAACCTGTTTCCATGTCGAATAAGGATTATCAATTAACTCGCCTTCTTTCTCGCCGGGCACTTTCGCGGCTAGAGCCAAGAAGATATCTTTGCGGCTAATTTTCATTGGTGTAGATTTGATGGAGTTTGCAATCACAATGCCGTCATAACCCACCTGAACCTCAATAATGTCCCTAACGCCATTTTTCTGACACTTATCAAACTCAGACTTCTTCATGCGTCTTGATGCGTTTGTCACATCCGGGTAGTTTGTGCCTACACCTGAACAAAATAACTTCATACCGCCACCAGATCCGGTAGATTCGATCTTTGGCGTAGGCTTGCCGCTAGCACGCCCATAGCGTTCTGCTACGACCGTGGCAAATGGATAGACTGTGGAAGATCCAACCACTTCCACGTTTTCACGGGCTACAGATGAAGACGCTCCGATGAAAGCCACAAGTATTAATAGTATAGTAGGGGTAACTTTATTGATCATCATTAGACTTTGACTCCTAATTGTTTGTAATTTCAAAATCATCGTTGTTTAACATTGGAGTCACTTTATAAAATGTTTATGACAGTTATGTGACAGTATGAAAAAAAACCTTTGTCATATAATTGTCATATTTCTATCATATGTTGCACAGATCGCTGACATAAAATGTTCTTGCCAGCGTTAAATGAAATACCAATTTAATTTTTTGGGGAAGTAATATGAATAAAGTAATTCTTTTAACGACCGCTATGGCTTCGCTTGCAATAGCACCTTTTACTGCAGCTAATGGCCCTATTGATGGCAAGCTGTATGGCAAAATCAATGTTGCTGTTGTTAATTCAGACAGTGGATCTACAGATACTTGGAAACTCAACAGCAATGCATCGCGCATTGGCCTAAAGGGTTCTTCACAGATCTCTGAAGGGTTATCGGTTTTCTATAAAACGGAATTTGAAGTTGATGTTGATGGCGATGGCGATGTATTCAAACAAAGAAATATCTATGCTGGCATAAAAGGTCAATACGGTTCATTACTGGCCGGTAAAAATGATACACCGACTAAACAAGCACAGAAGAAAATTGATTTGTTCAACGACTCAGTTGGCGATATCAAGAAAACCTTTGCCGGTGAAAACCGTATGTCCAACATCATTGCCTATACTACACCTAAGTACGGCAACTTCTCTGCAAGCTATGCGATAATGCCAAGCGAAGCAGTTGATGGTGGTCTCGCTGACTCTAAGTCTTACTCTGTAAACTACAAGAAAGACGGACTTTATGTTGCAGTGGCTGCCGACAGCAACGTTAAAGATGCTGACATTCTTCGTATTGTTTCTGAGTATAAACTTGACGCTTGGAAGCTTGGCTTCATGTATCAAGAAAACGATACAACTAATGAATCAGGTTATTTTACAAGCGCTGCATATAAGTCCGACAACATCACTTATAAAGCTCAATACGGCAATAATGAAAACGATACAGAGGGTTCAGATAAAACGACCTTATCTCTGGGTGCTGATTTCAAGTTAGCTAAAAATACCAAGAGCTTTGTATTTTTCACTGACAATGAAAGCTCATCGTCTACAAAAACTTTTGGTTTAGGTTTAGAACATAAGTTCTAAGAAAAGTTGTTGCATAAAAAGGGCGCTTAGGCGCCCTTTTTTATTACCTAGGGAAAGTGCAGGTAAATGTCGCACCGCTACCCAAAGTTGATTTGATAGCAAGCGTTGCATCACAACCTGTTAAGGCGTGTTTTACAATCGCCAAGCCCAGTCCACTGCCGCCGGTATTAGAGTTGCGACTATTATCGCCGCGATAGAATCGTTCGGTTAGGCGGGGAATTTCATCGGCGTCAATACCAACACCATTGTCACTAATTACCACCTCAGTGTGAGTTTCACTCTGAGTAATATCTATTACTATATCTGCGCCCTGCGGGTTATGAAGTACCGCATTAAAGACAATATTACTTAAAGCGCTGCGAAGCATTTTAGTATCTGCATTCAGCACTGTGGATGTGGGGCAATTTAGCTTAATATTATGCTTGTCTGCACTTAGCTGCTCAGCCTCAGCGGCGATTTGTGACATCAAATCACCAAGATCAACCGGTTGCTGAACCAAGGTCACCGCATCTGATTCAAATTTTGATAGCAGGATAATATCATCCGCCAAATCCTTCATGCGATCGATCTGATTAGACATTTCTTGATAGGCTTTGTTTGCCATAGCTGAATTACCCTTTAGGTCACTCAGGGTATCTACATAGCCACGCATGACAGTCAGCGGCGTTCGTAACTCATGAGAAACATTGCCCACAAATTCTTTTCGCACCTTTTCTAGCTCATTAATTTGCGTGATATCAGAAATCACCACCACAATTTCACTTTCGCCAAACATGACGGCAGAAAATTCTAATAGGCGACCATTGTGGATTGATGCAGGTAAGGGCGTTGATGATTCAAACTGACTGCTATTGATGTAGGCAACAAATTGAGGCTCACGAATAAAATTAGTGATAGCCACGCCTCGATCACTTGATCTGAGGCCTAAAAATTTTTTCCCCGCACTATTCCACCAGTCGATAGTCCGATCTCTGCGAAGAACAATGACCGCATCGTCTACCGCTTCGGTGACACGCTTAGCGCGATTGATAGCTCGACGCATTTTCTCTTGAGTCCCGCGATGGCGACGACGCTGGCGATTTAGGGTATCGGCAAAATCGCCCCAAACACCATCCATATCCGGCGGGACACCGCGCATACCAATATCAATCCAATCAAAAATCCGACCAATAGTTCTCGAGGCCCAAATAATATAGACCAATACGCCAAATAACAGTGCCTCTAGAGGTCGCTCAAAGCTGACACCAAGGATAAGTGAGAACAGCACAATTGCAGTAATTCGCCATATCTCGTTTTGCATTCCTAGTCGCAATGGATCTGTATCCTCTATGTATGTGCTAGCTTAGTTGAAAAGCGGTAACCCGTTCCCCGCACAGTCTGCACATAGTTTTCGTGACCTGCAACTGAAATTGCTTTGCGCAATCGTCTAATATGCACATCAACGGTTCTTTCATCGAGGTATACATTGCTTCCCCAGACATAATCTAGGATTTGGTCGCGCGAATACACGCGTTCTTGATGAGTTAGGAAAAATTGTAATAGCCTAAATTCTGTAGGGCCAAGATTGACCGAGCCTCCAGAAATAGTCACTTTATGGCTTACAGGATCAAATACCAGCTGACCCACCGATATAGGCTCCGCGGACGCCTCTCGGTTTAATCTACGCAATATCGCTTTTACTCTTGAAATCAGCTCTCTTGGCGAAAATGGCTTGGCAATATAATCATCTGCACCAGCATCGAGACCATAGACCTTGCTATCCTCTTCAGCCTTAGCTGTGAGCATTATCACTGGAATCTTTTCGGTTATTTCATCGCGCTTGAGTCGACGCAACAATTCTAGACCCGAGGTACCTGGCATCATCCAGTCCAATAAAACCAAATCGGGACTGTGGTCTAAAATAGTTGCATGAGCCTGCTGTGCGTTGCTTGCTTGAAGAACATTAAAATCTTCGGCATCCAGCGCAATACTGAGCATTTCTCTAATTGCAGCTTCGTCATCAACAACTAATATTGTATGTTTGGGCATAAACTCATTCTCTTGTTCCAATTTTCGCCCTCCCATTAAAAAGCCTCTTTATGACATAATTGTGACGCTAGCATCAACCATTGTTTTATTTTATTACGTTATTTAAGAATAAGTTGATCGATATTTATTCACCAATATGGATAATGTACAGCTGATTCAACAAACGGATAAAAAATCATGAATATTCAGAACAACAGCGCTGTTAGCTTTCACTATAAACTTACCGATGATGACGGCATTAACATTGATAGCTCAGAAGGCAAAGAGCCTCTTGGCTATTTGCATGGCGCCGGAAATATTATTCCTGGTCTTGAAAAAGCACTGGAAGGCAAGGAAGTAGGTGACTCGCTAACAGTTGCAGTAACCGCCGCTGAAGGCTACGGTGAAGTTCAGAAAGAACTTATTCAAGAAGTGCCGCGCGAAGCTTTTCAAGGTATCGACAGTATTGAACCAGGCATGCAATTTGAAGCACAAACAGGCCAAGGCGGCTCAGTACCTGTTACTGTTATTGCCGTTACTGAAGAGATCGTCACTGTCGATGGCAACCACCCATTAGCGGGCAAAAACCTAAACTTTGATGTGACCATCACAGAAGTTCGCGAAGCTTCAGAAGAAGAACTGGCCCATGGACATACTCATGGCGCTGATGGCGAAGAGCAATAAGCTAGCACTGTCATAAAACTGTCATCTTTTGCGATTAATTTAATCACTTTGGTTATTAATGAAATATTATGTCGATAAAAGTTGGAATTAACGGGTTCGGCCGCATGGGTCGTCTCGCACTTCGAGAATCTTGGGGATGTGCCGATTTTGAAATTGTGCACATCAACGAGATGGCAGGTGATGTTCAAAGTGCAGCACATTTGTTGCGCTTTGATTCTGTGCACGGCCAATGGGATAAGGATGTATCCGTACAAGATGACTCTCTTGTTGTCGATGGTCAGCCAGTTGGTTATTCTCAAAATGAAGCTATAGCAGATACCCACTGGCAAAAGGCCAATGTTGATTTAATTCTCGACTGTACTGGTGCCTTTAAAAGTCCAGAGGCACTTCAGCCCTATTTCGATCAGGCTGTAACCAAAGTGGTGGTTTCAGCGCCCATTAAAGGCTTTCCTCGCGATCAGGTACTTAACGTTGTTGTGGGTGTAAACGACCATGAATATGTGGGTCAAGATATAGTTACCGCGGCCTCATGCACTACCAATTGCATCGCGCCCGTTGTGGACGTTATTCATCAATGCTTTGGTATATCCCATGGTTCGATGACCACTATTCATGATATGACCAATACCCAAAGTGTTATTGATCAATATCATAAAGACCTGCGCCGAGCGCGGGCTAGTAGTATGTCGCTAATTCCAACCAGTACGGGTTCGGCGACTGCAATTACTGAAATTTTCCCGGAATTAAAAGGAAAAATAAATGGTATTGCGGTTCGCGTGCCATTAGCTAATGCCTCATTAACTGACTGTGTGTTTGAAGTTGAAAAGTCGACCACCGCTGAAGTGGTTAATGCTGCCCTAAAAACCGCGGCTAAGGGTCGCCTAAAGGGTATTTTGGGCTATGAAGAATTACCTCTAGTATCAGTAGACTACACCAATGATATTCGCTCTGGCATTATCGATGCCCCTTCAACCATGGTCATCAATGGCACGCAGGTGAAGCTATTAGTTTGGTATGACAATGAAATTGGTTATGTCAATCGTATGATGGAACTGGTGTCTAAAGTCTGTCACTCTATGTAGTCATGACGACAGCAACAGCTAATCAACAATATTTCACTATTACCCTGAGTTACTGGGCATTTACCCTGACTGATGGCGCATTGCGTATGCTGGTGCTGCTGTTCTTTCATGGCTTGGGTTATTCGCCCTTAGAACTTGCCAGCCTATTTATACTGTATGAGTTTTTTGGCATTCTGACCAACCTCTATGGTGGCTGGTTGGCAACAAGAATCGGGTTAACTACCTCACTTCATATAGGCATTAGCCTACAAATTCTTGCCCTGGGGATGCTCTGTATTTCGCCCTCAATGCTTAACGTCGTTTATGTTATGGCCGCTCAAGCCCTATCAGGCGTAGCCAAAGATCTTAATAAGATGAGCGCCAAAAGCAGCATTAAACTATTGGTCAATGATAACCAGCAGACCCAGCTTTTTCGTTGGGTTGCGCTACTCACAGGTTCCAAAAACACAATCAAAGGTCTAGGCTTCTTTTTGGGCGGGTTACTGATGGCAACCCTTGATTTTCGCAATAGTCTTGTGGCGCTCATGGTACTTTTAAGCCTAACTCTGGTGCTGAGTTGGCTCTTTCTTGAATCGCAAAAAACCACATATAAACCAAAATTTCATGAAACTCTCTCAAAAAGTAGAAATATCAACTATTTATCTGCCGCGCGCTTTTTTCTGTTTGGTTCCAGAGATATATGGTTTGTGATTGCGCTTCCGGTATTTCTTCAGTCTCAACTGCAATGGGAATATCTTCAGGTTGGGAGCTTTATGGCCGGTTGGATTATTTTTTATGGCGTTGTACAGGCCGCAGCACCTATTATTACGCGCAATAAACAACAAAACCCACCTAATGGAGCAACACTCACCCGTTGGGCATGGCTATTGGCGATAGTACCGGCATTAATTGCTTCTGGTCTTTGGCTAGATTGGAATCCAACGCTTACATTAATCATTGGATTATTGGTTTACGGCGCAATTTTTGCCGTTAACTCTAGTGTTCATTCCTATTTAATTATTGATTACGCTAAACGTGACTCTGTTAGTGCCGATGTTGGCTTTTACTATATGGCTAACGCCGCCGGTAGACTGGTAGGCACCTTATTTTCAGGGCTTATTTATCAACAACATGGCCTTAGTGCCTGCTTAATTGCATCTATGCTTATGGTTGTGAGTAGCTGTCTTTTAACCCGGCAATTAAAGGGTTAAGTTTTACACGCCTATCCATAACCATCAATCTCTGTTACATTTCGATTTTTAAACCCAATCAACTATTTGGCGATACTTTATGAGCAATGAAGAAAGCAATGCAATGAGCCCTAATGAACTTTTTAGGGAAGAAAACTACACTGACCAGAAAACTGGCGCTATCCGCAAGCTAACGCCAGTGCTTGCTGATGGTTCAGACGATCCAGATCGTGAGATTGCATTTTTTGGTTCCGCTCAGGTAATGACTCCGATGGGCGCTATCCCCTTAAACTTTGCATTAGATGGTGCAACAGTTGGCGAAGCAGCCGAGGATTTTGCTGGAAAAGCTGCCATTGCGGTTGAAGAAGCAGGCAGAGAACTTGAACGCATGCGCCGTGAGCAGGCTTCAAAAATTGTTGTGCCCGGACAAGAGGGTAACGGCCCTGCCGGTGGTATTATTACCTAGGCATCAACAGGTCTTTATCAATACCTTTGAACACAGCTGCAGCATCGATTAAGGATGTTGCAGTTAACTGAGGCACTCCATAGACCAGGGTGTCTAATCCTGAATTATTTTTGATTCGTTTTAACAATAAGTCAAAATCACCATCGCCCGATAACAATACCAACATATCTACCTCTGCAGAGGCTGCAGCATCCATCATATCAATAGCAATACCCACGTCCCAATCCCCTTTTGCAGAGCCATCTGACCTCTGAATATAGGGCTTTAACAGAATATTGAACCCCATATTGCGTAATGTTTGCTGAAAAGCCTGTTGTTTAGAGTTGCCACTATCGATGGCATAGGCATTGGCCGAAATAATCGAATATTCTGCTGATAATTCATCCCATAGGGCTTGGTAGTTAAAAAACCCTTGGTAGCGGTCTCTTACGGTGTAATAAATATTCTGAATATCGACAAATAGGGCGACTTTTTTCATATTTTAACGTCCTTGAGGGGATCACCTAAATAAAACTGCTCAGCAGGATGTAACATTGTGGAAATACTTAAAACCGACTCACCTACCCAATCTCGACGCTCCACCGACAGACAGCTAGTATTATCCTGATGGGATAAATCTAGATCGCGGCGCTGACTGGCGCTGGGCAACACTGAGCTTACCTGATAATCAGATTTTGTAGGGGTACAGACCCACTGTAGATAATCATTAGGGTCTATTTTATCCATTTTTTGCTTTAACAGCGCCGGCGCCAAGCTACGATTAACGCAAATTTGCTGCCACTGAATAGGACGATTGTTATTTAAATGCAGTAAATTGAGCTGAAACACCAATGTATCGGCCATCAAACCCATTAATCTCGCTTTGGTGGCGGCAAGCTGAACGGCATCAGCAGATATTATGCGATGACTATGGGTGTTTGACTGCTTAGCGGCATCAACCAAATTGGTTATGGCTATCATGGGGACGGTTTTTATAGGTTCAGCCACAAAAGTACCTGAACCTGGGGTTCTGGTGAGCATTCCCATATCCGCTAACTCCTGAACAGCGCGCCTAGCTGTCATGCGACTCACTGAAAAACTGTCTGCTAAGGACTGCTCCGTAGGAATTTTCGCACCTGACGAAAGCTCGCCAGAAGATATTTGCTGCTCTAGAAACTGCTTGATTAGCGCAAATTGCGGTAATTTTTGTTTTCCAGCACTCATAAAACACCATTAATTTGTATATACAGTTTAATTGTATATACAAATTTAATCCGCCAGAAATCAATCTATTACTGTGAATTAATCTCTTTTAAATGTATATACAATATATTTTATAGTAACAAATTTTTTTGCTTACGGGTCATTTTTTTTATCTGCGCCTCACGAACAGAGGCGCTGCTGCGGCTATGGCCCGATTCTGTGAAAACAAAATCACAGGCTTGCCGCCCCCGAAAATATTTTGCCCCGCCTTTTCCGGTCTGATGCTGTTCTAAACGACGGGCTAAGTCGGTGGTTATGCCGGTATACAAAGAATCATCGCTGGCGCGAATCATATAAACAAACCAGTGGGAATCTTCATCTAACATTAGTCAGCCACCCACTCTAATCGCTGCTTACAAGCGCGACAGTAATAGTCTGCCATCCCAGAAGACTGCCTGCGGTGTCTGATAGCCGAAAGCTGATGGGTTTTACAGCTACAGCTGTAGGCAAATTTCTGATATTGCTTGACAGGAATACCTGTTAAATCAAAGCTGCCAGTGACTTTGGGCTCTACACCAAAGGCCTCCATGACCAACCGCCACTCCTTTCCATGGGGCTTAACTCTGCGAAATGGCCATAAACAGTCAGTAATATAATGGGCAACCTCGTGAGGCACAGTTTGCTCAAGGCTATGTGTGAAATATTTGGCCATTAAATAGGGGTTGTAGCGAATGCGTCTTCCCTGAGTATTTCGTTGATACATGCCGGCGCACTTGCCCTTAAGGTCAAAATCCACCGTAATTTCAGCAAACTGCTTTTTAAAACACTGCTTAGCTAGCTCAAGGTACCGCGAGGTGAGTTTGATGACCTGATCTCGCTGAAGCTTCGTGATGGGCTCAACAAGGCAGGAGGTTTCATTAGATAATTGCATAACTTGATTATAAAGATTCATGGCATCCACACAAGAGAGCGTTATAATAGAGTTATGAACATCGATCTACATTGTCATACCAATCTTTCTGACGGCTCTTTATCGCCGAAAGAACTTGTTACGCTCGCCCATGAGCGCAATATTGATGTTTTGGCGATTACTGATCACGACAACATCGACTGTCACCATCAACTTAGCTCGCTAGACACTGACCTTAAGCTTATTTCGGGCATTGAGTTTTCTACCACTTGGCGCAATATGGGTGTGCATATTGTGGGTCTTAATATGGACCTCTCTAATAAAGACCTATTGGCTGGAATCGATTTTCAAACTAAAGCCAGAGGCCTTCGCGCCAACTTAATAGACGAAAAATTGCATAATCTGGGTTTTGAAAACTGCCTTGAGGGCGCTAAACGTTTCTGTGGTGGCAAACAGGTGGGGCGTCCACACTTTGCCCAACACTTAGTGGACATTGGTGCTGTTAACAATATACAGCAGGCCTTTAAGCGCTATTTAGGCGCAGGAAAAGCAGGCGATATCAAGCAGCAATGGGCAGATCTTGAAACAGTAATCTCTTGGATTCGTGGCGCTGGGGGTAACGCGGTTATAGCTCACCCCACCAAATATAATATGACCCGAACAAAACTATGCGGACTCATTGAAGACTTTATTGATTTTGGCGGTGAGGCTATTGAAGTTATTTCTGGCGCCCAAAAAGCTGATACCACGCAGTCTATGGCTAAATTGTGCAATGACTACAGTCTTCTAGCCTCCTGTGGTTCAGATTTTCATGCGCCCGGCCAGTCTTGGGCTGCATTAGGCATGATTGCAAAGCTTCCAGAAAGCTGCCAGCCGGTTTGGGCTAAATGGTAACAAACCCAACATTCTACTCGTTCCAACACAGCTAAAACCGTTGTATACTTACCCTTTAAATCAGACTTCTGATATAGCTATTTTGCCTGAGAGAACTTATTCGTGAATTTTTTTATTTTTGTTAGCCAAGAATGGTTTTTAATTGCCATTCTCATTGCCCTTCTTACCCTTTTAGTTGCATTAATGCGCAAAAATAACGGGATTCCTATTTCATCGAGCCAACTTGTCGGGTTAATGAATCAAGATAAGGCTATTTTACTGGATGTTCGATCGGCTAAAGATTTTAGTCTGGGGGAGATCCATGGATCTATTAATATCCCGCATAATGCTCTAGAAAGCCGAGCCAATGAGCTTGAAAAACATAAGGAATCACTGATTGTGATTACTGACCAAATGGGCCAGCATGCTGGAGCCGCTGGTGGCGTTCTAAACAAGCTATGTGATGACATCAGAAGACTTGCGGGCGGCATTGCTCAATGGAAACATGGCAACTTACCCCTGGTAAGCGGTGCAAAAAAATAACCCATTGAGTGATTTAATAGAAATGTCGAACGTTATAGTTTACGGTACGCGTTATTGTCCTTATTGTGTGGCGGCAACACAGCTATTGAGTAGTAAGGGTGTAGAATACGAGTATATCGCGGTTGATAACGACCAGGAGCTTCGCGCAGAAATTGCCGAGCGAAGCGGTCAGTTTACCGTCCCACAGATTTGGATTGGTGAGCAGCATATTGGCGGCTTCACTGATTTAAACAGAATAGCGCTTAGCGGTTCTTTAGATAACCTGCTTAACGTTGAAAGTTAAGCTGTGAAAAAGTACAGCAGAGTTTAATAATACGAATAACAGTAAATTTTTTAAGGGTTTTACAATGGCTAAGAAATCAACAGCAAAAAAACAAGAAACAGAGCAGGCACAGTTTTCAATTCAGCGCATCTACTTAAAAGATCTTTCATTTGAAACACCACAGGGTGCTGCTGCGTTTCAAAAACAATGGAAGCCTAAGGTCAACCAAGACCTAAACACCAAAACCAAACAAATTGATGAGGGTGTTTTTGAAGTTGCTCTTCGAGTGACCATCACTATGGCTGACGGCGAAGAAACAATTTACGTTGTTGAAGCTGAACAAGCCGGTTTATTTACCATTAAGGGCTTTACTGAAGAGCAAATGCCTCAGGTTTTAAATACAACCTGCCCAGGTATTCTATTCCCTTACCTGCGTGAGACCCTAGATAATGTGGTGACTAAGGGCTCATTCCCAGCATTGCTTCTTCCGCCAATTAATTTTGACGCTTTGTTTGCCAATGCGGTTCAGCAAGCTGAAGCCGATGCAAAAGATAAAGATGATACTAAGCACTAATAAGAGCTTAGTAGATACAAAAAACCCGCCTTTTGGCGGGTTTTTTAATGTCTCGATTTTATTTACCTAAATTATATTCCTGCAATTTTCGGGTCAGAGTATTTCTCCCCCAACCCAACAATTGAGCGGCATCCTTCTTACGTCCGCCAGTATATTCTAGCGCTGCCTCGATCATAGTTTGCTCAAAATCCGGTATCGCCGTCGACAGAATATCTTTACTCCCTGAATTTAATGCCTTGTCAGCCCATTTTCGAAGCATGTCTTGCCAGTCTCCGACCACCATGGCATCTTTACCTGCGTGCTCCGCACGTAATTCTGGCGGTAAATCAGACAGCAGAACCTCGCGGCCCGCAGCCATAACCGTTAACCAGCGACAAATATTCTCCAGTTGCCTGACATTCCCAGGCCATGGAAGGCTATATAAAAACTCTTCAGCCTCGGGTGAAAGGGCCTTAGGCTCCATTTCAAGCTCTTTGGCCGCACTGTGGAAGAAATGCTGCATAAGCTCAGGAATATCCTCTCGTCTGTCAGCAAGACGCGGCAAATGAACCCTAATAACATTTAATCGATGATACAGATCTTCACGAAAACGATTTTCAGTGACCAGTGTTTCCAAATCTTGGTGGGTGGCTGCAATAATTCGCACATCGACTTTAACTGCGGTATGCCCGCCGACACGATAGAACTCTCCATCGGCCAAGACCCTGAGCAAGCGCGTCTGAGCCTCCGACGGCATATCACCTATCTCGTCTAAGAAAAGAGTGCCGCCATTCGCCTGTTCAAACCGGCCTTCTCTTTTTTGAGCAGCACCCGTAAAAGCACCTTTTTCATGCCCAAATAATTCAGACTCAATAAGATCATGGGGAATAGCCGCCATATTTAGGGCTATAAATTTATTATTTTTTCGCGGGCTATGCTTGTGCAACGCCTGAGCAACCAATTCTTTACCCGTACCCGACTCACCGTTAATCAGTACTGTAATATTCGAATTAGACAGCCTGCCAATAGCACGGAAAACCTCTTGCATTGCCGGCGCTTCGCCAATAATTTCACTCTGGGGCGACAGGGCGACAGCGGCAGAAGTTTTTTGCTCTTTAGCAAAGCTGATACCCCGTCTTGCCACATCAATCAATTCTTCCAAATCAAAGGGCTTAGGCAGGTATTCGAAGGCGCCGCTTTGATAGGCTGCTACCGCACTATCAAGATCGGAATGCGCTGTTGTAATGATAATCGGCAAATTTTGATGCTCAGCATGAATGCGCTGCAACAATTCCAATCCGTCCATTCCAGGCATACGAATATCCGAGATTATAATCTCTGGTTTTGAGTCATTGAGCGCCTCAAGTAAGTCCTCGCCATTTTCAAAGCTACGCACCTGCATTTCTTCTCGACGAATAGCCTTTTCCATTACCCAACGCAGTGATCGGTCATCCTCTGCTATCCAAATTTCTGATGTCATGTTCTTACTTTACCTTTATTGGTAGATAGATTGAGAAACAGGTGTTACCTGGTCTCGAGTCACATTCTATGATGCCTTGGTGCCCATTGATGGCATTTTGCGCAATGGTAAGACCAAGACCAGAGCCCTGCTTTCGCCCACTGATCATTGGAAAGAAAATTTGCTCTTTAATCTCTTCAGAAACGCCGGGACCATTGTCAATAATCTCTACTTTACAGATCATTTTGTGGCGCTCGCCAGCAATGGTGAAACTTCGACTAACCCGAGTCCTAAATATTATTTTTGGCACATCTTGTTTGGCATCTAGCAAAGCCTGCATAGCGTTACGCGCCACATTAAGTACCGCTTGAATCAATTGCTCGAAGTCTCCCTCAAGGGAGGGAATACTGGGGTCATAATCACGCACAATTTCAATTTGACCCTGCAGTTCAGCCTGCAAAACGGCTACCACACGCTCGGTGACTTCGTGAATACTAATCTGCGTATAAGTGGGGACCTGATTAGGCCCTAGTAGACGATCAACGAGATTTCTTAGCCGATCGGTCTCGGTTATGATAATTTGGCAAAGCTCTCTAGTTTCACCATCAAGGCTTTGATCCGCTATTTCGTTATCTAACAACTGTGCTGCACCACGAATACCGCCTAAGGGGTTTTTAATTTCATGAGCTAGACCACGAATTAGGGTTTTAGATGTGTCCTGAACCGATAACATCGCCTCTTCACGGTTAATCTTTAAAAAACGATCAATGGGCTGCAATTCCATTAACAACTTTTTCTCAGAACCCAGCTCTACGGGAATAACCGAATAATCAACCTTAATTGGCTCGGTTGAATAGCAGTCCAAAAACTCATGCCGCCGCGTGAAAGGTCGCCCAGTGGCTAGTGAGGTTTCTATACTTTGCATCACATTACTACCGTCTCTAAATATCGCACTGGCAGGACAACCATTCAGCCTAGAACTACTAACTTTGAGTAAGGCCTCAAAGGCTGGATTCAAATATTCCACCGTCAAATCATCGCTCAACAGCAAAAGCGCTGAATTGAGATTATCGATTAGAAATCTGTATAACTGAGTTGAACCCACCTGCATGTTTCTCCTAACATTTAGCTTACATAAATGAGCTTGCAATTTGCGCGCCAATTATTTAAACCAGTGACCAAACCTTTACAGATTGTGTGACTTCATCTGCGCAGCTGCATAGAGACTTTGACGTAAAAAAAGGAACTTCAGCACTATGCACTATATTGGTGCGTAAATCTATTGTCTTAATTCTTATTTTATTTTCAGACCATGCCTCTGCATCAGCTTTGGTCAAGACAAAAAAAACCCGACGCTATTAACGTCGGGTTTTTCCAGCAGTGCTTACACACTGCTAATACATCATTAAACGCTGTAGTACATATCAAACTCAACTGGGTGAGTTGTATGCTCAACGGCATAAACCTCTTCCATTTTAAGTTCAATGTAAGCATCAATCATGTCATTAGTGAATACGCCACCTGAAGTCAGGAATTCACGATCTCCGTCTAACGACTCAAGCGCTTCTCTTAGGCTACCTGCAACCTGAGGAATTGCTGCAGCTTCTTCAGCAGGAAGATCATAAAGATCTTTATCCGCTGCATCACCTGGGTGAATCTTATTCTTAACACCGTCGATACCCGCCATAAGCATTGATGCAAACATGAGGTATGGGTTAGCTGTTGGATCACCGA
>ENA-OWNS01000388-OWNS01000388.1-marine-metagenome-genome-assembly--contig:-NODE-388-length-21004-cov-3.370717_pt1 | contig 21004 bp, 14 predicted proteins | sample MGYA00238137_ERZ651772 | MGnify/ENA primary metagenome ERZ651772 (study PRJEB26903, sample SAMN06264699) | marine metagenome | isolation source: Columbia River Estuary | place: USA:Columbia River Estuary... | reverse complement strand
AGGGGTCTTACAAGGACAATTTCTTACTTCATTATAATTTCCCGCACTATAGCGTTGGTGAAACCGGCTTTTCAGGTGGACCTAAGCGACGTGAAATTGGTCATGGACGTTTAGCTCGACGTGGAATTGCTGCCGTATTGCCTTCCGCTGAAGTATGGCCATATACAACGCGTGTTGTTTCGGAAATCACAGAGTCCAACGGTTCTTCCTCTATGGCAAGTGTTTGCGGCGCAAGTTTGTCGCTTATGGATGCAGGTGTTCCGCTTAGTGCGCCAGTTGCTGGTGTGGCGATGGGTCTTGTTAAGGAAGAAGACGGATTTGCTGTGCTGACCGATATCCTCGGTGACGAGGATCACTTAGGCGACATGGACTTTAAGGTAGCGGGTACAGATACCGGCGTGACTGCTTTACAGATGGATATCAAGATTCAAGGCATCACTGAAGAAATTATGGAAACTGCGCTGGAACAAGCCCGTGATGCCAGAATTCATATCCTCGGTGAGATGAATAAGGTGATTGGTCGTTCGCGTGAAACTGTGTCTGATAATGCGCCAGCAATGGTGACGATCAAGATTGATGCTGAAAAGATCCGTGACGTTATCGGTAAGGGCGGCGCAACTATCCGTTCGATTACTGAAGAGACCGGTGCTTCAATCGATATTGAAGATGACGGCACGATCGTTATTTTCGGTGAAGGCGCTGAGTCTCGTGATGCCGCTGTTGATCGTATCAATATGATTACAGCTGAAGCGGAAGTTGGCCAGATTTACAAAGGTAAGGTTGTGAAGATCGCTGACTTCGGTGCTTTTGTTAACATCATCCCTGGTAAAGACGGACTTGTGCATATCTCTCAAATTGCTAACGAGCGTGTTGAGAAGGTAACAGATTACCTTTCTGAAGGTCAGGAAGTTGATGTGATAGTTCTCGATGTTGATCGAGGCAGAATCAAGTTGTCCATTAAAGAAGTCCCTAGCAACGAAGCTTCTGATGAATCCGCCGACGAAGGTGATTCCAATGAAGATGACGTTGATGGCAATACCGCAGCAAGCAACGAGCAGGGTTAAAAACCGTGCCTAGGTCTTTCGCTTACATTGTTGCTATCTCACTGTTGCTAATAGCAACAGACGCGAACGCTGCTTCGTGTGACGAGATAGCCAACGATAAGAGTCGACTGGCCTGCTATGACAGTGCTGCTTTATGTCAGTCTGAGCGAAGTGATGTGATGAGATTGGCGTGCTTTGACCGAGCTTTCGGTCAGGCACAGCCAACACTTCAAACGCAGTCAAGCGCTGTTGCATCTCCCGTAAAAGGACCAACACCTGCAGCATCAAACGTTACTGTTATTTCCCCGGGCACGACAGCCGAGGAAAAAGTCGTAAAAAGGCCACAAATCGTAAGCGCCCAACCAGTAATTTCGGATGGTGCCGAACCAACAGTCAATGAAAGTGAATTCGGACTTCCCGACCTTCGCTCTTCGGTGAATGCAAAATTCATCGAAGCAACGATCGTTCGCGTACAAACGAATGCTAATCGGATCGATTATATCAAGCTTGATAACGGTCAGGTTTGGCGAGAGGTTGAAGATGGCCGGCTCAGGTTCAAGAAGGGGCAGAAAGTTCGTATCGAATTGGGTTTATTGAGTACCTATAAATTGCATATTGTTGGCCGAAAACTGTCTGTGAAGGTCAAGCGAACAAAATAGTCATAAGACAGTGCAAAGCGCCCGAGATAAATTTGCTCAGACGCTTCTCTCTGTTTCCCCGATTCAAATAATTCCCATCTAATGAACAGGCCGGTTTTTGATCAGGTCATCCACGACGGATGGGTCTGCAAGCGTACTAGTGTCTCCCAAGTTTTGCAGTTCGTTTTCGGCAATCTTCCGCAAGATGCGTCTCATTATTTTTCCAGATCTAGTCTTTGGCAAACCCGGCGCCCATTGCAAAATGTCCGGTTTGGCAATAGCGCCAATTTCTTTTCTAACGAGATCGTTAAGTTCTTGTGCGAGTTCGGGAGAACCCTGAATATCGTGCATTAATGTCACATAGGCGTAAATACCCTGACCTTTAATGTCGTGTGGATAACCAACGACAGCGGCTTCTGCTACCGATTCATGTAAAACCAGTGCGCTCTCCACCTCAGCGGTGCCCATCCGATGGCCGGACACATTGAGCACGTCGTCTACTCGTCCGGTGATCCAGTAGTAGCCGTCTTCATCCCGACGAGCGCCATCTCCAGTGAAGTAGTATCCGGGGTAGGTTGAAAAGTACGTTTCAATACATCGTTGGTGGTCTCCGTATACACTTCGAATCTGGCTTGGCCAGCTTCGTGCGATAGCGAGATTACCGGAACCGGCACCCTCGATCAGGGCGCCTTCATTATCCAGCAGTATAGGTTCTACGCCAAAGAACGGTCGAGTTGCAGAACCCGGTTTCAATGCAGTAGCGCCGGGGAGAGGGGTAATCATAATGCCGCCAGTTTCTGTCTGCCACCAGGTGTCAACGATGGGGCATTTTTCTTCGCCGACGATATGGTAATACCATTCCCATGCTTCTGGATTAATGGGCTCGCCAACACTGCCAAGTAGTCGCAATGAGCTCCGGTCGGTCGCGTTAACGAAATCATCTCCCTGGCCCATCAATGCTCGCAATGCGGTGGGTGCCGTATAAAATATATTCACCTGATGTTTATCAACCACCTGCCAACACCTAGACGCATCTGGATAGGTTGGCACACCCTCAAACATGAGTGTTGTTGCACCATTGATGAGTGGACCATAAACGATGTAGGAGTGTCCGGTAACCCAGCCAACATCAGCGGTACACCAATAGATATCGCCATCCTTGTAGTCAAAAACATACTTGTGAGTCATCGCTGCCTGAAGCAGATAACCCCCGGTTGTGTGCAATACACCTTTGGGTTTACCAGTGGACCCTGATGTGTAGAGAATAAACAAAGGATCTTCACTATCCATTGGTTCTGGTTCGCACTGAGAAGAAGCCGCTGCTGTTGCCGTGTGATACCAGATGTCGCGATTTTCGTTCCAGGTGATATCGCCACCCGTGCGTTTGACGACAACGACAGTGTGGACATTGGGACAATCCGCCAGTGCGAGATCGGTGTTTGACTTCAGCGGGATACTTTTAGCGCTCCTCAAACCCTCGTCTGCAGTTATCACAGTCTGGCAATCTGAGTCGAGAATACGATCCTGAAGTGCCTGCGGCGAGAAGCCGCCGAAGACAACAGAGTGGACTGCACCAATGCGCGTGCAGGCGAGCATTGCGTAGGCGGCCTCGGGAATCATCGGCATGTAGATGCACACGCGATCTCCCTTTTTAACGCCTCTTTCTTTAAGTACATTCGCAAGTCTGCAAACTTGCTCATGAAGCACCTTGTACGTGATGTGGTCATCATCCTTTGGGTCGTCTCCTTCCCAGATGATGGCGGTTTGCTCTGCGCGCTTCGCCAAGTGTCGGTCGATACAATTAACGGATGCATTCAACTGCCCACCCTCGAACCAGGCGCTTTTGCCCTGCGACATATCCGAGGTCATCAGATTGGTCCATGGTTTGCTCCATGAGAGAAAGGCGGATGCTTGCTCGGACCAAAAATCCTCGGGTTGTTCTATCGAGGCGCGATACATTTGTTGATACTGCTCTTCCGTGATGTGCGTATTTTCCTTGGCACCGGCCTGTACTGGATAGATTTTATCCTCTGACATGATTAGTCGTCCCCATTGCGTATAGATTTATAGATTTCGGTTAGATTGTTGGTAGATGGATCGACGATGTCTGTATTCGCCGCACCTTCGATCATTTTGTAAACGTTCTCGCCGAGTACTTTTCCAAGTTCGACACCCCACTGATCAAAAGGATTGAGATCCCAAACCATACCTTGGCAGAAGACCTTGTGTTCATAGAGGGCGACAAGAGATCCAAGTGTTTCAGGGGTTAATTGTGTTATCAAAATTGTATTAGAAGGACGATTGCCTGGCATCACCTTATGGCTTCTGACCAGGTCCGAAGTATCGGCATCAATTTCTTCAGCTGATTTACCCTGCATTAAGGCTTGGCTTTGGCTGAGGCAACTTGCGACAAGCCAATCATGATGTTCAGTTCGATCATGGTGTGGCCGAAGCGGTAACAGGAAATCGATGCTGGCAACGCCTGTTCCCTGGTGAAGCAACTGGTGGAACGCATGCTGGCCATTGGTGCCCTCACCTCCCCAGATTAATGGTCCTGTTGTGTAGTCGACGGTCTCACCCTTGCTGGTAGCAGACTTCCCGTTCGACTCCATGTCCAACTGCTGTAGATGGTCGGGCAACAACCTGAGCCAATGGTCGTAAGGCAGAACGGCGTGGGATGTCATGCCCAAAAAGTTGTGATACCAGATGCCAAGAAGCGCGAGCATCATCGGCATATTCTGATGGAAGTCAGCGGTCAGAAAGTGCTGATCCATATCCGCAGCACCATCCAGCAGCGCTCTGAAAGTCTCAAAGCCGTAAATTAAAGCGATCGGAAGTCCTACCGCCGACCATAGGGAGTATCTGCCACCTACCCAGTCCCATATCGGAATGATATTTTCGCGCCCAACACCAAACTGAATGGCTGCTGATACATTGTTTGTAATGGCAACAAGATGCTTGTCCAAGTCATCTTGCGTCATATGTTGCAACAACCATTGTTGTGCTGATGTTGCATTAACTCTGGTTTCCATCGTCGAAAAGGATTTCGAAACGACAATGATTAGTGTTCTTTCCCAATTCAAGTCCGCCAAAACATGGTCGATATGGTGCCCGTCAACGTTAGCGACGTAGTGACAGTTAATGGCTTGATCACGATAAGGTGTTAGGGCTTCATCAATCATTCGCGGGCCAAGGTACGAACCGCCAATGCCAATGTGTAAAACGTCAGTGATGCTTTTACCTGTGCTGCCAAGCCAGGTGCCTGACCTGACTTCACGACTCAGGCGCTCAACTTGTTTCAGGGCGACTTCAACTTCACTGTATTTATTCTTAAGGTCAGGATGGTGTTCGCCCGGGCGGGCGCGCAGCAGTGTGTGTAGCGCTGCACGTTGCTCGGTATTATTCAGCATTTCACCCGCAGTCAGTCCCTGTGCTTTGCCCTTTAGTCCTGTTTGATTCGCCAGTATTTCAAGCAAGTTAAAGGTTTCGTTGCTTGCCCTACTTTTAGAGTAGTCGAGGGTAAGACCGCAGGTTTGGATAATTCTATTTGATGCCCGTTCGGGTTCGTCGTCAAACAATGATGCGATAGCTTTGCTTTGCATCGAGTGAGCGTGAGATATCAAATTGCGCCAGATAGGAGTGTTTGTAATTGACATAAGTTAGATGAACGATGGTGTAGGGTTATAGTAGTGGCGGCCGGACTTTACCGTTAGCATGAAATCAATCAGTTGTTGGTAGTCTTGCGGATCGTTAGTTAAGTCGAATGCTGATGCGTTGACGATTAACAATGGCGCCGCGCTGTAGTAGTGAAAGAACTCGGTATAAGCGTCCACAAGTTGCGAAAGGTATGCCTTGTCTAATGCGAGATCTGTACCCTGTGCACGCTGTTGAATCCTTTCGTGCAACACCGACACCGGCGCCTGAAGATAGATAACCAGATCAGGGGTCGGCGCCTCAATAGCGAGATGCGCGCTGATGTTGTCATAGAGCGCCATTTCATCCGCATCAAGATTCAGTTGCGCAAACAATCGGTCTTTTTCCATCAAAAAGTCCGCGACCGTGACAGGTTCGAACATATCGCCTTGTCGCATACTCTGAATTTTCCGTGCTCGCTCAAAAAGAAAGAACAACTGTGTTGGCAGGGCTGACTGCTTGCGGTTCTGGTAAAAGCGTTCAAGAAAAGGATTGATTTCAGGGGTTTCAAGCAGGGTTTCGTAATTAAAAGTGCTCGCAAGCATTTTGGTGAGTTTGGTTTTACCAACACCCACCGGGCCTTCTATGGCGATATATCGAGGAACTTTGCGGGTTGAATAATCCAAAGTAAGGCTGCTATCCATCGAAATGCGGCGTGATCAGTGTGCAAACTTTCTATTGCAAAGGGTGATTGTACGCAAGGAATGCCGGTAAATTGAACCCTTTTCTACGGGTAATTTGCCTCGTTCGCCATTCAGGTTGAAGGCGTTCGCGGCGGACGTTTTCTGCGCCGGCGTCGGGACCCCTGTCGGTCACTATTTTGCTGGTCCGCTGGTCTGCGGTGGCTCGAACTTTGCGTATCTAATGGGTTGTCTATCTGGTACTGAGTCCAGAATGCGCCCAACTCATTTAAGGCCTCGCCTGCTTTTTCTCTCAGCAAAAGAAAATCATAAGCTGCCCTGAAGCGTTTGTGGTTCGCGACCGCAACTGCCTTCTTGCCTGTTTTATTTGGCATGCGAAATTGGAGAAACCAAATGTCTCGCATCGGACCCGAAAACCGTTTTGGAATTGAGGTAAATAGTTGTTGCTTTGCGATGACGTTGTTTGCGGCTTCCATATTAGCAGCATAAATTGTGACGCCTTCTTCATCGATGAGTCGTTGTCGTTCTTCTAGGAAGGGACCCCACAACAATGCTGCAAAAATGAAAGCCGGAGTGACGGGCATGTCGTTGCCTATTCGGGTATCCGTGCTCTCGAGTGCTAATTCTATAAGTTTTTGATTGAGGGGTTCGGCAAGCAGGTTTTGAGTGTCAGGAAATAGCCAGCGAAAAGCATCCTCTTTTGTTAAGCCTGCGAATGCCTGTAGGGCATAGCCAGACATGAACAACTTCAATACTTCTTCGAACAATCTAGCAGGCGGAATGTCTTGTAGAAGAAAGCCATATTCCTTGATTGCTGTTCGAGTATCGTCCTCGATGTCGAAGCCGAGTTTTGCCCTGAACCGAATAGCGCGCAACATACGTACGGGGTCTTCCCTGTAGCGATCTTCAGGTATGCCTATCAAACGAATTTGACGCTTTTCAAGGTCTTTCACGCCATCCAGTGGGTCGAGTACCTCTTCATTCTCAGGGTCGTAATAGAGCGCGTTGATGGTGAAGTCTCTGCGCCGGGCATCCTCTCTGAACGTGCCATAGCGATTGTCCGAAAGAATCATGCCACCTTCGCTAATATGCGAACTATCGTAGGTTTCGTGGTCCTCTTCCGGGTGCTCCGCCCTGAATGTAGCAACTTCGACTATTTCCCTGCCGAATCGAACATGCACTATCTTGAACCTTCTGCCAACCATGCGCGAGTTTCTGAACTGATCGCGCACCTCTTCAGGATGGGCATTGGTTGATACATCAAAGTCTTTTGGTTGTTTGTCGAGCAAAAGGTCTCGAACGCAACCGCCGACAAGATAGGCCTCGAATCCAGATTCATGTAGACGCTTGACAACCTTTCGGGCGTTCAGGTTTAACTGGTCAGCTTTTAACGTAATGGATACAGCGTCGGACATTCGATTCCGGTCTTGGCGGCTAGTGATCTCAATCGATCTGAAGTAATACAAACTGCAACGTTGCAGCGGTTGAAGGTCGTATGTTAACAGACCAGAGTGCCTGTAAACCAACAGTGAGTGAGGTTGTCACTTTTGAACCGCCAATAAAAAAGGGAAAAGTAAACTTTTCCCTTTTAGCGAGCCAGTCATATTTTTATTGTTATGTTTCTTATTCTTATTATTTGATGCTTATTTTTTAATTGCATCTTTTATTATTTTTCCACCCAACGCATTTTGCATTTGAGCTTACAATATATAAAGCAGGTTTTGTGCCAACATTAAATATTGTTAATAATCAATAAGATACGATTTTTGTCTTTATATCATTGCTCAAAGTGTAACCAATAGTTACGTTTCAGTGTGCGGAAGGTAACGTTGGGGGTTTTGGGTAACACTTTTCGTTACCGGCGGCCTATAGCTTCCGTGAACGTTCCCGGGGCAGGTTAAGTTTTTGTCGACGCTGCCAAAGGGATTTTCGGCTAATACCCAGTTGTTGTGCGAGCTCTGTCTCGGTCATGCTGTCTTGGTGTTCCATCACAAACTTCTGGAAATAATCTTCGAGTGACAAATTGTCTTCGTTCTCAACCAGAGGTTTTTCATTGTTGTTCGCGAGGGTTGATTTCAGAAGTGTCTCCTGCCCTGATTCCGAATCGACTGATAATAAGTCAGGCGAGATCGTTTTGCCCTCACAGAGGATGACAGCTCGCTCGATAGCATTTTCAAGTTCTCTGATATTACCTGGCCAGCGATAGGACTGAATCACATTCTGCGCTGAGGGTGAAAAAGATAAACAGGGTTTGCCCAACTGGTCGCAGTTTAGCTTTAAAAAGTGGTCTGCCAGTGTCTTGATGTCGTCATTTCGATCTCTTAGAGGCGGCAGTATCAGTTTGACAACATTAAGGCGGTAGTACAGGTCTTCACGAAATCCTCCTCGCTGGGTAAGTTCTTTCAAGTTCCTGTGTGTTGCAGCGATGAGTCGCACCGACACTTTTTTTGTGGCGACTGATCCAACGCGTCTAACCTCACCTTCCTGTAGAACCCTGAGCAACCTCGCCTGTGCTTCAAGAGGCAGCTCACCAATTTCATCAAGAAACAAAGTGCCTCCATCGGCAGCTTCAATCAGACCAACACGTGCATTGGTTGCGCCGGTGAAAGCGCCTTTCTCGTGACCAAAAAGCTCTGACTCAATCAGCGTGTCGGGAATAGCAGCACAATTCAGGGAGATCATGTTATGGCCTGACTGGTGGCTCGCCTTGTGAATGGCTTTCGCAACCAGCTCTTTGCCAGTGCCCGATTCACCCTGGATAAGGACGTTAGTGCCAGTTGGCGCCACCTTGTGAATACGACGCATGAGATCAAGGATAGCTTCACAGGAGCCAAGCATGCCTTCGATAATCGCCGGGCGAGACTTTTCTTCGATCAGATTTTTCACTTTTGATAGCAAGTCTTGATAATCGAAGGGTTTTGCAACGTAGTCAGCGGCACCCAGCTTCATTGCCTCTACGGCTGAGGTCACACTTGCGTAACTGGTCATTACCAGTACGGGCACTTCCATAGCTTCGTTGATGATACCTGTACCGTTAGGCCCGGGCAGGCGTAAATCTGTAATGATCAAGGCAAAATCCTGCAAGTTGTGGTGCAGTGCCTCTTTGAGAGATGCTGCTTCCTCAATGATGTAGGATTGTTTTTCGAGAAACTTCTTGAGTGAGGTGCGTATTACAATTTCATCTTCAACGATGAGGATTTTCTGTCTGCTCATACTATCTATTTAAGCAACTCGAGAATAAGTAATTATGCCGTTGATTGAAAGATACCGTTCTCGGGTTGAGAGGGTGTCCAAATCAGGCTCAGTTCAATCTTCTCGCTTGTTACTCTAACTCTTAGTTCGTATTAGCGCTTGGTTTACATTAGCTTATTGTTTGGCTCTTTTCTTGTTGCCAAATGAAAACAGCGTGCCGATGTGCTCTCTAGGCTAGGTACTTAACAACGTTCATTGACTGAAGTCAAATTTCTTTATGTAAACTGAAACGTAATTCGCAGGCTCCACTACGCACATTAATCTGGCGTATTTTCCAGCCTAGCAAAGTAGGGCAGAGTGATAGTGATGCAGGTTCCCCTACCAAAAGTTGATTGTGTTGCAGTAATGGATCCCTGATGCTCCTGCACAATCGAGCTGGCGATGGCGAGACCTAGGCCGGTGCCTTTGCCGGGGTCTTTGGTGGTAAAAAATGGTTCGAAAATCTGGCCAATTTTTTCAGATGGGATGCCGTGGCCTTGATCGGTGATTGTTATTGCAATGGTGCTCTCTGTGACAGTTGCTGCAATATCGATCACACCGTCCGATTCCGATGCATCTCTGGCATTCGTGAAAATGTTAACAAATACCTGGGAAAGCCTTTGTGCATTGCCGAGTACAAAACATTGCTCGCCTAGACCATTCTTAAAAATGGTGTTGTGATTTTCAGGGCTGAGCGAAAGCAGACTGATTGCTTCTGCGACACACTGTTTTACATCTACAGGAACGTAGGGCTTTCGTGTTTCTGCTCTGCCACCGTGCGAGAAGTTGACGAGAGATTGTAAGATCTCTGAGACACGACCGGTTTGCTCCAGAATTTGATCCGACAGAAAATGAAATTCCTGCTCTTCGGTTTCGTATTTCATGTTTTGAGCGAGGCAAGCAATGCCAGTTATCGGGTTGCCTATCTCATGCGCGATGCCAGCAGAAAGCTGACCTATCGATGCTAATCTTTCATTGTGAAGGAGCTGTTCTTCTAGAATATGTTCATCGGTCATATCTTCGATAACAATCACGACGTCACCTCCAGAGGTGGGAATATTATCGATGGATGCTTTGTGTAAATTCACCAGTAACTCTGCTGCATCGCTGGATACCCGTACCCTTAGTTTGTGCGTCTCAGGCCCGACCGCAAACCCGTCTAGTAGCAGAAACCAGTCATCCGGCAAAGAGTTGAGTTTCGAGCCGATAATTTTGCCAGCATTGATATTGGTAAGATTTTCCATGGCAGCATTCCAGATCAATACGTTCTGATTCTCTGCGATGGCGCACACGGCCGTCGGTAGTTCTTGCAAAATTCGGCGATGATGTCGTCTGAGCGCATCAAGCTCTGCAGCCATACCCGTGAGCTGAGATTGATAGTCCTCCAATCTCGATTCAATCGAATAAACAGTCTCTGACCCCTTCGCGTCATCGCTTTTACTAAATGGTACAAAACGATCAATAATGCTATGAGCAATTGTTTGGCCTAGGGTGGTCGATAGGTTCGATTCCATTCGTTCCCTGAGTTGTTGCAAGGCGTGGGTACGTTTCTCATCCGGCTCCAGTGCTAATTCTTCGAGTGCAAAGCGAATTTCTCGGTTGGCCGTATTGACGCCCAAAACAGGCTCTAGCCCTGTTTGAATGTCTGAAACTGATTGTGCGATCAGTTGTCCCTGTAGCGGTCTATAAAATGAGTCTGATAAACAATTGTTCGCGGCACGCATCTCCTCTCGCGTTGTCTTATAGAAGGCCGAGAAAACGACAAATCCAAGCGCGTTAACGGTAAGAGAAGCCATGGCTGCGATATGCCAAGCACTTTCCTTTAGCTCATAGAGACCGGGTTGGTATAGCTCTGCCTGATAACCCAAGGCCGCCGGTGTGATCAAGTTGGAATAAAAGATGTCACTTAATAGAGGGTAGAAAAGTGTCGCGAACCAAACAAGGTAACCAAGCAGCATGCCCGCTAGCAGGCCTGCCTTGTTTGCCCCACGCCAGTAAAATGCGCCAAAGAGACCGGGTAAAAACTGTAGCACTGCAACAAATGCAACGATGCCAAGGCTCGTCAGATTTTGACCCTCAGCAAGAAGCTTATACATACAATAGGAGAGGAAAATAATACCCGCAATAAGCACCCTGCGGGCATAGAACATGAGTGAGTACACATTGACCCCGGGCTTAGGTGTGTAAAGCGGTAGGAAAACGTGATTCAAGATCATAGATGAAAGAGCCAGTGTCGTGACGATTAGAACGCCGCTTGCCGCTGCCAGACTGACAACAAACGCAAGGATCGTAATTTCCCGGTTCTCTGCCGTCAAACCTAATCCCAAAATATGAAACTCCGCCGGGGTTTGTGCGCCGAGGTACGTTGCTGCCCACAGTATGGGTGGAATGCAGGCGCTTAGACATAGCATGTATGCAGGGAATCCCCAGCGAGAGTCATTCAGCAAATTGTTGTCTTCGTTTTCGGTGATCAGTATGTGGTACACATGCGGCATTGCGACGGCTGCAGCAAAAAACAGAAGCAGTAATGTCCTTGATGGCCCGGTTGCGAGTGTATTGTCGAGATAGTGCTCTGCGAGGTTCTGAGTGAGCCAGGCGTTCATGTTATTCAAACCACCAAAAACCTCACTAATCGCGTATATCGCGATCGTAATTAGCGCTACCAGTTTGATGATTGATTCCAGCCCCATCGCAACAACCAAGCCTTGGTGTTTGTCTCGGGTAGACAGATGCATCGCGCCAAACAGAATGGCAAAAAGCGTCATTGTGCTGCAAAAGACGATGGCCAATACATCTTCGCTGAACTCCTGGTTCAACAGGTGAACTGTTGTTGAGACTGCATGAATCTGCAGAGCAATGAGAGGTAGAAGTCCGATCAGCATAAATACGCTGACGACACCGCCAACCCAAGGTGCAGGGTATCGAAAAGCGAAAACATCGGCTATTGAACCCAGCTTGTGAGTCAGTGCGATTCTGCAGATGGGCGCAAGTAGGATCGGTGCCGCAACAAAAGCAGCGCTTGCCCCAAGGAAGTAGAGCATGTAGCTGGCGCCATACTGTGACGCAAGACCCAGGGTGCCGTTAAAGCATATGGTGCCGGCGAATACACCTAATGCGAGTACTCGAGTTAATCTATGATGGGTAAGTGCTCTTGGCAGCAGTCCTATTTCAGTCGCATAGGCGGAGCCAAATAATACCGTTAGATAGATAAAGCCAATGGAGAAGAGTTGGGTGATTGAAAACGTCATGATATCAGTTTGGCGGCTTGCCACCAGGTCTTAAGGCCCAGCCAAGTGCTAACAGAAAGATCACGCCGGGTAGATAGTAGCCATACCAGTTAGCGACATGCTCACTCTCTTGCCAGCTCGGAATCTGCGGGCTAAAAACAAAAAACCCAAGGATGACAAAAATAATGGTTCGTTCGATGAGCATAAGAACTCCAGTCGCAACGTGACACAAATAGCGGTGGTCTAGTCGTTAATATAAATGAAAACAACCACTTTACTCCCACGCTAAGCGGGGGTCCAGACGGTTGATCTCGCTGGGATCATGTCAGGCTGCCAGTTTTCGATTGCCCAGTTCAGTAATATTTGTACATTGTCGGTGTCTGGTGGAGATGTCTGACCTAGACATAGAAGCGCATCTCGAATTGTCTTTTCAGGTTTTTCGATCGACACCGGCGCTGCATGCGCCTGTTTGCTCAGCTTTTTATGATCGGCACCAAGGATCACGGGAAGGTGGCCGTATCTGACAGATTGATAGCCCAATGCCTCGATAATACATAGTTGTCGCGGTGTTGAATCGAGTAAATCGTCACCTCTGATAATATCGGTGACGTTTTGGTACTCATCGTCTACTGCAACCGCAAGTTGATAGGCGGTTCTGCCATCCCGCCTTCGAACAATAAAATCACCAACTGCGTTGTTTAGGTCAAAGATATGAGATCCACTGATTCTGTCGTTGAAAGTGGCAATTTTATTGGGAACTCTAAGTCTGATCGCGCAGGCCCCCGTCGCACTTTCTTCGAGGCGTTTCTCTCGGCAATTGCCTGGGTAAACGCCGCGAATTGACTTGCGTGAACAGGTGCAAACAAACACCATGCCTTTGTTGCGGAGTTCGTTTAGCGCTTCGTCATAAGCGTCTTGGCGGGTACTTTGATAAAGCGGATCACCATCCCAGGTCAAGCCCAGGGTTTCCAGCTGTCGCTTTATCGTGTCTGGAGCTGATGGATCTTCACGTGGAGGATCGAGGTCTTCAATTCGAAGTAGCCAGCTGCCGTCTTGGCTGCGTGCATCCAGCCAACTGGCGAGTGCCGCAACGAGGGAACCGAAATGGAGTGGGCCGGTTGGTGAGGGTGCAAACCGGCCGATGTATTTCCGAGTACTGGTTTCAGAGGCATCTACCGCCGTCATAAGTCAGCCCTCGAATGACATTCAATCAACCGTGAATTTGCTTTTCCTTAATTTCATCTAGGGTCTTACAATCGATACATTGAGTGGCAGTAGGTCTTGCTTCGAGCCGTTCTACGCCAATTTCTATGCCGCAGGAATCGCAATAGCCGTAGTCATCCTGATCGATCAAGTCTATCGTGCTGTCGATCTTTTTGATGAGCTTGCGTTCGCGATCTCTGGTCCGAAGTTCCAGTGAAAACTCTTCTTCCTGCGTCGCTCTGTCCGCGGGATCTGGATCGTTTGCGGCGACGTCCTTCATGTTACTGACAGTTCTGTCGACTTCTTCCATTAACTGGCGTTTCCATTGCAGCAACAGATCTTTAAAGTGCGCGCGCTGGGGCTCGTTCATGTAGTCTGCATCAATGCTTTTTGGCTTTGCCTCAACCTCGGCCAAGTCTCGTAGCGTTTGAGCCGCACTTCGATTGGTGATAACGGTGGTGGGCTTTTTTACGCCGCTCGTCTTTGTTGTAGCTCTAACAGTTGGTTTAACTGTTGTCGTTTCTGCCTTTTTTCCTTTCGCACCTGCGGCTGATTTCTTGCGGGGTGCTTTTGCTGCTGCTTTCAACGTTGTGTTTACCTTTTTACTGGACACGCTCTTTTTTGGGGGTGTCGGTGTTACTTTAGTTGCCTTTGATTTCTCAACGGGTTTCGTTTTTGACGCTTTTTTCGCTGAAGTCACTTCCTGAACTTTAGTCTTTGCCTTCACTTTGGATTTCGGTTTATCGGTTTTTTCTACTGCAGCCGCTTTCTTTTTGGTCGGTGTTTTTTTGGCTGGTGCCTTTTTGACGGGTGCCTTTTTGGTTGGTGCTTTTTTGGCCGGTGCCTTTTTGATTGGTGCTTTTTTAGCCGGTGCCTTTTTCACTGGAGCTTTTTTGGCTGGCGCCTTCTTAACAGGCGTTTTGTTCGTCGCTTTCTTCACAGCGGGCTTTTTTGCAGCGGGCTTCTTTACCGCGGCTTTCTTTTTAGCAACCTGTGTTCCGACATTACCCTTGCTCTTAGCCGGGCCCTTCTTTACTGCTGCCTTCTTACTTGGCTTGCTTGGCTTAGCTGGGCTTTTCTTGGTTGCGGTTTTGGCGGTTGCTTTTGACTTTGCGACCGTTTTTGCTTTTGGCTTTGTTTTGGCGGTCTGCTTTGCACTGGCCTTTGCTTTGACGGGTGCTTTTGCAGGTGTCTTTGCTTTGGCTTTAGCCTTTTTCACAGGGGCTTTTTTGCTTTTTGCTGCCATAGTCTTCTTCCGATTATCTTTGTGGACAAATGCCTTGGGAAAATCAAGCAGCGAACACTACCAGAACATTCGCTGTTCGCCAAGCATCAATTTGGCCCATTTCGCTCCCCCTGCTTACCAGAATCAAAGTGGATGTCTTCCCGTAAATAGCAGTGTCAGATGTAATATTCGAATTCAGGGTTCAATAATTAATAGCCGATGCCTGTATAGTGCCGGAAATAGTGGAATTGTCGTAATCTGATACAGTTGAGATTGTCTTTGGATAGGCTTAAAAGCGGGAAGAAAAGGGAAGATGGGAGAGGAAAACAGCGTTAAGTACGCAGAGAGGGTGAGGAAGATTGAACCGTTTCGGGTGATGGATATCGTAGCCCGTGCAGCGGCACTGGAGGCCGAAGGGCATGATGTTGTGCATATGGAAGTGGGTGAGCCAGATTTCCCTACGCCTGGAGCGATTGTGAAAGCGGGGCAAAAAGCACTGACTGCTGGTAAAACGAAATATACCACGGCGCAGGGATTACCTGAGCTGCGTGAGTGTATCAGTCAGCAGTACATGGATTGGTACGGTATTTCCATAGATCCCAGTCGTATTTTCGTCACTACGGGCGGATCAGCGGCACTTCTGTTAGTGACCTCAATGTTGCTTAATGTCGATGAGGGCTTCTTGATGACCGATCCTGGGTATCCTTGCAACAGGCACTTTTTACACGCCTTTGAAGCAGAGCCCCAGCTAGTGCCCGTCACCGCGGATGATCATTTTCAACTGACACCGGCGCTGATCGAGCGACATTGGAAAGATAACACCCGCGGCGCCCTGATTGCCTCTCCCGCAAATCCGACCGGCGCCGTAATTGCCCGAAAAGATTTGGAGCAGATAGCCAACGCGATTAAAGAGCGTAATGGTTATTTGGTTGTCGATGAAATCTACCATGGACTTGTTTATGGTGACGTGGCGCAAGATTCAGTTTTGTCGATTGATCCCTCGGCCTTCGTAGTGAACAGTTTTTCGAAATATTTTGGTATGACTGGATGGCGTCTAGGTTGGATGGTTGTCCCACCCGACGCAGTAAAAATCGCTGAAAAATTGTCTCAAAACCTGTTTATATGTCCTTCGAGTGTTGCGCAGCACGCCGCCTTAGGTGCTTTTGGCATTGATGCGAAAAATGAGATGGAACGGAATAAAGCGGAGTTTAAAAAAAGAAGAGATTTTTTGGTGCCTGCGCTAAGGAAGCTGGGGTTCGGTGTGCCGCTGATGCCTGAGGGCGCTTTTTATGTTTATGCAAAACTTCCGGCAGGACTTGGCAGCAGCGAGGCGTTTGCGCAGTCTTTATTGGAGCAGCATCATGTCGCAATTACACCGGGAACTGACTTCGGCACTTACCTCGCCGAAGATTATGCGCGCTTTAGTTATTCTCAGGACCTGGAAACCCTGAGAAAAGGGGTTGAGAGAATAACCCTTGCGCTGGAGCGTAATCGTGGAATTTGAAGCTGCGCTGGAACATGGTATTTTGCTGCGAAGATACAAACGCTTTCTTGCAGATATTGAACTGGATGATGGCAGTCGGCGAACCATCCACTGCCCGAATACTGGTTCAATGAAGAACTGTGCGAATCCGGGGGACGAGGTTTGGTTTTCCACATCGGATAATGCTAAGCGCAAGTATCCCAATACCTGGGAAATCAGCCGTACGCCAATAGGGCATTTTATTGGCATTCAATCCGCGAGGGCGAATGCCATTGTGAAAGAAGGTCTGGGAAACGTGCCTGAGGTTCGAGGCTACGGTGCCGTGCAAAGTGAAGTGAAATACGGGGCAGAAAATAGCCGTATTGATCTATTACTCAGTGAGCACCCAAACAAACCGGATTGCTACATCGAAATAAAAAGTGTGACGCTGCTGGACGAGTCCATCGCTAAGGGATTGGGGCGGTTTCCAGATGCGGTCACAGCGCGAGGTACTAAACACCTGCGCGAACTTATTGAAGTCGTTAGAGAGGGCCATCGAGGCGTGCTTTTCTTCTGTGTTCAGCATACGGGCATCACTCGGGTTGAGCCTGCCCGCGATATAGATCCGCTTTACGCAGAGACCCTAGTTGCTGCTCGTGAAGCGGGTGTGGAAGTTTATGCTTACAGCACGAAATGTTCACATCAAGGTATTGAGCTTGGACATTCAATGCCCTTTATGGAAAGTGTTTGAATGCGCTGGTTAATGAAATCTCCCGTGCTACTGATTACGCTAATGGTGTCCACAGTAATGATGCTCTGTGTCGGCGCCACGGAGATTCTGCTGTTAGATTTATTGATGGGACATGCCGATGTCGTGAGTCAAACAATATTCTGGGAGATAAGACTGCCTAGGGTGTTGCTCTCCATCATTGTCGGTGCCGGTGTGTCTGTTGCGGGTGCAGTGATTCAGGGATTGTTCCGAAACCCTCTGGCAGACCCTGCCCTTATAGGCGTGTCGAGTGGGGCGGCACTGTTTGCTGCGGGGTATATGGTGCTTGATCTTCATACCACTGCCTTTGGTTTGCTAGGGGTTAGTGGCAGTGCATTTGTCGGAGGATTGTTGATTTCGTGGCTGGTGCTTGAGATTGGTAAGCGAAGTGGCACGGTTTCAAGCATGTTGCTTGCCGGTATCGCTTTCAATTCAATTGCGATAGCCGGGGTCGGGTTGTTCTCATATTTATCTTCAGATCTTGAGCTGCGATCGGTGACCTTTTGGGCCCTAGGCAGTTTCAATGGCGCGGATTGGACCGGTGTTTCGATTGCGTTGATTATTCCTGCGGCGATCGTTTTGTTGATGAGAGAAAGTAGAAACCTCAATGCCGTAACCCTTGGAGATAAGGAAGCTTACTACCTCGGCATTGATATCACTCGTTTACGTCAGCGAATCGTCGTATTGACAGCTGTTATTGTTGGGGTAGGTGTCGCGCTGACGGGTATTGTGGCGTTTGTAGGTCTGGTTGTTCCGCACCTTATTCGCTTGACGAGTAGCTCGAACCATTCAGTTGTCATTCCTGGCTCAGCCTTGCTCGGCGCTATTCTGGTGCTTTTGGCCGATGGTGTTGGTAGAAGTATCATTTCGCCTGCAGAACTACCCATAGGGATACTAACAGCGCTGTTAGGCGGACCATTTTTTGTCTATCTGATTATGCGTCAGAAAGGGAAGTTAGGCATTTGACGCTTAAATTGAGACATTGTTGTTTTAGTGTTGGCAGCCAACGGTTGCTGGAGGATGTATCGGCGACAATCCCGAGTGGTTGTGTCACTGGTATTCTAGGTGCGAATGGTGCTGGAAAAACGTCGCTTGTGCACCTCGCGGCAGGGTACGAAAAAGCGCAGTCTGGTTCTATCCGCCTTGACGCGATTGACTTGAAATCATGGTCGCGTGGCGAGCTGGCAAAAAAGGTTGCCGTATTACCGCAGACCGCCACCCTGGATTTTCCCTTTAGTGTTGAAGAGGTTGTGCTGATGGGCAGAATCCCCCATCAAAGCGATGAAGCAACAAACCGCGCGCTAGTAGCGAAGGTATTAAGTTTGTTCTCGTTGACTGACTTCGCTCAGCGGCCCTATACCTCGCTCTCAGGCGGTGAAAAGCAGAGAGTACAGATTTGCCGCGTTGTCAGCCAAGTCATAGATGACCTGAGCCACGCACACTTACTTTTCGACGAACCGATAGCACCACTGGATATCGCTCATCAGGTTGCATTTTTTAGATTAGTCCGTGGTTTCGCCGCGCAGGGTACAGCGGTTGGACTGGTGTTGCACGATATTGAACTGGCGTGTCAGTTTTGCGATGAAATCATTCTGATGAGTGCGGGAAAGATTCTGGGCGCCGGTAAGCCTGCTGCGGTTATCACTTCAGACTCGATTCAACAGGCATTTGATGTATCGGCGACCGTTACAAAAGGACCCGCAGGTGCAATACAGCTGATTTTTGCAGACTAGCGCCTGCTCGTCTGTTTGGTCACCGTACTGTTTCTAACGCCGATGCGTTTAGTAGCGAGTGGTCGTCTTGTGCAGGATGAGTCGCGTCAGTAATACGTTGGCTATGACGATTTTAGGTTCTTTTATCGGCTAGGCGTTAACAGCATGGTTGAAGTCTGCCGGCCGACATCCTAATCTTCATCTAATATTCTGGTTCGGTTTTCCGAGAGACAACCTACGCACATGGTTCACGGGTTTATTTTAACGAGGCAGTGGACAGAAACCGCTGAGGGACAAAGTCTGGTCTTCTGGGCAGCTACCTGCGAAGGGCCGGTTCGGATAACCATGGAAGATCAGGAATCCATCTTTTTCCTGCCCGATAACCTGATTCTTCGCGCTGAAAATATTTTGAAAGGTGTGGTCTCTTGGCGGCACCAGCTGATTAAACTCAAGGACTTCCAAAGTACCCCCGTTCACGCCTGTTATTTTAGGAATCAGCGTGATCTTAATGTCGCCAGATCCAAACTCTCGGCCAAACAAATAGTTGCGCTCGAAGCGGATGTTCGTCCAACTGATCGCTTTTTGATGGAGCGGTTTATTAATGGAGCGCTGTCGATTTCGGGCACCTCGATTCAAGAAGGCGTTGATTCCCCGACCGGCGTTAGCGCCTACCAATCGTTTATAGACCCGCAACTCGCCCCGGTGAACTTTACGCCGACGCTAAAAATAGCGTCTCTGGATATTGAAACTTCATATTCTGAGAACGTGCTTTACTCGATCGCGGTGGCTGGTCAGGGTTTTCAGGCCGTCTTTATGATCGGTGACGATATCGCGGGTCAGCCAGAGTATCTGGAGTTTTTGGTCGATGAGCGTGCGCTAATACGGCGCTTCTTATCCTGGTTCGCTGACGTTGACCCGGATGTGATCATTGGTTGGAGCGTGGTTGCGTTTGATTTGCAGTTTCTTGAACAAAGATGTCAAGCGCTCAACATTGACTTCCGTCTTGGACGTGGCGGCGAGACTGTGCGCTGGCGAACTAATCAGCAGCGTCAGGATAGAAATTATGCGTTGGTGCCAGGACGGGTTGTGCTTGATGGCATTGAAATGCTGCGCACTGCAACTTGGTCATTTGAGAGTTTTGCTTTAGATTTTGTTGCACGCGAACTGCTGGGTAGAGGCAAGCTGGTCGACAACGTAGAAAGTCGAGCAAGTGAAATTCAAGATATGTTTCGAGAAGATAAGCTGAAACTGGCTGCTTATAATCTTGAGGATTGCCAGCTTGTTGTTGAAATTTTTGAATCGACCGAACTGATGGCGTTTAGCCTTGAGCGGGGAAGGTTAACCGGTCTCGAGTTAGACCGACCCGGTGGGTCTGTCGCGGCATTCGATTACCTTTATTTGCCTCGCCTGCATCGCAAGGGCTTTGTTGCGCCGGTGGCCGATCTTGAGCAAAGCATCAGCAGCCCCGGTGGTTATGTGCTTGATTCCAAACCCGGCATATTTGAAGACGTCGTGTTGCTCGACTTTAAGAGTTTGTATCCCAGCATTATTCGAACCTTCCATGTAGACCCGCTGGCGATGATCGTCGCAAGTGAAGAGAGCGATCCCATTCCTGGCTTTAAGGAAAGCCAGTTTTCCCGTGATAATTACATTCTTCCAGAGATTATTGAGAATCTCTGGGACGCACGGGATCAGGCAAAAAAGCTGAAAAAGACAGCGATGTCCCAGGCAATTAAAATCATCATGAATTCATTCTATGGTGTGATGGGAACAACGGGATGCCGTTTTTTCGATCCCAAGTTGGCAAGCTCGATTACCCTGCGCGGACATGAAATACTGCAAACGACGAGGAACCTGCTAGAAGAGAAGGGCTTTCCGGTCATCTACGGGGATACGGATTCTGTATTCGTGCACCTAAAGGGAACAGGTGATGTTGACCAAACGGCGCTTGAACTGGTGACCTACCTGAATAACTGGTGGCGGGAGCATTTGCAGACATCAATGGGTGTGGCCAGTCGACTTGAACTTGAATATGAAACCCGATTTGTGAAATTTTTGATGCCCACGATGCGTGGTTCGGACGCAGGTAGCAAAAAGCGGTATGCGGGTGTTGTCATGAACAAAGGTGAGCAGGAGATAGTTTTTAAGGGCCTAGAGACA
>ENA-OWNS01000363-OWNS01000363.1-marine-metagenome-genome-assembly--contig:-NODE-363-length-21569-cov-3.887726_pt1 | contig 21569 bp, 16 predicted proteins | sample MGYA00238137_ERZ651772 | MGnify/ENA primary metagenome ERZ651772 (study PRJEB26903, sample SAMN06264699) | marine metagenome | isolation source: Columbia River Estuary | place: USA:Columbia River Estuary... | reverse complement strand
ACTTCAGACAAGACTAAATTTTTACCTAAAGAAGTATATCTAATGTTATTAATATAGAAGCAGTGAGAGAAAGAATGGTGCTCGATGTTGGGCTTGAACCAACGACATCCGCCATGTCATGACGGCGCTCTACCAACTGAGCTAATCGAGCATTTTCTCTTCTGGGTGCGCATTCTAACGACAGCTGATGCTAAGTGCAAAGAATTATTGAAGGGTAAGACTTGAAGAATTTTGAATGAAACCCTCTGAATTAGTGTGCTGACTTGAAAAGTTTTCCGACCAATGCAGTTTTAACAAATAGTCTAAAATTAAGGTTTTATTAGTATCGGCAACCGTTAGCTCGCGATCAAAACGTGAGATAGCCATACCAATCACCTGAGTTGCCTCATGCCTGTACCCCAACCCCTCAAGAGCATCAACCAATAGTTTAGCTGATGCAAAAAACCATTCGTAAGCCACGGCGGCATCAATTTCTTTATTAGTAATAAGAATCTCCGCAGTTTCAAAGGCGCAACCCGCATGGGGAATAGCGTCTGTCCAAAGAAATTGCTCATTAAAAAATTTTGCCGTATCAAAACCATCCTGCCAAAAACGAATTGCTTGAGCGGTTTTACTTTCCAACTGCTGGCGATGTATATCGCATAGAAAAGTGAGTTTCATTCTAGTAAGTCCCTCAAAAAAAATTCAAAATAACTTTTACACGTTCTGTAAATATAGGGTCTGTATATTTGAATCTGTGAAAAATTTTGGGGAATATTACTTGATTTATATCTTAATGTAAATGATAATCATTATCATGTAGTAATTAAATAAAGGTATTTAACCATGTTAAGACAACAGCGATTTTTTACGCCAAGCACAGTTTCTAGGCTATTAATTAAAATAGCCCTCTTCTGTGTTTTGATGTGGCTTTACTCGTACAGCTGGAAAGTGATTTATGGCTAAGTTAGCCAGAGGTGCTAGATCGTTGCTATTTAATAGGCTACGAGGCTAAGCTTTTTTCTCGCAACTTGCCCAATAGGTCTCTGGTTTGCGCCGCCTCTTCAAATTCTAAATTGCGTGCATGTTGATACATCTTTTCTTCAAGACGTTTGATTTCTTTGGTGATATTCTCAATAGATTGCGCAGCGTTAACATCATATAAGCCGCCCTCTTCTGCCACTTTTCGCGCACGTTTCTTATGTCCTATTGCAGCATGCGCCCCTTCCATAATATCGGCCACATCTTTTTTGATACTCATAGGGGTAATGCCATTTTGAGTATTATGCTCAACCTGCAGGGCACGACGACGTTCGGTCTCATCCATAGCGCGTTGCATAGATCCGGTCACTTTGTCGGCATACAAAATAGCCTTGCCCTCAAGGTTTCGTGCGGCACGACCAATGGTTTGAATAAGCGATTGCTCTGAACGCAAAAAGCCCTCTTTATCGGCATCAAAAATAGCCACCAGCGACACTTCAGGCATATCTAGGCCCTCACGAAGTAGGTTAATACCCACCAAAACATCAAACTCCCCTAGCCTGAGGTCACGAATAATCTCTACTCGCTCTACGGTATCAATATCCGAATGCAGATAACGCACCCTAACTCCATGCTCATCCAGATAATCGGTTAGATCTTCTGCCATACGCTTGGTAAGAACAGTAATAAGGATACGTTCGTTGTTTTTTGCGCGCTGATTAATTTCAGAAAGCGCGTCGTCCACCTGAGTTGATGCCGGTCTGACTTCAATTTTAGGATCTAAAAGGCCTGTAGGTCTTACAACCTGCTCAACCACCTGTCCCTGATTAGCCGCTTCATAGCGGCTAGGAGTCGCCGATACAAATATCATCTGTGGCGCAATACCTTCCCATTCATCAAAGCGCAACGGGCGGTTATCTAATGCCGAAGGTAACCTAAAGCCATATTCCACTAAGGTTTCTTTGCGCGACCGATCGCCCTTGTACATTGCACCCAGCTGAGGCACCGTCACATGAGACTCATCAATAACTAATAAGGCATTATCAGGAAGGTAGTTAAATAATGTCGGCGGCGGCTCGCCGGGCTTGGCTCCTGAAAGGTAACGGGAATAATTTTCAATGCCATTGCAATAACCCAGCTCGCGCATCATCTCGGTGTCGTAGCGCACACGTTCTTGCAGACGCTGAGCTTCTACCAGCTTATCGTTATTGCGCAAATGCTCTAAACGCTCTTTTAATTCGTCTTGAATCTTATCAACCGCATCTAAAATCTGCTCACGAGGGGTGACGTAATGGGTTTTAGGATAAATCGTAAAACGCGGCACTGAACGCAACACTTCACCGGTTAAGGGATCAAAAAGACAGATCTCCTCAACCTCATCATCGAATAACTGAATACGCACCGCTTCATAATCAGAATCTGCTGGGTAAACATCAATAACATCGCCCCTAACGCGGTACGAGGAGCGATCAAAGTCCATATCGTTACGTTTGTACTGTAATTCGGCTAAACGCCTTAAAACGGCACGCTGATCGATCTGCTCGCCGCGGGATATATGCAATACCATTTGTAAATAGGAATTGGGGTCACCCAAACCATAAATAGAAGAAACCGTGGCCACAACGATAACATCCTGACGCTCCAACAAGGATTTAGTCGCCGACAGACGCATCTGCTCAATATGGGAGTTTACCGAAGCATCTTTTTCTATAAAGGTATCTGACGAGGGAACATAGGCTTCAGGCTGATAATAATCGTAATAAGAAACAAAATACTCAACGGCGTTATCAGGGAAAAAACTCTTAAACTCACCGTAAAGCTGCGCCGCCAGGGTTTTGTTATGAGCCAACACGATGGTGGGTCGCTGAACCTTTTCAATGACATTGGCAATGCTGAAGGTTTTACCCGAACCCGTCACCCCCAGTAAGGTCTGAGATGCCAAACCATTTTCTAAACCCTCAACCATACCGCTAATGGCCTCAGGCTGGTCACCTGCCGGCTTATATTTGCTTTCAACCCTTAGGGGTTTAATGGGACGGACATTGTGTTTTTTGAGCAAGACGGTTCTTCCGAGTTATTTTTTGGGTTGTAGCGCATCAAAGAAGTCGTTGTTTTTGACATCTAGGCTAGTAATTAATGCATCCGCACCCTGCTTTTGCATTATTTTTTGGAAGCCATGTTTTTTAACTGCCACATAGGTAATTCCCTTAAAGCGCACATCAACAGCTTTCCATATTCCTGTTTTATTACGCTTCACTAGGATATCTAGATTGAGATCCGGGAGTATCTGCGAGCGCATCACCACCTGAACCCAACCCATTTTCCCAGAATCACTGATGGCTACATCCACTAACTCAAATTTCTGACCATTGTAAAAAGCGATACCTTCAAAGGCATAACGCATTAATGTGCGCTCGACAGCAGCGGTTAGCCTAGTCTGAGCTTTCGCGTTGAGTGACTTAAAATTAGCGCTACCCACCAATGCCTTAGCGGTAGAGCTCGGGTCCCAATAAGGACGCACATTTTGGTCTAAAAAACCCTGAAAAGACTCAGGCTCTGCTGCGTATCGCTCAAAATCAGCCATTAGGGTTTTGCTGATAGTTTCTACTATGGGTTGAAACTGGCCTTGCAGGCTAGATAGATGATCAGGCGCTTTTACAGGCTCCGCCAACGCAACCGAGCATTGAAGCAATAAGGCTGGCAAAATCCCTCTAATTTTAAATCCAAACAAGACCACTAGGCACCCCAAAAATTACACAGAACTAAACAATGATAAGTATACAGCCACAAACAGCATTCACTGAATAATTATAATTAAAACACTCGCTTTATGATAAACGACGTTTCAAATCCATAACATTACCAAGGCATTTAAATAATAGTTAAAACTGATTGCAGGAAACTGTTGACTCACTTAGTCGAGATGCCTAAAATGCCCCGCTCAACAAGAAACACCATTCCGCCTTAGCTCAGTTGGTAGAGCAAATGACTGTTAATCATTGGGTCGCTGGTTCGAGCCCAGCAGGCGGAGCCAAATACAAAAAAGGCTGCACATTGTGCAGCCTTTTTTATTTTTTATATAAGCTAAACCTCTGCTGTAAATACATAAGTCATCAAATAACATCCCTAGACATTTTTGCTCGAAAACTCAAACAAACTTGTATGGCGGTAAACCTGATCTGGATCGATCAATATCGAAGGGAATCTAGGTTGATTCACCGCATCTGTATAACCCTGTGGTTCCAAGCAAATTCCTGCATAAGACCGTAAGGGTGAAGTTAAAAAATGACCTGAATACACCTGCATAGCGATCTGGTTTGAATAAATCGCTAGAGTTACTCCGGTAAGATCTGAAACCAACACAGCATCAGGCTTCTTTCTGTTATTTTTTTTCAATAAAAAACAATGATCGACCCCTTGCTCATCATCTATCTGCGGATAACAACTATTTTGATAGAAATCGCTGACTTTTGTGGGTTGCGCTAAATCAACACCAAGTTCCGATGTGGCAACCCCTCTGCCAGTGGGGATGCCATGGTTATCTCTTGCTAAAAAGCTCGTGCTATTCAATGTCAGCTGTAGATTTTTATTAGTTGGCTCGCCAAGATTAAAATAGGGATGAAAAGTGATATTAATTGCAGTAAGACTAGAGGTTGAGGCAGATATTTCAACCGCAAGGGCATCATTATCTTGTAAATCATAGCTAACCTTTGTAGATAATTCCCCTGGAAAACCTTGATCTAGATGAGGAGACAAAAGGCTGAACACAACCTTGGACTCACTCTGGTGCTCAATAGTCCAGAATTGCTGAGAGAATCCACCTCTGCCTCCATGCAGACAATGCAGCCCATCATTAGCATCCAATTTATAATCAACCCCCTTCAATGAGAAGATTGCTCTGCTGATTCGATTGCACACTCGACCACAAATCGCACCCAAAAAATAAGGATCCGTTAAGTAGTCTTCATGTTTTTTGTATCCCACGAGCATCTCTTTGAGACCACTATTAACAGGAACTTTAATTGATACCAAACGCGCACCGAAATTAAGAAAAGTGGCCGTCGCGCCATTTTTATTGGTCAGCGTTACAGCCTTCAATGGATCTGTTGTGTGCCTAGTCAATTTGGATCAACTATAACCATTAGGATTTTTTGACTGCCAACGCCATGCATCTTCCATCATTTCAACTAGAGTTCGTTTCGCTTGCCAATTCAACACTTTGTCCGCTTTGTCTGCGTTAGCCCAAAATGCGGGCAGATCTCCTGCTCGGCGCTCTACTATTTTAAAGTTAATTTTTTGATGAGTCGCCGCTTCAAAACTTGCTATGATTTCCAACACTGAAACCCCAGCACCCGCGCCCAAATTAAAAGCCTCAACACCATTAAAATTGGACTGTTCTGCCAACCAATCAATCGCGACAACGTGTCCCTCAGCAAGGTCCATCACATGGAGGTAGTCACGTATACAGGTTCCATCGGCGGTTGGATAATCTCCTCCAAACACACTCAAACTGTCTCGTAAACCAACGGCCACTTGAGTGATGAACGGCAATAGATTATTAGGAATTCCCGAGGGATCTTCACCAATCAGACCGCTAGGGTGTGCGCCAACCGGATTAAAATAGCGCAAAGAAATCGCTCGAAACTTTGGGTTTACACGAGCTGTATCAGCAAGAACTCGCTCCACCATCACCTTACTTGCACCATAAGGACTCGAGGGCGAGCCTAATTTCATGGTTTCAACATAAGGGCTAGGATTCATCTCCCCGTATACCGTAGCCGAGGAACTGTATATAAAATAATTAACCTCAGCTTTCTCCATCGCCTTAAGCAGGCACAGAGAACCATAAACATTGGTCTCATAATATTGCAAAGGCCGCTGAGAAGACTCCCCCACTGCTTTTAACGCTGCAAAATGGATGACTGCATCAATGGAGTATTTTGCAAATAAATCGTCCAATGCCCTGCTGTCGGTAACATCTCCCTCAACAAACTCTAAATCTTTTCCTGCAATTTCCTCAACGCGACGCAACGCCTTAATACTAGAATTAACAAGATTGTCGTAGACTACAACCTCATAACCTAAGTTTAATAAACAGACGAGCGTATGGGATCCAATGTACCCAGCACCACCTGTGACTAGAACTGTCATACGTAATTCCTGTTGCCGGCCCTAAAAGCCCCTGTGGAGGCGTGACACCGATAGATCTCAGCCTCAAGCCCAAATTGCGACGAATACTGTGCCTCTACCGCTGCAATGACTGCCTGTTCTAACTCTGCGGGTATTAAGGCCACGACGCATCCACCAAAACCTCCGCCGGTCATCCGCACACCTCCGGCGTCATTAATCACACTGTTGATAATACAAACCAACCCATCCAACTCTTTAGTGGTTACCTCATAGTCATATCGCAGAGAATCATGGGACTGACCCATGAGGGATCCCAATGTTTTTATATCATTGGTTTGCATCGCGGTCATTGCAGCAATGGTTCGAGCATTTTCGGTGACCACATGGCGCGCGCGTCGATATTGTTCTTGTGACAAGTTTCTCTTAGCGCCATTTAATTGCTCCAAGCTCACATCCCGCATTGCGGGCACATTTAAAATACGAGCCACCTCCTCGCATTGTTGACGCCGCGCATTGTATTCACTATCCACCAAACCTCGTTGAACATTGGAGTTAACAACCAATATCACCATGCCGTCTGGTATTGGCGCATCTTGAAAGGTCAAACTGCGACAGTCCAATAACATGGCATGCCCCTCCAATCCCAAGGCGCTAACCAATTGATCCATAATGCCGCACTGACAGCCAACAAACTCATTTTCAGCTCTCTGCCCCATCAAGGCTGCTGTGACACCATCTAAATCAAGCTGATATAAATCGACGATTGTCTTCAAAATCGCCATCTCAAAACTTGCGGATGAACTTAATCCCGCGCCCTGAGGAACATTGCCTGTGATCGCTAGGTTAACTCCGCCAAAATTTGTATGAGACTCTTTCAAACACTTCAACGTTCCGCGCACATAATTACGCCACATTTCTTCGTGACTAAACGCAATATTCTCCAAAGAGAAGCAATCCACGTTTATTGAATAACCTTCAGCAAAGGCAACCACCTGATCATCATCCCGTCGACTGGCAGCTATAGTGGTTCCCACATCAATGGCTGCTGGTAAGACAAAGCCATCGTTGTAATCTGTATGATCCCCCAATAAATTGACCCGACCAGGGGCATAACAGATAACCTCAGGTTCAATCTTAAACTGCTGTTCAAATATTTGTTCAATGACTTCAGCTTGCTTCATTAATCACTCATCCAGATAATGAGTTGAAGATACCTGACGTAGTCGATCAGCGGCCTGCTCTGGGGTCATATCGCGCTGCGGTTCAGCCATCATTTCATACCCCACCATGAATTTACGCACAGTTGCACTTCTCAAAAGTGGCGGTAAAAAACTTGCGTGCAGGGTCCATGGTAAATGGTCCTGACCATCAAAAGGCGCACCATGCCAGCCCATAGAGTAGGGAAATGAACATTGGAAAAGATTGTCATAACGGATGGTAATCTGCTGAATGATAGACGCCAGTGAAACCTTTTGTTCTTCACGTAACTCAGTCATCCGACTCATGGGAGATTTAGGTAACAATAATGTCTCAAAGGGCCATGCTGCCCAATAGGGGACAACTACTAACCAATCATCATTCTCAACGACGACACGTTCCTGCCTATCTTGTTCTTTAGCCGCATAATCCTGGAGCATGTTACTACCATGGGCTTGATAATAATCAGCAAAAGATTTGTGCTTTTTCTCAACTAACGAGGGTAATTGTTGCTGGGCCCAGACCTGCCCATGGGGATGGGGATTAGAACAACCCATCAGAGCACCCTTGTTTTCAAAGACCTGTACTGATCGGTAGCTTTCTCCAAGGGTTTGAGACTCCCGTTGCCAAGTATCAACCACCTGTTTAATTTGCTCTACGGACAGTTGAGGGAGTGTTTTACTGTGATTAGGAGAAAAACAAATCACTCGACTCTTACCCTGCTCGGCGGACATCCGAAATAGCGGATCATCACTTACCGCCGGAGGAGTGTCTGGCTGCAAGGCTGCAAAATCATTGTCGAACACATAAGTGCCCGTGTAATGATCATTGGCCTCCCCGTTCATTCGGGTATTCCCTGGACAAAGATAGCACTCTTTGTCATAGCCTATATTCTCAAAAGGCTCTGACAGCTCCACTTTTCCCTGCCATGGGCGAGCCCCACGGTGGGGTGACACCAATACCCACTCGTTAATCATAGGATTAAAACGGCGATGAGGATGATTTGCAGGATCGAATACTTCTGTCATAGGAGTAGCATACTAAAAAGTAATACCTTCATCGATAAAAACCAATAGTTTATCCTTTTAGACGCTCCGCCAAAGGCGATGATATAACTCCAAAAGCGATACGAAACTTCTACAACAAATTATGGCTAGTAATTTTTGAGAGTAAATTCAAATTTCAAATAAAAAAGACCACACATTGCGTGGCCTTTTGTCTTCATTATTTCACGTTCTTAGCTTCCCGACGCGCCACCTACCGGCGTTGAGTGATATATACGGGGCATATCACAGGTCATTAGATTACCATACATAGACTGAAGCTTAGCACCTCCACCCTTCATCATCATGTCATGGGCCTTACCTCGATCAGCCATACTCTCTGTAATAAAAATGGAGTAGAGGTCTGTAGTGTCGTCTCTAGCACCACCAACAGCAGGCAACCAGCGAAGAAGACCACCTGGCATATCTACCTCGTCCATCCACTTCACCCATTCCTTATCAGTGGCCATGACATCTCCCATGGTTTTTCCATCTGACAAATGGCAACCAGTGATTTGCACAAAGGCATGCCCAGTGGTGGATTGAAAAGGTCGAGCCATCAGGCCTGTCATCAGGTTTTGACTGCCACAAGAAGCCACAGAATCAAATCTCTTCTGTTGCTTAGCGCCTTTTGCCATCCATTCGTCATGTATCGTTCCCATGCTTTCATGGCTATCTGCTACACCAAGCCAAAAATAATCATTTGGAAAATCCTCACTATTGTTGATAGTAGGTGTCATTACCCATGCTGTGTACTTAGAGCTAATATTTTCGTCTGCCCAAACATCCCAATCAGCAGCAACCTTCTTAAGATCATCTAATCCTTTGCCTTTGTTATAGTCACAAAAAATACCTTCAAGAGCTGCATACTGTGGCTCTCCATGATGATCAGCTTGAGTAAACGGTGCGATAAATAGCGCCGCTATTAGCGAGCTTACAGTTATTAATGTTTTCATAATAATCCCTTTATTTTTATTGAATTAATGGTTACACACTTAGGCTAACACCCTACTCCAAAGAAATTGCGATAGGGTTTACCTATGTACTTATTCATAATATACAAGAATCAGCAGAATATCTAATCACTTATTTATTGCTCGCAATATATTGAACGGCAGATCTCTAGCCGTTTTTAATATCTCTAAGCTATCGAGAATTCGAATATAAGATAAACGTGGACAACTAGTTGGTGGTGCTAGATAAAACCGATGCGATCATGGCAGCCACAACAATGTCATCGCTTTTGCATCCTCTTGACAGATCCATCCAAGGGCAAGCAAGACCCTGCAAAATTGGACCAATGGCCTGGCAGCCACCTAATCGTTCTACGAGCTTATAAGCACTGTTTCCCGATGATAAATCTGGAAATATCAGTACATTAGCCCGCCCGGCAACATCTGATTCGGGGGCTTTTTCTTCAGCAACATCAGGTATTAGTGCAGCGTCTACCTGTAACTCACCACAGACGTTCAGGCTTGGCATAAGATCCTTCACTTTGGCGGTTGCTTGCCTCACCTTAACAACATCAGGATGCTCTGCAGAACCCAGAGTGGAAAAGGATATTAAGGCAACAGACGGCTTTTGACTTGTTAGTATCTGATGCGTATTCGCAGAATCAATAGCAATACTGGCTAATTGCTCCGCGGAGGGTTGTGGGTTTACGCCACAGTCACCAAAGGTCATTACTCGGTAATCATGCAGCATCAAGAAACTACTAGACACCAATGTACTTCCCTTAGCTAATCCGATGCCTCTGATCCCCGCACGCACAACCTCAGCGGTTGTAGCTATAGAACCGGCTACACCGCCGTCCACATAGCCAACACTAACTAACAGAGCTGCCAACAGCAGAGGATTTTGCAATTGGTTTTCTGCATCAACACTCGTCCACTGCTTATGAGGATTCAAATTAAGTAACTGTCGTTTAGCAAGGTTATGCCAATGACTGTACTCCGGATGCTCAGTAAAAATTTCACAAGCCTCCGGAAGTCCCTCTTCAGATTTAAGAACTACTGGCTGACAACTACCTTCGTTGATGACCGCCTGGATGGCCTCCTGGACACGGGCATCATTCGACTCTGGAAAAATAATGCGTCTGCACAATCCCTGAGCACTTATGCTGATTGCATCAAGTGTAGACTGCGATCTTCCCCCACCCATTTCCACCTGTTGATCACTCCTAAAAGGCACTATCCAAATTTATTGGTAATCTTTGTACTTTTCTAAATAACGAACCGGTTTAGAAAGAGCATCACGTCGAAAAGGATCGCCTAATTCACGTGTACACATAATTTCTATGACTGTCGTTTTACCTTGCTTCATTTGCAATTCAATAGCCTTTGTCAGCGCAGGCCCTACGTCATCGAGCTTATCTACAATAATGCCCTCTGCTCCCATTGCTTTGCCTATCCCTGCCCAGCTCTCGCTTACAAGTTCAGCCGCCACAAAACGACGATCATAAAATTCAACCTGGTTCTTTTTCTCAGCACCCCAGTCTCGGTTGTGGAATACCACTGCCGTCACTGGAATATCATGGCGAACAGCAGTCATTATCTCTGACATACTCATACCCCAAGCTCCATCACCCGCATAACAAACCGCAGGGCGCTCTGGGCTTGCCGCCTTAGCACCAATAATGGTTGGTAACGCATAGCCACAATTACCAAAACTCATCGGCGCAAAGAAACTACGGGGCTTTTCAAAGCGTAAATAGCTGTGTGCTACTGAGTTAATATTGCCAATGTCGGTTGACACCATAACGTCTTCGGGCATGGCCTTCTCAAGCTCTCTCAGTACCTGCCTCGGGTGAAGCCAGGTACCGTCCTCGCCCTCAGCCTCAGCGATCATATCTAGACTGTAAGGGTCTTGCTCATGAGTCCATTGGTCAAGTTCGGCCTCCCATGCAGCTTTAGCTGACGCCACTTCAGCTAACCTTTGTTCACGATTCTGATGGCAAGCCATATCAACATCATGCAGACGCTCGGTTAAAGAGATAGCCGCGGCTTTTGCATCACCACAAATACCGACAGTAATCTTTTTAACCAAACCAAGCATTTTATGGTCAGCATCAATCTGAATGATTTTTGCATTGCTCGGCCAATACTCAATCTCATACTGTGGCAAGGTACCAAAGGGGCCCAAGCGAGAACCAACGACCAACACAACATCAGCCTTACTAATAAGATTCATACCTGCTTTTGACCCCTGATAACCCAAGGGGCCACACCAAAGTGGATGACTAGCAGGGAAAGAATCATTGTGCTGATAACTGTTAACAACGGGCGCACCAATCAACTCCGCGAGTGCCTTTACTTCATCAACACCGTCGGCCATAACAACGCCACCACCAGACACCATCACCGGAAACTTTGCTTGGCAAAGTAATTCAACTGCCTCAGAAAGAGTTTTCTCTCCACCAGGGCCTCGATCGAGCCGCTGTGGCTCCGGAATCTCTACGTTGATGTCTCCGTAAAAGAAATCCCGAGGAATATTAAGTTGCGTGGGCCCTATATCAGACAGTGCTCGATCAAAACATCGTGCAGTAAATTCAGCAATGCGCTGAGGATTATTGACGTGCCCTTGGTATTTTGTGAATTCCTGGAACATGGGTAACTGATGAGCTTCTTGGAAGCCGCCCAAACCTAGTGACATGGTACCCGCTTCAGGGGTCACAATTACAACTGGAGAGTGCGCCCAATAGGCTGCAGCAACAGCCGTCACCGCATTGGAGATCCCTGGACCATTTTGACCAATCACTACACCGTGATCACCGGAGGCACGGGCATAACCATCAGCCATGTGGCCAGCACCTTGCTCATGGACAACGGGGATAAGTTCAATACCTGCTGGCGCAAAAATATCCATTGCGTCCATAAAGGCAGAGCCCATAATCCCAAAAATTTTTGTCACACCATTAGCAACAAGTGTTTCAACAAAGGCTTCACTTGGGGTCATTCTAGGCATAGCTTCTTCCTTTCAATTCTTTAAATTAATGATTCAGTTTAGCACGGTGCAGAGTAAGGGTTTCAATCCCGATAGAGTAGTACCAGTTTCCCTTTAACGATTGTTCCAACGATGTAAAGCCTAAAGGGTGCTGATCAACTCCGCTAGCAAAATAATACCAGGCTCAATGTCTTCAGAAGGAACGGCTGAAAAGCCTAGTCTAAAACAATTTTTTGGGGCAGGCAGTGAGATAAAATGCACCTCTCCAGGCTCAATTATAATGCCTTTAGCCACCGCTAATTCAGCCAAACGGTTGCTGTCAAAATCTGCCGGCCCCCGCAACCAAAATGAGGATCCCCCGCTACTCTTCGCGACTTTGAAACCAGGTAGATGCCGTTTAACCGCCTCTAGCATTAAGCTGTATCGTTCGCTGTAGGTGGCATAAATCTTAGCAATCAAAGAATCATGGTAACCGCGCTCTAAAAACAGACCTAAGGTATGCTGGTTATTTGCCGCGGGATGACGCAACAGTAGCCTTCTTAAAGCACGCAGTTGCTTAATAATTTCAGCTGAACCGACCAGATAGCCTAATCGCAAACCAGGGGACAGTGTTTTAGACATGCTTCCTAGGTACAAAACTCGACCATCAGTGTCCAAACTTTTGAGTGCGGGCAAGGGACGAGAGGCGTAATTAAACTCACCTTCATAATCATCCTCAATAATTACCATATCCCCATCACGAGCTTCCTGTAATAGGGCTTTACGCCGCGCTAAGGGCATGGTTACTGTGGTAGGTGACTGATGGCTTGGTGTGACGTAAAGGTAGTCACATGCCTTGATCGATTCGTTAATTATCAAACCATCATCATCCACTGGCAGAGCCGATATAGAGGCTTGACTCAACTCAACAATATTACGAACATCAACGTAGCCTGGGTCTTCTAAACCCACAGTTACATCCTCTCTTGCGAATAATAACTGCGCAATAAGCGCTAAGCCTTGTTGAGCACCAACCGTGATAAGAATATTGTCGCGCTCAACCATGACCCCTCGACGCGGCAGAAGTCGTGTGCGGATTTGATCGATCAACAATGGGTCATCGTGGTCTAGCCGTTCAGCTGACCAATGTCGAATAGCGCCTACACTCACAGCATCACGACTGCATTCACGCCAATGATTGACCGGAAAGAGGTTGGCGCTAATCTGTCCATAAATGAACGGATAGGGAAACTGTTGCCAATTGGCGGGCTTGGATATTTTTCTCATTTGCGTAGGTTGAACAACCATACGCGAGCTCCAATCCAATGTAGATGAATCTTCCGACATATCTGGGGCGATGGCCTGTGGTTTAGCACCGCGCAATAGCGCGGCATTCACGAAGTAACCGCTGCGCTCGCGTGAAACTAGGTACCCGTCATCTAACAATGTCTGGTAGGCCAAAACCACGGTATTACGCCCCACTCCCAGTTGTGAGGATAAATGACGACTAGAGGGTAAAGGTTGGTCAGGTGCAATATTGCCATTCATAATAGCGAAAGCTATCTGATCAACTATCTGTTTCTGTAGGCTCCTTTTACTGTGATCATCCAGGTTAAGTAATAACTCAACAGACATCAGCTTATTCCGTTCTTCACTTTTTGGTTATACAAACTTAACTCTCGACGAACAACAGGTGATAACAGATAAAGGCCAATAATATTGGGGACACAGATGAGAAATACCATCGCATCTGAGAAATCTAACACTGCTCCCAACTGTATACTTGAACCAACAGCAACCATTAAACAAAACACTACTTTAAAGCCCGTAGCGGCCCAGCTATTTTCGCCCACCAGATATGTCCAGCCTTTGAGACCGTAATAGGCCCAAGCGACCATCGTGCTAAAAGCAAACAATATTCCAGCAATAGCTACTAAATAAGGCGACCAACTAATGTTGCGCTCAAAGGCCGCGGAGGTCATACCAACCCCATCTAACCCATCATGGAAATTAGGGTCATAATAAAACGTGGTTATGATCACTAACGCGGTAAGCGTGCAGATCACCACAGTGTCTATAAATGGTTCTAGCAGGGATACATAACCCTCCGTGATAGGTTCGCGTGTTTGTACTGCTGAGTGGGCAATTGAAGCCGAACCAATACCTGCCTCGTTAGAGAAAACCGCTCGCTGGAAGCCGATGATCATAACGCCAATAACGCCCCCGCTCATTCCTTCTGGGCTAAATGCACCAGCCCAAATCGCGCCAAAAGCATAGGGAATTGCCTGGTAATTCATTCCAATCATGATGAGTGCTCCTACTCCATACAACAGAGCCATAAACGGAACAACTTTAGAGGTCACGCGCGCGATACTTTTAATGCCACCAATGATAACAAGGCCGACAACTGCACCTAGCAACAAACCGAATAACCAACCCTTATCAGCAAAGAAACTCTCTGTACCGCCAGTAACATTAACAAACTGTTGATAGGCTTGGTTGGACTGGAACATATTACCTATACCAAAACACCCGATAACAATGCCCAGTGCATAGAAACTTCCTATGGCTTTCCCTACTTTACTCCAACCGCGCGCCACGAAACCCTGTTCTATATAGTACATAGGGCCGCCTGAAACGGAGCCATCGGGATTCTCTCGACGGTACAAAGTACCAAGGGTGCATTCTACAAACTTGGTAGACATAGCTAACAAACCGGCAACAATCATCCAAAAGGTAGCTCCAGGACCACCTGCAGTAATCGCAATAGCCACGCCACCGATATTACCTATACCTACCGTACCCGACACAGCTGTCGCCAAAGCCTGGAAATGGGTTACCTCGCCAGGGGCATCAGATCGGCTGTAATCACCACGCACCAAACGAATCGCATGGAAAAAGCCACGTACATTTAGAAAATTAAGTGACAGAGTAAAATACACAGCAGCGGCCACCAGCCAAGCGACAACTAAAGGAATATCTGTACCGAATACATTCACCGAATAAAAAACGACCGAAGCTAGAGTATCTGTTATTGGCTGCACTGCCGTATCTATAAAAGAATCAATACCCTGATCACCATAAACCACGCCACTGGACAAAAAGGCCATTAAGAAAATTAGACCATAAGCCCGCATAGATAATTTAGTGAATCGGTGGCTGACCGACAACAGCAGAGAACTCTGTGACATGGCGCATTCCTATTTATGATTATTCTGATGAGAGTCTATCCTTAGATAACCAACATCGCCAACTCTAAATAGACTAGCTACTACTTCTAACCCAAGACTAGAGAAGCATCCAAGGGGGTACGAGCCCATCAACAAATAGGCTATCTGTGAGTACTAAAATAATCAGAGTAAAAAGACCAGCTAGTTCTGTGGGGATGAGACCAAGTTTTGTGATCAGCACCCACACGTAGAATCATTGCGAATGCCACCATGGGTGCACCAAAACTACTGGATAAAAACTAAGCGGCTAAAGCTACAGTGATGCGGATAACAATGCCGTTTAAATGGTTTAGAAAAGCGTGTTTACTGGCAGTCTTTTTGTTTTAAAGTGCCGTTTGTTCTAGCGCCTGATCAATAGCATCAACAATGTCATCTATGTCACGCCGCGTAGCTATAAGAGCAGGACTTAAACACAAGGTATTGTTGTATTCAGTAAAGCTACGATTGGTTCGACCAATCATCACTCCTTGCTCTAGGCAATTACTCGCAACGCGCGCCGCATAGCTTTCATCCACTGGTGCTTTGCTCTTACGATCCGCCACCAACTCAATCCCTGCAAAGAGGCCCTTACCTCTGACATCACCTACTACCTCGTGTTTATCTTTAAGCTCCTCCAGACGCTCTAATAAATAAACTCCTTGAGTACGAACATTATCTAGCAAGTTTTCTTCTTCAACGATCTTCAACGTTTCAAGCCCGGCAACCGGTCCGGCGGTACAACCACCAAAAGTACTAATATCACGAAAGTAACTTAAGTTATCTTCAGGATGAGCTTTAAATTGACTGAATAGGCCCTCTGTGGTGACAGTACATGAGATAGCCGCATAAGCACTGGCCACGCCTTTAGCCATAGTCACCATGTCTGGCTGTACACCGTAATGCTGGTAACCAAACCACTCGCCAGTGCGGCCCACACCACAGACCACTTCGTCGATATGTAACAAAACATCATATTTTCGACAGATCTCTTGAATAACAGGAAAGTATTCCGGCACAGGAGGAATAACACCACCACCTGCCGTAACGGGCTCTAACACAACAGCGCCCACTTGATCCGGGCCCTCTCGGAGTATCGCAGTCTCTAGGTCTTTAGCGCACTCAATATCGCAGCTACCATAGGTTTTGCCAAACGGACAGCGATAGCACAAGCAATGTGCAAAACTAGAAAAACCTGGGACAAATGGACCATACTGCTGTTTACGTTGCTCTTGGCCTGATGAACTCAATGCGGCGATGGTCGTTCCATGATAGTCGCGGTCACGATATATAATCTTATGTTTGCGGCCATCACCCTTAATGTGAGACAGCTGTCTTACCATTTTATAGGCTTTCTCATTGGCCTCAGATCCAGAATTGGAGTAATAAACTCGCCCCATACCCGGCATTTTCTCAAGCAACTTCTCTGCGTATATAGCCCCAGGGACATTGCCACCTGAATTGGCGAAATAACACATTTCAACTAACTGATCACGAATAGCATTAGCGATGCGCTCGCGGCCATAACCCACGTTGACGCACCATACACCGCCGGAAGTAGCATCCAGATACTCCCTACCATTGGCATCTTCAACTCGCAGACCTTTTCCCTTCACGATCACCAAAGGGTCACCATTTTCGAGCGTCTTGTGCTGCATTAAATGGTGCCAAACGGTACTTTTATCAGTGCTAATGATATCTTTATTGGAGTGTGCATCTGTCATAGGGCGTGCTCGATAGAATTAAGGTTCAATAGTGATATAGGTTATCTCTTAATAGTCATATTATGGTAGAACCAATTGATTAGGCACGGTGCTACCAGTTAGTACACTCTAATCTAACTTGGGCCGCTTCCAAAGCTATCGCCTAAAAAGCAAATGATCTTGACTCGCAATATGTCGCAAAATGTATTTATAGCCAAATAGAATATAATATATCGATAAAATTAAATAATTAGTGTAATATTTGTTCTTTATATCACTTTGCGACAAGGCTATGTCTCAGCAAGAATTTGAATTACAGCATGCAGCCGAACTTCTAGCTAAGGGCTCTGACAGGGTCTGGCGCCTTGAAGATATAAGGCATGCAATGGCAGATTTAGATCAAACCCCAACTAAACGTACACTAGAACGCTGGATCTCTGCAATCCCTTGGCTTGTAACATCAAGTCAAGCAAGCGAGCAATTAGATGAGCTAGGTCGTCCTGCAATACACCTTGTGTTGGATGCTCTCGTCGCAGGGGCGCGAAAAAAGCGTCAAGCGGCGTTATTTGTGAAACTACATAGCCTTGAGACTAAAGACGGTGATTTACAGCATAGCGCAGCTAAAGTGTTAGTTACTGAAGATGGTAAAGGGGCTAAACGCTGGTGCTTGTTAGATGACGGGACAATTAGTTCGATTCGAGCCGGGCTAGTAGTTTTAGCGGGTGACAAGCCGACCACATTTTTACCTTCAGGCGAGCTCGTCAGTAGCTGTCGCGAACTGAAAGGTAGGGGTATTGATCAGCATATTGAGATAGCAATTGCCCAGTTTTCTGAAGCCACTCCATCAAGCGAAAATGACTTACCAGCAAAAAACACTACCATGACAAGCCAGCCCACCAAGCTGTCTCACCTCGATCGATTGGAAGCTGAGAGTCTCTATATTATTCGAGAGGTAATGGCCCATGCTGAGAACCCGGTAATGCTCTACTCAGTGGGTAAAGATTCTGCTGTGATGCTGCACCTCGCGCGCAAAGCATTTTACCCCAGCCCTCCTCCCTTCCCTCTTATGCACGTGGACACACGATGGAAGTTTCAAGCCATGTATGACTTCCGCGATATTATGGCAAAAGAATCAAAAATGGACCTGATCGTACACACCAACCCAGAGGGTATTGAAAAAAACATCAACCCCTTCGATCATGGCAGTGCCCTGCACACTGACATTATGAAAACCCAAGGGCTTAAACAAGCGTTAGACCTACACGGTTTCGATGTAGCCTTTGGTGGCGCACGCAGAGACGAAGAGAAAAGTCGCGCAAAAGAACGTATATTTTCCTTCCGCAACAGTAGCCATCGATGGGACCCTAAGAACCAAAGACCCGAGCTTTGGAATCTCTACAACTGTCGTAAATCCCCGGGGGAAAGTGTTCGAGTGTTCCCGCTATCCAACTGGACAGAACTGGATATCTGGCAATACATCTATCGTGAAAGCATCCCTATCGTGCCACTTTACTATGCAGCTGAGCGCCCGGTGGTTGAACGCAATGGTATGCTGATTATGGTGGATGATGACAGATTCAATTTACTACCTGGAGAAACCATAGAGCTTAAAAAGGTACGCTTTAGAACCTTAGGCTGCTACCCATTAACCGGTGCTGTTGAATCATCAGCAACAGACTTATCACAAATCGTTCTAGAACTATTGCAAAGCCGTACCAGCGAGCGAGAAGGTAGGGCCATTGATTCTGATAGCAACGCATCAATGGAGAAAAAGAAGCAGGAGGGCTATTTCTAATGGATCAGCCAACCGTTAAAGAGCACCATAAAGACATTCAGGCTCAAGTAGATGCCTATATTGAAACCCAGTCTCAACTGGAACTTCTGCGCTTTATCACCTGCGGATCGGTGGATGATGGCAAAAGCACCCTTATTGGCCGAATGCTGTATGAAGCCCAACTGATCTTTGAAGATCAGGTGACCTCCTTACAAAATGACTCTAAAAAAGTGGGCACACAAGGTGGAGACATTGATTTTGCCCTACTCGTTGATGGCCTTGCCGCAGAACGTGAACAGGGAATCACCATTGATGTTGCCTACCGATTCTTTAATACCGATCGTCGCAAATTTATTGTGGCCGATACCCCAGGGCATGAACAATACACCCGCAATATGGTTACCGGTGCTTCAACCGCAGACGTTGCCATTATTTTAGTCGATGCCAGCCAAGGGATCCTTACCCAAACTCGTCGCCATTCCTTTATTGCTTCTCTTTTAGGGATAGAACACGTGGTCTTAGCGGTGAATAAAATGGATTTAGTGAATTATTCTGAGAGTCGATTTAATCAGATCTGTGAGGAATACAATACCTTGCGCAAGCATCTGGCATTTAAGTCAGTGACACCTATTCCTCTGTCTGCCCTTAAAGGGGACAACGTGATAGATCGGTCTAAACCCATGGGTTGGTATCAAGGCCCTACTCTTCTGGGGTTTCTTGAAACAGTTGATATTCGAGAGAGACTCAATCAACACGCCTTCAGATTCCCTGTGCAGTGGGTTAATCGACCCAACGCTGACTTTAGAGGCTTTTCAGGTACCGTATTGGCTGGCAGTGTTCAGCCTGGGGATTCAATTCGAGCCTTACCCTCGGGCCAGCTAGCTAAAATTGACCAAATCGTTCTCTCAACCCAAGAATTAGACAGAGCAGTCACCGACCAAGCCGTCACTTTAACTCTGGATCGAGAGATCGATCTTTCTCGTGGAGACCTGATTGTCTCGGCAGATGCCCCCTGTGAAGTGTCAGATCAATTTGAGGCAGAACTGGTGTGGATGGACAACGAACCCGGCTATATTGGACGACGTTATGCATTGCAACTAGGTACCACCCAAGTCAATGCCAGCCTATCTGACATCCGATTTAAATATGACATCAACACCTTTGAGCAACTACCTGGCAGAGACCTTGCTCTGAATGAAATCGCCACCGTTCAGATCAACTTGGATGCTGAAATTCCTTTTGAAGCCTACACAGACTGCTCAGGCCTTGGTGCTTTTGTATTAATCGATCGCTACAGCAACGCAACGGTTGCCGCGGGCATGATTCGTTTTGCACTCCGAAGAGCATCTAACGTGCACCGGCAGGCGCTTTCTGTCGATCGACCAGCAAGGGAGAAACTAGCAGGACATCAGGGTCGAGTCGCATGGCTCACCGGACTCTCAGGCTCTGGTAAATCAACCATTGCCAGCGCCGCAGAACAGATCCTCCATGAACAGGGTTATCGAACCTATATTTTGGATGGCGATAACGTACGCCATGGTCTTTCAAAAGACCTCGGGTTTACTGTGGCAGATAGGGTAGAAAATATTCGCAGAATTGCGGAAGTGGCGAAGCTGATGATGGATGCAGGAATCATTGTACTCACTGCGTTCATCTCACCCTTTAGGGCTGAGCGAGACATGGCAAAGAGCCTTTTTGAGGAGGGGGACTTTCTTGAAATCTTTGTTGATACGCCACTAGCGGTAGCTGAAGAGCGTGACCCTAAGGGACTGTATAAAAAAGCACGAAGTGGCCAGCTCCCCAACTTTACGGGTATCGACAGTGATTATGAAGTACCGGTGAGTGCGGACTTGATCATCCAAACAGAGGGCCAGACAGTCGATGACTCTGCTAAAGATCTTATTGAGGTGATAACAAAAAATGTACAGGGGTAATGTATGACATTGCGAGAAGATTTAAAAAACCCAAACTCCCATGCTCGTAGCCTAACAAAAGCATTCACTTGGCGTGTCACTGCGACTTTAACAACAGCCGTTATTGCCTATATCGTAACCGGCGAGCTTTCTATGGCAGCGATGATTGGAGGCATAGAATTTGTCGTGAAATTTATTACTTATTATGGCCATGAGCGAGTTTGGAATCTGGTTCGCTAAAGAGTAACCTGTCCCCAGTGTCACAGTTTATTTCTGTATCCTTCAATTAAGTCACATCACCCTTGCATAGTCATTGCTAAGCAAATTTCGTACCTCTATACTTCTCAACCTTGAACCAACTTTCACTACTTCGATTCATGTAGAAACCCCTTTTATGAGGACCTCTTTTTGACCAAAACTAATTTTACTCCAGCCGGTAAGAAAACCTTTAAAGCTGATAGCTATAGACCACTTCCAGCATCAGTTACCATAAATAATAGTAAGATTGATGGTCTTGGCTTGTTTGCTGTACAAGATATTAAAGAAGGTACCTATTTAGGAGAGACCCATTTTAAAATTGATGAGAATCGTGACTGGATGAGAACGCCTCTAGGAGGGTTTATTAACCACTCAGAACAGAGTAATGCGGAGATAAGCTTGTCTGAGGAAAATATCAGGGGACTCACAGCCAAAAGAAACATTCTGAAAGGTGAAGAAATTAC
>ENA-OWNS01000361-OWNS01000361.1-marine-metagenome-genome-assembly--contig:-NODE-361-length-21711-cov-4.216234_pt1 | contig 21711 bp, 18 predicted proteins | sample MGYA00238137_ERZ651772 | MGnify/ENA primary metagenome ERZ651772 (study PRJEB26903, sample SAMN06264699) | marine metagenome | isolation source: Columbia River Estuary | place: USA:Columbia River Estuary... | reverse complement strand
ATTTTTTCTTTTTTTTTCGAATCGAAAATCAAAAACAAAAATCACTAATAGCTATGGCGGGAAACATATTCGAGTTGGAATTAAACTATAGGCGATATTACCTGCTGATCCTAATCTTTCAGGAGTTGTTAATTCAAGTTGCGTTTATACAGGAACGGCTACTGATGCAAATGGTGATACATATATTCCTGACCCAACAAACATTATGTCCTACTCTAGAAAACTATGTAGAACTTTTTTCTCTTCAGATCAATTAGCTGAAATAGTTTTCAATAATAACTTCGAGCGAAACTATTTTGATTGTCCTGACTTTGATGTAGATTTTACTGCAGATATTACCCAATCTTGTACCTTCCCTATAACGGTTAATTTTACTGAAACCGCTGTTGGTGAAACTACTTATGAATGGGATTTTGATAATGATGGTACTGTAGATGCCACGACTCCTAACCCTAGCCATACATATACATCTGTAGGCAGTTACACTGTGAACTTAACAGTCTCAGATGGAACATCGTCTATCGCTAAAGTTAAAACAGCTTATATTGAAGTAGGATCTCTATCTTTTCCTCACTCAAGTAACTTAGATAACTTTACTGCCAACACAAACGCCACAGGCTTTGAAGATGGATGGACTGCTAGTCCAAGCGGAACAACAAATGCTTACAGATGGAATACAAATAATGGTGAAACTCCATCAAATAATACTGGTCCTGAAGTAGATCAATCTTTAGGAAATGCAACTGGAATTTATGTTTTTTCAGAAGCAAGTGGATATGATCAAGGAGATATTGCAGAAATAACTAGTCCTTGCCTAGATGTTCCATTGAATGCCGTCGACCCTTATGTAAGTTTCCATTACCATATGTATGGCTCAAGTATGGGCAACTTGCATATTGATTTATTTGACGGGACAAGCTGGATTAATGATATTACCCCCGCAATAATTGGTCAACAACAATCGGCTATGTCTGATCCATGGATTGAAAAAACTTTTGATATAACTGCTTACAAAGGTTCAGCTATTCAAATAAGATTCCGTGCAATACGCGGTAACGGATGGCAAAGTGACATAGCTATTGATAATCTTGAGTTATTAGAGACAATGGCTCTTCCTATCGAATTAGTAAATTTTGAGGGAAAATCAAATTCCAAAGGAGAAAATATTCTATCTTGGGAAACTTCAAGCGAAATTAATGCTTTTCATTTTTTAGTAGAACACTCTGAGGACGGAGTACAATTTGAAACAACAGGAAAAGTTGAGGCAATTGGTAACACTAATTCAATTTCTAATTATCGATTCATACATTATTTCCCTTCTACCCCCCATAATTATTATCGCTTAAAAATGATAGATCGAGATGAGTCATTCGAATACTCCTCTATCATTTATTTGCCTTCTGAAAAACAAAATTCTGAAATAACCGTTTTTCCTAATCCAAGTTTAAATATTTTCCAACTTCATCGATCAAAAGAAAATAGTAATTGGGAAATATTGGTATTTAACTCTATTGGACAATTGATTAAGTCAACTATGTGGCAGGTTGGAGAAGAAAGATACGAATTAAATCTTGAGCAATTCGCAGAAGGAGTTTACACTATCCAGATCTCTAACCAAAATAGTCTCATCGGAATTCATCGACTGATAAAAATTAAATAACATTCTCCTTAAAATAAGCCCGATTTTCTCACTTAATAATTCGGGCTTATTTTTTTTTGGAAACTATGCTTTACCCGATTTAACAACATAAGTCTTACCTGGCCAACTCTCTCTAATTTTGACTAAAGTTTCATACAATAATAACATGGAGATCTTAAAAATTGTACCCTTCCTTTTTATATTTCTTTCATCTTCTTCCCTCCTCTCTCAGTCTGTTGATTGGGAAACTTTAGAAAATGCAGAATTAAAAGAGACAGAAGATTTCGTGAAAATTGATTCCCTAATTTTAAAATTAATTAATTGGTTAGGAAATCACCACCTTGATCATAAAGATCGAATTAAAGCCAATTCTATCTTTATGAAATGGATGACAGGTAGTCCAAGTGTAACCGTGAACCTCGATAACTATTTAATGAGTTACACCAAGAAGAATGGTGATTTTTTATTGCTTTATATGGCAGGATGGTCAAAATATGTTTTGGAAAATCCGGATAAAAAAGAGGATACCTTTGGGGGAAGGATGGCTGGTGTAAATTACTTTTTAGATTATTATGAAAAGGGTAAAGACTCTGGCGTAAAAAAGGACCGAAAGGTGGTCAAGCTTTTGAAAAAAAGAAAAGCCGGTAAATTAGAGAAATTCATTGCACAGAAAATTGAATAAACTATCAATGCAATAACAAAATCAGCTAAGACTAAAAATGCAATTACCTAAATTCAATTTTAATTTACAACAAAAAGACTCCTGCATAAAATCTAGAAAGCTCCTTTTTAAAAAAATAAATGATTTTATTCAATAATTAATTTTTGGTTAATTTCTCCATTTTTATTTTTTACGAAATACATTCCTTTCGCAAAATTGGATAAATCAAGCTGATCGCCATTTTCAATCAGTTCTACTTTCATTAATATACCTTGCAAATTATATATCTCAATCACCTCATTTTCACTACCTATTAGCTCAAAGGAGATAATATCCATACTTGGGTTTGGGAAAAACGAAATAGCAGTATTCCCCTTCCTAACTTCCACCGCTGCAATTGAACTAAAACTATACTTTCCATCAAAGTCAACTTGTTTAATTCGATAATAATTAACTCCCAGTGGTGTATTGTCATGATAATAATAAAAATCAATTTCTTCTTGGAGATTTTCCAAAATCTTTATTTCTCCGATCGATTCAAAATCACTTCCATCTCGACTATGTTGTACCACAAACTTTTCATTATTAAATTGTTCAGCAACTGACCATTTTAAATCAGTTTTTCCATTATTGTATAATGCTTTTAAAGGTGTAGTCCAAGTCAAAGGAAGCGGCTCAAATAAATCCACAGACATATTTATTTCATCCCAGCTCAAAATATCATTCGTTACAAAAAGAGAAGCTTCATAATTCCCATAAGCGGAATAAGTGTGTGATGGATCTTGAAATGCACTTGTATTTCCATCTCCAAAATCCCAAAACCAACTAACAGCCCCTGTAGTCAAATCAGTAAAATCAACTTCTAAACCTCCTGTAGAAAAAGTAAAATTTGCATCGGGCTTGTGTTGCAACCAAAGGAAATTAGATGACTTCATTAAAATAGAATCCCAAAACATATTTCCACCTGTTCCATTCTCCCAAGTTCCGTTAGATGTTCCATAAAATTCATGATCTTCTCCTGTTAAAAAATAAATTTCCTTATTCACAGCACCAACACTATTCAACTCATTATTAATTAAATTACTCCCATAAACATCTGGAAATAATGATACTCCAAAAGGGGATCCACTATTAAATGGCACAGTGCCATCATCAGATCCATGAGCCATAAAGATTGGTTCATTTTCAGCAGCTGAAATCAAATTCACATCAACCACAGCGCCCCAAAGAGATATAATACCATTGGGTGTTCCACTCTCACTCAAATTGCTTCCTCGATCAAATAGACCTAAATCTGGAGCAGTGTGAAAAAATGGAAAAATTAAATTCGAATAATTCACTTCATTTGCTAATGCAGGTTTCTCAGAAGCATCTGTCATGTAAATACTATGCAAAGCAATGAATGCCCCAGCACTACTTCCCGCTATATAAACTTGATTCGGATCAATACCCAAACTTACAGCATTAGCTCGGATGTGCCTTACAGCAGACCTTCCATCCTGCAAACCTCGGAAAGCAGCTCGAGTAGAGTGCATTTCTGTATTGAATAAAAAATACATGCCTTGTCGATAATCAATAGTTGCAGTCACATAACCTTTTCGAGCAAACGAATCACAAAAAGCAATCATGTCATCATGATTTCTATTACCCGTGATAAAACCTCCTGAATGTGCAAAAATAATAACTGCTCGGTTATTACTTGTATCCCCAGTCGGCTCATAAATATCCATTATTAAATCTTCTGTGGTAGTATTACTCTCAACACCATATGAACCTGCCAAAAATGGGGCAGTATCAAACACCACATTTGAAGTTACAGTTGATGAAGGAAAAATCGTTTCAGTATAACGTTTGACTTGTGCAACTACAGAAAAATAAAAAAATATGAACACCAAGGGTAAAAGTATTTTTCTCATGGAAAATTAATTTATTAAAAAAATTCTATTTCTTTACTAAAGATATATTTTTTGGTGCAAAAAAATTAATTAGAAAAAATAAAGTAACACTTTTTCGTAATTTTGTTTAAACAATGAAGCTTAAAAAAAAAATTAGATGGCAATAGTAAAATTTACATATGCTTTAAAGCGGTTTTACCCCAATCTTAGTGATTTAGAATTAGAGGTAAAAAATGTAAATGAAATTTTAGAAAAAATTGACACTAGGTATATTGGGATTAAAAACTACTTGGTTGATGAAAGAGGTGCTTTGCGAAAACACGTCAATATTTTTGTGGATGGAGAATTGATTTTAGACAGGATTAAAATGACAGATTCGGTAGATCATACAAGTGAGATTTTCATTATGCAAGCATTGAGTGGAGGTTAATAAATATTTTCTTTTTTCTTAGCTTCCCTTAAGGCAAATTTTTAATCCATAATGAATACAAAAACCACTTTTAAATTGGTATTCAAAAGATTGATGATCCATCTCTACGAAGCTGACAAATTGATATGTGAAAAATTACATTTTATGGAAACCCTTATAAATTTGGTTAACGTAAAAATCGAAGTAAAACTAAAATAGGCTTACTTAAATCATAGACATTAAAAAATATAATTACATTAAAGTGAAGACGAAGGCAAAACCTGGGAAGAATTAGAAGCTCTTACAAATACCAAATCTACTATCCTGCAATACTTTTTTGTCTTTTCAACCCATTCAAGAATTGAAAAAATAACGAATAGGTTGGATTAAATAATTTCAGCAGAATTATTTAAAGGTACAAATAGTGATAATGGATTTCAATTAGTCAAATCTCTCTAGAATAATTCTTCAATAATGTAACATTTACCTGGCCGAAGTTTTGACTAACCTTAATCTCATTAAATTATTATTGATCCTTAAAATAGTGATCACACTTATAACAAAGTTTTAAAAATAATTTCTTTTCTTATCCTAATACTAAATCTGGGCAAAGCCTTCACTTCGTTTTAACTAATCAAAATCTAATTTCACTCTTAACTATTAAGCACTTTAAAATTCGATTCCCCTTCGTAATTAGTTTTATTCAAAAGGATATTTTAATCCAATTTGACCGCGAATTACATCTGTAATTTCAATCAAATCTAAACTATTTTGATGAGACCATAAATTACTCTCTATTTTATGTTGTGAAAGACATTTTTTACATTCCTCAATTTCATAAGTGTATCCTTTTCCAAATTTCGGTAGCGTATATTTATTCTTCTCATATCCATTTTTATCGCCTTTATTACCCTTGATAAGAGTATAACCTTCAGATTCGTGCCAGACTGGATCAATAAAAATTCGTCCTTCGGTTCCATAAATCCTTGCCATCATATCTGATTGAGAAACAAAACCACTCATTATGTTGGCCATTCCATTTTTATATTTAAAAATAGCTGAAGTTTGTAAATCAGCACCTGTGGTGTGCATTCTACTTGCGGCCAATATTTGTTCTGGTTTACCAAAAATAACATAAGCTAGAAAAACTGGATAAACTCCCATATCCATTAATGAGCCTCCTCCTATTTCCAAATTTAACATGCGGCTATCATCTGCATCATTCCTAGCAAAAGTAAAATCTACATTTAAGTAATTTACCTCACCGATAGAATTATTCTTAATTTGATTTAATACAGCACGCACTGTTGGATTGAATCTTGCCCAAAAAGCTTCCATCAAAAAAACATTATATTTCCGGGAAACTTCCACCATTCTTTGAACATCTTTCCGATTAATTGCCAATGGTTTTTCACATAATACATGCTTTCCATTTTTCATAGCTTCAATACTCAACTCAGCATGTGAATCATGAGTAGTTGCAATATAAATTATTTCTACCTCGTCATCTTTAAAAAGTTCTTGATAACTCCCGTAACTTCTTCCAATTTCATGTTGTCCTGCAAAGTTTATTGCATTTGACATTGACCGAGATGCACAAGCTACAATTGAAACATCTTCAATTAATTTTAAATCATTGACAAACTGACCTGCTATTTTTCCTAAACCTAAAATACCCCAATTAAGTGATTTATTTTTCAATATCATTTGAAAATTATTGTTTATTTTAAAACTATAAATGTGTATTTTTTATTTCGCCTTATTTCTTTATAGATACCCAACCAATTACTCACCGTATGGCAGAACACCAAAACCAGGATTAAAATAGTATTTTCTGTGAACTAATAAATTTCCTCCCTCACTTTCACTTATCGCTAAAATATTAATCAGGTTAAATACCAAATCAAAATCAATAGGAAATTCTATGGAAGCTTGAATAAATCCAAAAAGTGAAGCTGGCGCATTTAAATTAAATTTGTGCATTGGATTAAAAAGAAAAATAAATCAAATATATTTTTAAAATTATTGCAAGCTTCTTAGTAGATTGGTAAATAATACTTTAAAGATACATTCTAACCTTGGCCTCTCTTACCTAGTTCAATAACTTCCATAGCTTTTATTTTTCTTCCATCAACTGCAAACCTTACCATGGTTTTTATTTTATGAAAACCAGAAATACCAGCAGCACCCGGATTAATATGCAAAAGATCGTTTTTACGATCAGGCATAATCTTTAAAATATGTGAGTGCCCTGTTATAAAAACATCGGCATTAGTTGCCTTCATATCTTCTCGAACTCTTGAGTTGTATCGTCCGGGATAACCACCAATATGAGTAATCCATACTTTCATCTCTTCACACATGAAAATATTATTTAAAGGAAATGCAGCTCGAATGGTTGCATTATCAATATTTCCATAGACAGCACGAAGTGGTTTAAACGCCTCTAATTTTTCCACGACTTGCATTGAGCCAATATCTCCTGCATGCCAAATTTCATCTACCTCACTAAAATAATCATAGATTTTTTCATCAAAATAACTATGTGTATCTGAGAGTAATCCAATTCTCTTCATAGATTTTTACATATTTCCAGTTAATCTTCCTTTTCAATTTCAACCTCAATTAATACACTTTCTAACCAATTTTTTATTGTCAAATCTTTTCAAAGCTCCCAAGTTCTCTTAGTAACTAATTCAACTTTTCAATAGACTTACAACGACAAAACACCCACCACCGCAAACCACCATATATTCAACTCCTGATGCTAGCTTTTCATTTTTATTGAAAAATGTAAAATAGAACTTTTTTAAACATTATTCACAAAACAATAGATTAGATTTCCACGTATTTTTTTTTACATTTGACTTTTGTCGTAGGATAATAGGTTCTATTGACCAATACCATTTTAAATTAAATTTTTAAATCTATGAATAAATTAGTTGTGAATGTTCAGGAAGCGGTAAAAGATATCGAATCTGGAATGACTTTGATGCTAGGTGGTTTTGGGTTATGCGGTATTCCTGAGAATTGCATTGCTGCTTTAGTTGAAAAGGGTATCACCAATTTAACTTGCATTTCAAATAATGCCGGTGTTGATGATTTTGGTCTTGGGTTGTTATTACAGAAAAGACAAATTAAAAAAATGATCTCATCATACGTAGGAGAAAATGATGAATTTGAACGACAGATGTTAAGCGGAGAATTAGAAGTGGATTTAATCCCTCAAGGTTCATTAGCTGCAAGATGTCAAGCTGGTGGTTCTGGAGTTCCTGCTTTTTTCACACCTGCAGGATATGGAACTGAAGTCGCTTTTGGAAAGGAAGTAAGATATTTTGATGGTAAACCTCATATTTTAGAACATGCATTATCGGCTGATTTTGCTATTGTTAAAGCTTGGAAAGGGGATCGATATGGCAATCTTTTATTCAAAGGTACTGCTCGGAATTTTAATCCACTAATGGCTATGGCTGGACAAATTACGATTGCTGAAGTTGAGGAGTTGGTTGAACCTGGTGAACTTGATCCAAATACGATTCACACCCCAGGAATTTTTGTTCAAAGAATTTTCCAAGGAGAAAAATATGAAAAACGGATAGAACAACGAACGGTGAGACAACGTGAAAACAGTTAATGAAAAAGGTTATCAGTTTTAGGTTTTGTTCCTTTCAATTCGGTTAATCAACTATTAATCAATCACAATTAACCATTAAAAAAATGTTAGATAAAAAAGGTATTGCTAAAAGAATAGCACAAGAATTACGGCATAATTGGTATGTCAATTTAGGCATTGGGATTCCAACGTTGATCGCTAACTATATTCCTGAGGGGATTGATGTCGAGTTCCAATCTGAAAATGGAATTCTTGGAATGGGGCCATTTCCATTAGAGGGAGAAGAAGATGCAGACATGATTAATGCAGGTAAACAAACGATTACTCCTATGCCAGGTGCCTCTATCTTTGACTCTGCGACTAGCTTCGCGATGATAAGGGGAAAGCACATTCAATTAACGGTACTAGGGGCAATGGAAGTGGCTGATAATGGAGACATTGCTAATTGGAAAATCCCTGGTCGAATGGTTAAGGGCATGGGTGGGGCGATGGATTTGGTTGCCTCGGCTGACAATATTATTGTTGCAATGATGCACACAAATAAACGTGGAGAAAGTAAATTGCTGAAACAATGCTCCCTGCCATTGACAGGGGTCAAGTGCGTCAAAAAAGTAGTAACGAATTTAGCAGTCTTAGACATAACTCCAGAAGGCTTCAAATTAATTGAACGTGCCCCAGGGGTTACTGTTGAAGAAATAAAAAACGCGACAGAAGGTCGATTAATCGTTGAAGGGAACATTCCTGAAATGAAAATTGATTGACCTTCTCCAAAAGTTACTATATGAATCTTTAAACTAACAGCGAATAATTTCCCTACTGTCTATTTGCAATCACCTATGACCTTTTAGATAGTTAATAAACCTACTAAAGTGTTTTTTAATATCTAACAGAACAAGAATCAAAGGTAAATTATCAAAGTATCCATAACCTTTCTAATATTATATAAGTTCATTTTAGACTAGACCACACAACTGAAAATAGAATCAACTTTTCTATCAAACTTGAAATTAACGGCGAATGGTTATGTTTAATAACCATTCGCCGTTTGGCATTAATTATTGCTCTGTGACATTTTCATTGCTCTTCTTTTCGCTTTCATTTCCTTAAAGTAATCAGAGAAAATTGCCCTAGCAATCATCAACTTCATTATCTCATTGGTTCCCCCATAAATCCGTGATACTCTGGCATCAGCCACCATTCTTGTAATGGGATATTCCCACATGTATCCATACCCACCAAACAATTGAAGACACTCATCCAACATTTTTCCTTGCATTTCAGTTGAAGCATATTTAGCCATGGAAGCAAGTTCAGGAGTTAGTTCTTTTCGTGCCAAAAGCTCAGTGCATTTATCAACAAAAGCAGTATTTATTTCCAGCTGAGTAGCTACTTCAGCCAGTTTGAATTGTGTATTTTGGAAAGCACAAATTGGTTGTTTAAAAGCAGTTCGTTCCTGGGTGTAGGCAGCTGTTAATTCCAATCCTCCTCTTACTGAACCAATTGCTTGGAGAGCAATAGTCAATCTTTCTCTAGGTAATTCTTGCATCATGTATATAAATCCCTTGCCTTCTTCTCCAATCAAATTACCTTTAGGAACTTTTACATTATCAAAAAACAATTCACAAGTATCACTTGTTTTAAGACCTAATTTTTTAAAGGGTTTCCCTTTCGTAAAACCATCTAAATCAGCATCAATTATAATTAGACTAATTCCATTCTCTGTTTTGCAAGCCGTCAAAGTAAAATCCGAAGTATAACCAATTGTGATGAAAGTTTTACTGCCATTTACCAAATAATGATCACCCATATCAACTGCGGTAGTTCGAATAGCCTGAACATCGCTTCCTGTAGAAGGTTCAGTCATTCCAAGGGAGCCAATGCTTTCTCCTGAACACATTTTTGGCAAATATTTATCCTTAACTACGTCACTTCCATGTTTTTCGATATAAGGAATAACTATATCTGAATGCATTGAAATTCCTGGAGAATCGGCACCAGTTTTTGCAAAAGTTTCAATTGCCAATGCACTAAAACTAAAGTCCAAGCCTGAACCTCCATATTTAGGATCAAGGGTCAGCCCCAATAAACCTAACTCTCCTGCTTTTAACCAAACTTCACGGGAGCAAGCTGTATTTTTTTCCCATTCCTCTCGATTAGGTTCAACCTCTGTTTTAAAAAATTCTAAAACTGTCTCTCTCAACATTTGATGTTCTTCAGACCCATAAACATCTCGAGGTAATTGAATACTTGAGCTCATTTATTCTTTTTTTACTTTTAAAATAATCATTTATTTGTCAAAATTATTGGTAAAAAAAACTAAAACCGTATAACTAGGGAAAGTAAAAACAAATTAATCTTCAGTTGTGGACAAATCCTATTTCATTTCTTTTTCCAAATTTTTCCTTATAAATATACGTGCATCAATTGCAGTAAGTTCAGGTAACTCTTCCATCGGAACATGTCCAGCGTTCGGATAGATGATTAACTCGGCTCCTTCAATATCTCTCTGAAACTTAGGAGCATCTTCCACAGAAATCCATTCATCAGTTTCTCCCCAAAGAATTAAAGTAGGGGTTTTTATTGCAGCAATTTCTGACGTGTCTATTGTTTCTTTTGACATAGCTCTGTCTACAAATGCTTGTCGATTTCCTTCTCTCAAATACAATTCATAATAACGATTAACTAACTTATCTGTCACCAATTCATCATTATGAAATACCTCATTCATACTTTTATAAAACAAAGATTTTGGTGTAATGGTTTTCAAAAATTTACTCGCATATTTATTTGAAGCTAATCGTAAGGCAAATGGTAATTCACCTTTTCTAGGATATCCAATCGGATCAATTAATATCATACCTTTTACCTTATTTGGAAAAAGTGAAGCATATTTCCAAGCAATCCCACCTCCCAAAGAATTTCCTGCAATGCTGAATTGATCTACATCAATTTGCTTAAGAAAAGTGTCTAAAAATTTAGAATAATATGCTAAAGTATATTCTTTGTCAGGATTTGGACCAGTCAACCCAAAGGCTGGCATATCTAGACTAATTACTTTAAAATCCTTTTCTAAAACTTCTGTCCAACCTTCCCAAGTGTGCAATGATGATCCCGTCCCATGAATCAGAACTAATGGTTCACCTTCCCCATTAATTCTGTAATGAACTGGCATTCCATTCATTTCAATAAACTGAGAGTTATCATATGCCCATTTTGATTTTAATTCCTCAAACGACTTATCAGATGCATAATTCATCCAAGTGTAACCTAAAATTATCAGGATAATAACTCCTATAATAATTAGTACTTTTCTTAAAATAAATTTCATTTTTTTTACATTTTAATTAGTGATAATTCCTTCTTCATTTTTAAAAAGAATCAAGCTTCCCAAACTACTTTTTCATTCGCTTCATGCCAGGCAAGATATTTATCATTATATCTTTCATCAATTTTTCCTCGGCGAATTTTCAGAGTAGGTGTCAACATTTCATTACTTTCTGACCAAATTTCTTTGTTAATGATAATCGTTGAAATTTTCTGATAACCTGATAAATTAGCATTTGTCCTTTTCAACTCTTCATTTAGAATTTTCTCAATCTGTTCTTTTTCTGTTGCCATAGCAATCTCTGAGAGATTTACTAAAGCAACTGGTTGAGGAGTAGTTAAACCTGCTACGCAAACTTGTTCAATAAAATCACTTTGCGATAATTTCTCTTCTATCGGATTTGGAATAATGAATTGTCCCTTCGACGTTTTAAAAGAATCTTTGACTCTTCCTACAACTCGAAGAAAACCATTTTTATCTATCCATCCTCTGTCTCCACTATGCATCCAACCATCAATTATAACTTTTGCAGTTAAATCTGGATCTTTATAATAACCCTTCATCATCCAAGGGCTTGCCATCAAAATTTCTTGAGTAACTGGGTCTACTTTTATTTTACAATTTGGAACTACCTCACCTACCGAATCGGAAGGTGTATTTCTTCCTGGTCCGTTAGTTATTGAGCCACATACTTCAGTCATTCCATAAGCTTCAATCAAATGTAAACCTAGCTTTGCATACCAATCTTTTAAATATTGAGGAGTGATTGCTGCTCCAGTTGCAGTAATTTGAGCATCGCGCAGTCCGAGCGCAGTTCGTAATTTTCTTTTAACAATCCCTGAAATAATTGGAATTTTAAACAACATATCCATTTTTTTTTGAGACATTTTAGCTAATACCCCTAGGTAAAACTTTGTCCAAATTCGTGGCACAGCAAAAATTGAACTGGGCTGAGTATCTTGTAAATTTTTCGCAAAGGTTGCTAATGATTCTGCAAATGAAATTGATCCTCCATAATAAATTGCTGGTGAAGAAACACCTAATCTCTCTGCAACATGATTTAGAGGTAAAAAGGAAAAGTATTTATAGGACTTTAATTGATTTTTACCTAAAAAATTTGTCAACTCCTCATTCCTAAATATCATTGCAGGAGCCTTGTAGGTATGCATAACTCCTTTAGGCGTGCCTGTTGTTCCGGAGGTAAAAAGGATTGTCCATAAATCATCCAAATCAGGAATATAATTTTCTTTAAATGGAATATTTGATGCTATTAATTCATTCCATTTTTCGCCAATTTCAACTTTCGAATTCCCTGTGTAATGGGGAAATCTAATTACAATTACATTATCTGGAATTCCCTCTGCTCGATCACCCCAAGCATCATACTTACCACAAAAAATTGCTTTTAAATCAGCTTTTATTATTACTTCATTCAATTGATCTTTAGGCAGACTTGGATAAAAAGGAACCGAAATATAACCGCCCATCATAATGGCTAAATCAGCTAATATCCAGTGATAACAATTCTTAGATGAGATACCAATATGATCACCTTTCTTAAGTCCTGCGGCTCTTAGGGCTGATGTCATTTTCCGAGCTTCTTGGCCTGCCTCGGCATAAGTTAATGTTTTCCAATTTTCACCTTGTGGTTGTCGGAGAAAAATACTACCTGGTGTTGTCTTTTCCCAATGAAAGAAACATTCATTAAGTGTTTTTAGATTTTCGTATAGTTTTGACATTATAAATTAATTTTGTCTTAAGATACAAAAACACTAATGAAACCAACCATTTTATACTATTTTTCAAGCAAGCCAAATTGCCCTAAATGATACCTATAATGATTGTAATTAAACAACTCTAATTGATCAAAGTCCAATTCGCCAAAGAATTTGTTATAACATTTAAACGTTGGATTTGCTTCATAATGAGCGTAAAATCTTTCTATTGCCACTTCAACTTGTTCTATGGCACTTTTTAAATCCTTGAACTTTAAGTCCGGTAAATCCTCCTTAGTTTTATCGCTGGGACGGTATTGAAAGATGGCACCTCTCTCAATAAATTTTTGAAATCCCACTTGTCCCTTTGTTGGCGGCTTTTCCACTTCTCCCACTCTTTTGGTACAACTTTTTAAAGTCCAAGAAAGATGTTCTACCATGTGCTGAGCAGTCATCAATCCAAATTCGGGGGACGAATCTGAATTCAACTTTGATAAAAGTTCCATTACATCTTTGTGCATAAAATCTTTTTTATTTTGTGTTATACTCATTGATCAAAATAATTTAATGAATAAAAAGGTTAAATTAGAAAAACATCAAACAGATACCGTTTTATTATGTGATTAAAAGGAATTTATTAATACTTAGTTAATAAGAGTATAATTTTTTACTCTAAAAAAGCATTAGCCTTTTAACAAAATACCCTTCATTTTAAATCAAATAAATTAAAAAATCATTTCAGCCCCCCAGATTGACATATTTAATTTAAATTAAAAAAGGTGAAGCTTTTAGCTTCACCTTTAATATTTACATGATCTCTCAAAAAGAAAAATGAATTACTTTTTCTTTTTTGGTGCTACTTTCTTTACTACAGCTTTTTTAGGTGCAACTTTTTTAGGTGCTACCTTTTTGGCTACAGCTTTCTTTGGTGCAACTTTCTTCGCTGCAACTTTTTTAGGTGCTACCTTTTTGGCTACAGCTTTTTTAGGTGCAGCTTTCTTCGCTGCAGCTTTTTTAGGTGCTACTTTCTTTGCTACAGCTTTTTTAGGTGCTACTTTCTTCGCTGCAGCTTTTTTAGGTGCAGCTTTTTTGGCTGCAGCTTTCTTTGGTGCAACTTTCTTCGCTGCAGCTTTCTTTGGTGCTACCTTCTTCGCTGCTACTTTCTTCGCTGAAGCTTTCTTTGGTGCTACTTTCTTCGCTGCAGCTTTCTTTGGTGCTACTTTCTTCGCTGAAGCCTTCTTTGGTGCTACTTTCTTCGCTGCAGCTTTAGCTTTAGCTTCCGCTTTTTTCGCAGCAACCTTTTCTCTTGTTGCTTTCTTTGCAGCAGATAAATCAGCTCGTGGGATTACATTTATTTTCCCTTCATCACCATAAAATTCTCTTGACTTTTTATTGTAAGCATCAGCAGCTTCCACGGCTGTATCAAACATACCAATATGAATAGATTTTCCTTTGTTAGAAATCACCGCGCGAAACCTTGTACTTTCTTTGTAGACACCAGTAAATCCTGCCTTACTACTAGATTTTCTTTGCCTACTAGCTGTAGAACGAGAACGAAAAGCTAAATTATCAATTCGACAATCTAATTTATTTCCATTCAATGCACCTACTAATTTTTTAGTCTTAGATCGTCCTTTTTTAATGAACTTTTCTGCGATTAATTTATGTAGATATATTGTTTCAGTCTTATAACCACCCTTTTTCTGTTTCTGAGTTCTTTGAAAAACAGCACATCCACTTGAATGTTTTCTTAGTCTTGTGATTATATCTATTCCACTTAGATATTTATCTGTCGTTAGAAACTTGTATCCTTTGTCATCAAGAATAACCTTTTCGCTTGAATTTCGAAGATTGATTTTATGAGCCACTTTTTGAAATTTTAAGAATTAAGAAAAGATGGAAAAATGATTTCAATATAAAAAAATTCAGGTATTAAATTACACCTTTCCGGGTTAAAATATAAAAACGACAATGCAAGTGTTTTGTTACAAAACTAATCATTTTTATTTTTTTTAAATTTTAAATAGCAAGAGAAAAACTAAAATAATTAAATGTTTTCTCATTGTTATAAAGTAAAGTTAAAAATAATTTTCAACAAATTATTATTTCCCTACATTTGTTCACCAAAAATGAAAATATACTGTTAGATATATAAAGCCAATATATAACAATATAATTTTAAAAGATATAAATAAATAACAAGACTCTTACAAAAACATTATTTTCATTTAAAAAACAAAATGTCCTTAGTTTAATTTAACTTTGGTTTCTGGAAATTAAATATAAAAACCTTTAATTCAAAATGAATCAATTTTTTTCAAAAAAACAAGAACTATTCATCCGAAGAGCTTTTGATTTAGCTAGACTTGCAGAGGGATCAGCAGTACCCAATCCAATGGTTGGCGCAGTAATAGTTTTTAAAGATAGAATTATAGGAGAAGGATTTTTCAAAGGATTTGGAATGCCTCATGCAGAAGTCAATGCCGTTAATAACATAAAAACAGATGATCGAAAATATTTAACTCAATCTGAAATTTATGTTTCGCTTGAACCTTGTAATTTTTTTGGGAAAACCCCAGCGTGCACCTCTCTTATTTTGAAATCGAAGATTCCAAAGGTTATTATTTCCTCAATTGATAAAACACCGCAAGTTTCTGGAAATGGAATAGATTTACTAAGACAAAACGGCGTAGAAGTTCTTACTGGGATTCTAGAAAAAAAAGGGAATGAATTAGTCAAATATCGAACAAATTATGTGGAACGAAATACTCCTTTTGTTATTTTAAAGTATGCTAAATCAAAAGATGGATTTATTGGACGAAAAGATGAAAATATTTGGATTACTAATCAGTTTTCCAAAACCTTAGTTCATAAGTGGAGAAGTGAAATTAATGCTATCATGATCGGGACAAATACCGCTCGTCAAGACAATCCTAAATTAACCAATAGATTATACTTTGGTAAAAACCCTTTAAGAATTGTTTTAGACCGAAAAAATGATCTACCAGAAAATCTTCATATTTTTTCTGATGGATTACCAACCTGGCAGATTACTGAAAATATATCTCGTACCTTCTCCCAAACTCATATCACACAAATTGAAATACCTTTTGATGATTTTTTATTAGTAAACCTTTTAAAAAAAATGCACCAAGAAAAAATAGGAACTCTACTTGTAGAGGGTGGTGCTCAATTATTACAATCTTTTATCAATCAAAATTTATGGCACGAGGCTCGGATCTTTGAAGGAAATAAACTAATAAAAAAAGGAATCCTTGCCCCCCAACTCCCCGTTTCACAAAATGAAGAATTTGAAATTGGAAATGATATCTTAAGAATTTTTCATAATCAATAAAAATCGAGAATATCAAATTCTCCTCTTTTTTAAACTCATTAAAAAAAATTCAAACTATTGACTATCAATGAATTAGGTTATAAATTGCGAATAATTAAAAGAGTGTTAATCTTTTCTAGGAAATTGGGTATCTGTGGGTAATATTCTACAGTACAAAATTGATTTATTAAATTAATTCCTTCCTACTCTTACTTCAACTTAACTACTATCAGAAAGTTACTTTTATTTCCTTGGAACCTTAACATACATACAAGAAAAACAATAAAATGGATATTCAATACTTTTTTAATATTGTAAAAAAGCGAAAGTGGCTCATCATTTTCCCGATGTTTATTACCGCCTTTGCCACCTTTTATTTTGTTGACAGACAACCTGAAATGTATGACGCTAAAGCCTCCATTCCTACTGGAATTGTTGAATTTACAGGAATCAACGTAAATGAAAACAGTCCATTTATTCAAAAAATGCAAGTGGAGATTAGTTTTGCCAACCTCATCAGTTTTATCACAACAAACAAAACGACACGATTTTTAAGTTATGAATTATTAATTCATGATATACTAGCAGATTCAACAAGTAATGATCCGCCCTTCAAAACAATTAATACAAAAAAGCTTGGTTATTCTCAATCTGATTTAGAAGCACTTGCTAGAGTTTTACAAGGTCGAATTGATACACTAAATAGTGCCTTAGATGAAGAAGCTGATCGTATTTATAGGAAAGTGGCAAAGGCTTATGGGTATGATGTTGATTTTTTAAAAAAAGAAAAGTTCTATGTAAAAAGAGATGGAGAAACAGATGCACTAGAAATTAAGTATGTTGATAAAAATCCTACAGCGTGCTCCTTTTCAGTTAATCAATTTTGCAAAATACTTAAACCTTACCATCAACTTGCCCAAAGCAAAGGAGATTTAGAAACCTATTATGAATATGATAAATTAGCCAAATCCAGAGGCAAAAAACTTCGAAGTCTTGAAAAGGAATTGGAAAATTATAAATCAGGAAAAGGGATCTTAAATATATCTGTTCAGTCTGAGGAAACACTTGATCAAATTGGAAAACTAGAAGGCGAACTAGAAGAAGCAAATAGGAAAGTAAATGCCAATAGAACTATTATAAAGAATTTGGGATCATACCTAAATGATAATGATAGATACAAACTAGAAAAGAAATCAGGTAATATTTTAAGCTCAAAAGCAATAGTAAACCTTGATGCAAGAATTAAAAGATTAAATGACGAGTATATTTCTTCAGGCCAACAAGATAAAAGTCTTAAAAGTCAAATTGAATTAACAAAAGTAGCAAGAGATCAACAAATCAAGAGAATTGCCAAAAGTGAAAGTAAAGATGATCCTGGCACGATGGATCAGGATGATGAATTTCTCTCTAAGAGAGTTACTGCTGAATCAGAATTGACACTGGCTCAAGAAACTATTAAATCCATAAATAATGAATTAAATAAATTAAAGGGAAAGAAAAACGCATATATAAATGCTGAAGCCTACACTAAAGGTTTAGATGATCAAATTGAAATTGCAAGAAAAGAGTACAAAAGTACATTGGATAGAGTAAACGAATCTAAATTTAAAACAATTTCATCCTCTTTTAAATTAGAACCTTTAGATTGGGCGGATAGACCAGAGGAGCCTATTCCTAATCATAAATATTTACTAGCAGGTTTTGCTGGTTTAGTAACAGGCTCATTAACAACTGTATTATTATTGTTGTTAGCATTATTTGATTTGAGTTTGAATACGCCAAATCAGTTTAGCAAATTTACCAAATTACATTTACTAGGATCTCTTAACAAAGTAAAAGACAATAATCTAGACTTAAAGAAATTATTTGCATCTTTTTCGACAAATACTAACTTAGAAACCTTCAAAGAATCCCTGAGAAAGTTAAGATATGTATTTGAGGAATCCAATGCCTCAGCTTTCCTCATTACAAGTACAAAAGAGGGCGAAGGGAAAACATTTCTAATTTTGACTTTAGCGTATGCCTTAACATTGAAGAATAAAAAAATCCTGTTAATAGATACTAATTTTAAAAATAATACTTTGACAAGGATGTCAAATAAACAGATCCAAGAAAACCTCTTGCATACTCGTTTGATCGGCGAAAATAATTTAGCTGGTAAATTTGAAGCGAAAAAAATTAAAAACATGTTCAATTTGGAAAATGTTGATATCATTGGAAATAGAGGAACTAACCACTCCCCATCTGAGTTTTTTACAGGAAGAGATTTCCAAAACTTCATTAGTGATTTAAAAAATAATTATGATTACATCTTTTTAGAGGGTCCTTCTCTAAATAAATATTCTGATACTCGTGAGTTGGTTAGGTTTGTAGATAAAATTGTTTCCGTTTTCTCAGCAGAGTCAGAGATTAAAGATGCAGATAAAGAATCAATTGATTATTTATTGAATACTAATGATAAATATTTTGGTTCAATTTTAAATAAAATTGATTTAAAAAATATGAATTAATTTACTTGGAATTGATGAGTGTAAAGTGACTTATTAAGCACACTTTTCATTTATAATTCTTAGTTTGTTACTAATAAACAAATGATTAAAGGGGGAAAATCTTATTGGGTCAAGTCAGGAAGTTATTCTATTTCAGAGCGAATTTTCGGTCAATTCATTGGCTTTGGAAATATGTTCCTGCTCTTGCGGATCGTCTCAAAAGAACAGTTTGGATTATGGATCCAGTTTTTAATACTTGCTACAGTGATAGAAGTAAGCCGAACAGGACTCATTCAAAATGGACTTATCCGATTCCTTACAACTTCCTCTGAGGAGGAAAAACCTAAAATTAATACAGCGTCGTTGTTCAATGCATTGGCACTCACCCTTATTGTTATTACACTTATTTTTACAATTGTAGAGCCTATTACTGCTTATTTCTATCCTCAATACCCTGAGTTAGTATTAATGTTTTTTTATTACAGCTTGACTACTATTGCCTTACTTCCCTACTTACAATTCAATTATATTTTACAAGCTAACCTTGATTTTAAAGGTTCATTTTGGTCGAGTTTAACTCACAAGGGGATGTTATTTATCTATATATTTTATCACTACTGGAATGGGATAATAATTGATATTTTTGAGATGTCCTTGTTTTTAATTCTTGCAGCCAGTGCAGCTAGCATCGTTGGATATTTTTTTGTGAAAAAATATTTAATATTTTCCAAATCAATAGATTGGAAATGGGTTAAGGAATTATTCCATTTTGGAAAATTTACTTTTGGTACAAACATAAGTACTATTGTTTATAAATTTACAGACCGAACAATGGTCGGAATAATGGTTGGGGTTGATGCAATTTCAATTTATGAAGTCGCCATTCGAATAACTAACTTAGTAGATATCCCGGCGATATCAATTGCTGCAGTTGTATTTCCACAAAATGCTAAAAATTCTCTTAAACAGGATAAAGACAGTATTCGTGAGGTTTACGAAAAATCAGTTGCAGCAATCCTTGGATTAATTATTCCAGTAATTTTTTTTATTTATTTCTTCGCTGAATTAGTGATTATCATTTTAGGAAGAGAAGAATATCTTGATTCTGTCCCAATATTGCGAGTAACTATTTTCTTTGCTTTATTTGTTCCCTTTGCATTGCAATTTGGAACTATATTGGATTCTATCGGCAAACCTAAAATCAATTTTCGATTCGTAATTTTAGGTTTAATATTAAATTTAATCTTCAATTACCTTTTAATAAAAGAATATGGAATGATGGGCGCCGTTTATGGAACACTTTTAACCTATGCTTTGATGTTCCTAATTCAAATGTCATTTTTCTATAAATGGTACCATGTCCGTCCATGGAAACCATTCACGCTAATCCCTTGGTTTTACAAAAAATTATTGATAACCATTCTGGATTTTTTAAAGAAAAAATAAGTTGATAACACTAATTGCTAAGTAATGATATACGATAATTTATTTCCAGCTAATTAAAAAAAAATGCGAAAAGATATTGACATAATTTACTTCAGCCTTTTCCCATGGGATCACCCTTACTCCTCTGTTTCATTTTCTATCTCCAAAGAATTCATCAAAAACAACCGAGTATTTTACATCAATCCGCCTTACTCCTACCGAGACTTCGCTACACGCTATGGAGAGAAAATCACCCAGGAAAGAATGTCAGATTTAATCATGCATCGATTACGTTATGAACATCCTCCACAATTGGAAAACACCCTGTATAAAGACAATTTCCTTGCTGCCTTGCCACCTATGGTTCCTCCAGTCAATTTTTTAGGCAAAGGAGAAATTTATAATTTAGTAAGAACTCGAAATAATCGAATAGTTTTAAATACAATAAAAAAAGTAATAAAAGATAATAATATCAAAGATTACATATTCATGAATTGCTACAACCCTTTTTATGCAGGTTTTTTACCAAAGAATGAATTTAATCCACTCCTAAATATTTACCAATGTATCGATGATATTTCACAAAATGCTTATACTGCTAAACATGGTTTTGACCTTGAAAGAAATGCAATTCAAAATTCTGAACGTTCGAAGGGCGAAAGAATTCTTGGTACTGATCCAAAAACCGGGAAGGAAGTTTCAGTAAAAATTGGTCGTTACGGGCCACTGGCTCAACTTGGCGAAGCAACAACTGAAGAAGAAGGCGAAAAACCACAATTTGCCTCGTTAAGACCAAATCAATCTATAAATTCTATCACTTTGGAGGAGGCTTTAGAATTATTTAAACTTCCAAGAACCTTAGGTATATTTGAGGAAGAAGAAGTGTCTGTAAATATCGGCCGATTTGGCCCTTATGCTGCGCATAGCAAGAAGTTGATGTTGCGCTTTTTATTACTTCTTTTTGCCTTTTCAATAGCTAACTCAAAGGACATCGCCGCACATAACCTTTAATAATGGTTGTTTGTCCGACAGCGGAACCGTTAAATTATATATCTTAGTTTTACTTTTTTCTTAAAAGCTGTTTTGAACGATTTTCGCTCCGCCACAATCAAATGGATCCCACTTTGGTCAACTTTAAAAGTATAATGAAAAGTTATTAAAGATTGATTTTTATTTGTCCGGAATTATTCTTATAAAACCAAATTA
>ENA-OWNS01000349-OWNS01000349.1-marine-metagenome-genome-assembly--contig:-NODE-349-length-22198-cov-2.928258_pt1 | contig 22198 bp, 22 predicted proteins | sample MGYA00238137_ERZ651772 | MGnify/ENA primary metagenome ERZ651772 (study PRJEB26903, sample SAMN06264699) | marine metagenome | isolation source: Columbia River Estuary | place: USA:Columbia River Estuary... | reverse complement strand
CGCTCCATTGGCGCATGTCTTCCAGCTCGGCAAAATGATAGCCATTTTTTGCCAATAGGCTATCGAGCTCATCCAGTGGCGACATCGTATCAAGCACCCGATCCGAATCGCCATCCAGATAATCCGCAAGAGATTGGCTGGCGGTGGCCAGGCGAATACTGTCCTGAAACACGTTGGTTTGGAATCTGCGCTGCCAATTTTGATCCATCTCCCCCGGCTCTGCCAGAATACTCGCCGTTGATCGAATGGCAGAGACCGTTGAGAGCACCTCATGCAACGCCTCAGACAGAAATGGGTCATGCGCAAGACGGTCCGATAGGCTACTGACTGTTTGTTGCAGCGCGGTAATTTGGCTCTGCTGGGCCGAAATTAGGCGCGCCCAATCGGTAAAGCGATCCGCAAAATCCTCTGTCTGGCTGAGGTCAACCTCCACATCTGGCCGCGCAATGGCCGCGTCGCGCAGGCTGGTCAGGAGGCTTTTTTCAGCCCCTTGTGCCAGCGCGCCGGGCTCTGTTTCCAAGGCCGCGGCGATATTCAACAGAACTTTGCCGCCGATACGGCGCCTATTGTGCTCAATGAGGTTGAGGTAGGATCCAGAAATTCCCGCGCGCAGGGCGACCTCGGCCTGACGGAGCCCAAGCGCTACACGTCTTTCACGTATTCGACTGCCGGCAAAAGCGCTGCGCTCCATCTCGTGGGTCCTTGACGGTTTTCTTATAGGCCTTGAGGTTTTGTAAATTTATTTACAGTTTTTATCAAGCATTCGTGCAATAATTTACAAAATATTTGAATCAAACAAGACCACCGTTGCACAACAATCCATCAAAGAGCGACACTAAGACAACACTGTGAAGTGTGTTTTCGGGGGAACCGCATAATAAAAGCGGGCCCCTTTATTCAATCGGGAGGACTTCAATGTCTAAATCAATTCTCACCCGTCGTAACGTGTTGCAAACCGGAGCCGCTGCTGGCGCTGGATTGGCACTGCCGACAATTTTGACCGCAGGAAGCCACAGCGGTTACACCAATGCGCCAACTGGCAGCACAGTCACCTTGGGCTTCAACGTTCCCCAGACCGGCGCCTATGCTGACGAAGGTGCCGACGAGCTGCGCGCTTACATGCTGGCCGTTGAGCACCTCAATGGTGAAGGCGACGGCGGCATGCTCAACACCTTCTCTTCCAAAACTCTAGAAGGTAACGGCATCCTGGGCAAGAAAGTCGAATATGTAACAGGTGACACGCAAACCAAATCCGACGCAGCGCGTGCCTCTGCCAAATCCATGATCGAAAAAGACGGCGCCGTGATGATCACAGGCGGTTCGTCTTCTGGTGTTGCGATTGCGGTACAGGGTCTGTGCCAAGAAGCTGGCGTGATTTTCATGGCGGGTCTCACCCACTCCAATGACACGACAGGTAAAGACAAAAAAGCAAATGGCTTCCGTCACTTCTTCAACGGTTACATGTCTGCGGCAGCTTTGGCACCTGTGCTTCAAGCGCGTTACGGCAGCGACCGGAACGCCTATCACCTGACCGCTGACTATACTTGGGGTTGGACACAAGAAGAATCCATCGCTGCAGCCACTGAGGCTATGGGCTGGAACACTGTTAACAAAGTGCGCACACCGCTCAAAGCGACAGACTTCTCCTCTTACATTGCCCCAGTGCTGAATTCTGGTGCGGATGTTTTGGTTCTGAACCACTACGGCGGGAACATGGTGAACTCTTTGACGAACGCCGTTCAGTTTGGCCTGCGTGACAAAGTTGTGAACAACAAGAACTTTGAAATCATTGTTCCGCTGTACTCTCGCCTGATGGCGAAGGGTGCGGGCGCCAACGTGAAGGGCATCTTTGGCTCGACAAACTGGCACTGGTCCTTGCAAGATGAAGGCTCCAAAGCCTTTGTTAAATCCTTCGGCACAAAATACGGCTTCCCTCCTTCACAGGCGGCACACACCGTTTATTGTCAAACTCTGCTCTATGCAGATGCGTGTAACCGCGCTGGCACATTCAATCCATGTGGTGTTGGCGAGGCCTTGGAAGGCTTTGAGTTCGACGGTCTGGGCAATGGGAAAACATTGTACCGCGCCGACGATCATCAGTGCTTCAAAGACGTGCTGGTTGTGAAGGGTAAAGAGAACCCAACATCCGAGTTTGACCTTCTGGAAATCGTTGAAGTGACACCAATGGAGCAAGTAAAATACGCTCCAGATCACCCAATGTTCGCCGGTGGGGACTTGGGCGCATGTAACCCAGGTGCTTAAATAGAAGCGTGCAGAGGTGCCTGTCATCTCTGCACAACCACGCAATTAGGGTGCGCAAAAGCGTACCCTATTTTCCAATAAATAGATAACCCGCAGGTGGGGACCATGGACGCCATCATTCTTCAAATCCTGAACGGCTTAGATAAAGGTTCAGCCTATGCGCTTATCGCACTTGGCCTGACTTTGATCTTCGGCACGCTCGGTGTTGTGAACTTCGCGCACGGTGCGCTATTTGTAATCGGGGCGTTCTGCGCCGTTACATTGAACCGAATTTTTTCGATCAGCTTTGAGACCATCGATCCGACAAAAGTGGATTTTCTGGGCAATCCGGCCACGATCAAAACCACGTATTTGGAACATTGGTTCGGCGCAGGTCCGGCCGCTTGGATGACTGATTGGTCAGTGCCTTTGGCAATCTTACTGGCCATTCCCGTCATGCTGTTGGTCGGCGTGATTATGGAACGTGGCTTGATTAAGCATTTCTACAAACGGCCTCATGCGGATCAAATCCTGGTGACATTCGGCTTGGCCATTGTGTTGCAAGAAATTATCAAGTTTTTCTACGGCGCAAACCCCATCCAAACCGCCCCGCCCGACGTTTTTATTGGGACGATGGATCTCGGAGTCTGGCTGGGATTTGAGGCCAATGCTATTGCCTATCCCTACTGGAGAATGGTCTATTTCCTCTTCTCGACCGTGATCATCGGCGGCGTATTTGCCTTCTTGCAATTCACCACCTTTGGGATGGTTGTGCGCGCTGGTATGGCCGATCGCGAAACCGTCGGCCTGCTGGGCATTGATATCGACAAACGTTTTACCATCACCTTCGCCATAGCCGCCACGGTGGCTGGACTTGCGGGCGTGATGTATACGCCGATCACCCCTCCGACGTATGATATCGGTGTGGAACTGTTGGTCCTGTCCTTTGTGGTTGTGGTTGTGGGCGGCATGGGTTCGCTGCCAGGCGCGGTTCTGGCCGGCTTTTTGCTGGGAATTGTAGAGAGCTTTGCCTCGATGAACGAAGTGAAAAACATCCTTCCGGGCATCGACCAAATCATTGTCTACTTAATGGCGATCATCGTTATCCTAGTACGTCCGCGCGGCCTTATGGGGCGCAAAGGCGTGATGGAGGATTGAGAATATGTTTGGTTTAGAAAAAAAAGACTTCACCCTATTGCTGATCGTAACAGTGATGGTGATTTTAGCGCCCTTCGTGCTCAATCCCTTCCCCGAAGGCACAGCCATGGCGCAAATGTTCAACGCAGGATATCCCGACCTGATGCAGCGCTTCGCTATTTTTGGCATCTTGGTCATTGGGTTTAACATCCTTTTTGGCCTGACGGGCTACCTCTCTTTCGGTCATGCAGCCTTTCTGGGCGCAGGATCCTATGCCGCGGTCTGGATGTTTAAATTGCTCGGCTATGACATCATCCCGGCCATTTTGTTGTCCATCGCAGTCAGCGGGCTTTTCTCACTGGCCGTGGGATACGTCAGCCTGCGGCGCTCTGGGATCTATTTTTCGATCCTCACGCTCGCCTTGGCGCAGATGATGTTCAATATGGCCTATTCGGTCTTGGGCAACCCATCTTCGAGCTACAACCTAACCAATGGGGAAACAGGTTTGCAGGTTTATAACTCTGATCCGCAGGTTCTCTTGAGCGCCACGGATCCGAATTTCCCACATCTCTTCGGCCTGTCCATGCGGTCAGAAACCCACCTATTGGTCGGGAATTGGGATTTCACGCTCAATGCTGGCTATTACCTGTCTGGATTGTTCTTACTGCTGGCCTTTTACATTTCTATTCGCATCTTTCGCTCGCCTTTCGGGCTGATGCTGCGGGCCGTCAAATCGAACCAACAGCGGCTCAACTACACAGGTCTGAACACACGGCCCTATACATTGATGGCCTTTGTCATCTCCGGCATGTACGCCGGGCTTGCTGGCGGATTGCTGGCATGTATGGATCCATTGGCTGGCGCGGAGCGTATGCACTGGACCGCCTCGGGAGAGATCGTCATCATGTCAATCCTGGGTGGCATCGGCACCTTGATCGGTCCCATCTTGGGCGCCGGGTTCAACGAATATTTCAAAAATATCCTGTCCAAAATCAACGACAGCGTTCTGCATGAGTGGCTGTCCTTCCTGCCTGATGGCTTTGAAGACATTATGGTTACGCTGATCCACCCTTTCGTAGGCAAGGGCTGGCATCTGACTTTGGGCTTGTTGTTCATGATGGTGATCATATTCCTTCCAGGCGGATTGGTCGAAGGTGGGCAGCGCATTGGCAAGCTGTTTCGTCGCAAGAAGGCCGATGCGCCTTCCGATGAAACGCCGGCAGAATAGGAGACAGACGAATGGGTATCCTTGAAGTCAAAGGCGTCAACAAACGCTTCGGAGGCCTGCAGGCCTTGGGGGATGTAAACCTCAGCGTGCAGGAACAAACAGTTCATGCCATCATCGGTCCAAATGGCGCCGGCAAATCCACCTTGCTCAATTGTCTGGTAGGCAAGCTGATCCCAGATACGGGATCAGTGATGTTTGATGGGCAATCCGTGCTCGGCCGCACGCCCTATGAAATCAACCAAATGGGCATTTCTCGGGTATTTCAAACCCCTGAAATTTTCGGCGATCTAACCGTTATGGAAAATATGATGATCCCCTGCTTTGCCAAACGCGATGGGTCATTCTCCATGACGGCCTTTGCCGCGGTGCGCAACCAGAAGGACATTATTGAGCACGCGATGCATGCGCTGGAAGACATGAATATGGCTGATAAACGCCACATGCATTCAGCCAGCCTGTCCCGCGGCGACAAGCGCCGGCTTGAGATCGGAATGTGTCTTGCACAAGAGCCACGGCTCTTGTTGCTGGATGAGCCAACCGCAGGGATGGCCCGCGCCGATACAAACAACACCATCGATCTTCTCAAGCAGATCCGCGACACGCGCGACATCACCATTGCCATCATCGAGCATGATATGCATGTGGTCTTCTCGCTGGCGGAACGCATCACCGTTTTGGCGCAGGGCACACCTTTGGTTGAAGAAACGCCAGAAAATATCAAAGGCCACCCGAAAGTGCGCGAAGCGTACCTCGGCGAAGCCCAAGTATAGGAGTGGCCGCGATGACACTTTCAGACACACCCGCCTACTTCTCGGTCCGTGACATTCATGCCTATTATGGAGAAAGCTATATCGTGCAGGGCGTCAGCTTTGAGATCAATGAGGGCGAAATTCTCGCTCTGCTGGGCCGAAACGGCGCTGGCAAAACCTCGACATTGCGGGCGATTGCGCGCACGGGCGATCCACAGGTGACACGGGGCGAAATCTGGCTTGATGGGGATCCACTGCACGCAATGGCCAGTTTCGAAGCCTCGCGCGCAGGGCTTGGTCTCGTGCCAGAAGATCGTCGTATCATCCAAGGCCTGACGGTTGAGGAAAACCTCAAACTGGCCCAAATCGCCCCTCCCGTTGGCTGGTCTTTAGATCAGATTTACGAGCTCTTCCCAAGGCTTGAAGAGCGCCGCAAACAAGAGGGCGTCACCCTGTCGGGCGGCGAGCAACAAATGTTGGCCATCGCACGCACCTTGGCCCGTCAGGTCAAGATCCTGCTGCTAGATGAACCCTATGAGGGGCTGGCCCCAGTGATTGTGCAAGAGATTGCCAAAACACTGAGCCACATCCGCGAGCAGGGTATCACCACGGTGATTGTGGAGCAAAATGCCGTGGCAGCCTTGAAGCTGGCAGATCGTGCCGTCATTCTAGACACCGGAACAGTTGTCTATGACGGCTCTGCGCAGGCTGTTTTGGACGATGAAAAATTACGCGCTGAATATTTGGCCATCTAATGGCCCCGGCGGAGGGGTTTACCCCCTCTGCCCTCTTAGACGCTATATTACAGAGAGATTGCACCTATGGCTGATACTATTTACCCCCCCGCAGCTGCATTTGCGGCATCTGCCCATGCGGACAAAGCAACCTATGAGGCCATGTATGCCGCCTCAATCGCAGATCCAGACGCCTTCTGGGACGCGCAGGGCAAACGCCTTGATTGGATGACCCCTTACACAAAGGTGAAAGACACCACCTTCGAGCATTCGGGCGTCTCGATTAAATGGTATGAAGATGGCGTGTTAAATGTCAGCGCCAATTGCATTGACCGCCACCTGGCCACACGCGGCACGCAAACCGCCATCATATGGGAAGGCGACAACCCGGAGGACAGCGCGCATATCACCTATGCGCAGCTGCACACAGAGGTTTGCAAACTGGCCAATGTCTATAAATCACTGGGGGTGCGCAAGGGCGACCGCGTCGTGCTCTATATGCCCATGATACCAGAGGCCGCCTACGCGATGTTGGCCTGCAACCGGATCGGCGCCGTGCATTCCATCGTCTTTGGCGGCTTCTCCCCGGAAGCCTTGGCGGCCCGTATCACCGCTTGCGACGCCAAACTGATCGTCACCGCAGATCAAGCACCGCGCGGCGGTAAGGCCACACCGCTCAAAGCCAATGTCGACAAGGCGCTGGAAATTTCTGGTGATGTCCCGACCTTAGTGGTTGAGCGCACCGGCGCGGATCTTCCAAACAAAGCTGGCCGTGATCACAGCTATTCGGCCGCCATGGCGCAGGCCTCGGCGGACTGTGCGCCAGAGCCGATGAATGCTGAGGATCCGCTGTTTATTCTCTACACTTCCGGCTCAACTGGCGCGCCGAAAGGCGTGGTACATACGACTGGCGGCTATCTGGTTTATGCCGCCATGACCCATCAATACACCTTCGATTATAAAGACGGGGATGTCTTTTGGTGCACCGCAGATGTGGGCTGGGTCACTGGCCACAGCTATATCGTCTATGGCCCCTTGGCCAATGGCGCGACAACCTTGATGTTCGAAGGTGTGCCCACCTATCCAGACGCAGGAAGGTTTTGGGCGGTTTGCGAGAAACACAAGGTCAATCAATTCTATACAGCCCCAACGGCCATTCGTGCGCTGATGGGTCAGGGGGAGGCATTTGTTGAGAAATATGACCTCTCTTCCATCAAAGTACTCGGCACTGTGGGCGAGCCAATCAACCCAGAGGCTTGGAACTGGTACAACGATGTGGTTGGCAAAGGCAAAGCGCCAATCGTCGACACATGGTGGCAAACCGAAACAGGCGGGCATTTGATGACCCCACTGCCCGGCGCCATCTCCACCAAGCCCGGCTCGTGCACCCTGCCATTTTTTGGCGTGCAGCCAGTCATTTTGGAGCCCACAACTGGCCAAGAAATTCTGGAGACCGAAGCTGAGGGCGTTTTGTGCATCAAGGACAGCTGGCCTGGCCAAATGCGCACGGTCTGGGGCGATCATGACCGCTTCGTTTCCGCCTATTTCAGCGATTACAAAGGCTACTACTTTACAGGTGACGGCTGCCGCCGCGATGCGGATGGCTATTACTGGATCACAGGCCGCGTGGATGATGTCATCAACGTCTCTGGCCATAGAATGGGCACCGCAGAAGTGGAAAGCGCTTTGGTCGCTCATCCAAAGGTCGCAGAGGCCGCGGTGGTTGGCTATCCTCATGATATCAAAGGTCAGGGGATCTACTGCTATGTCACCTTGATGAGCGGCGAAGCGCCCTCCGACGAGCTGCGCGTCGAGCTGCGCAATTGGGTGCGCAAAGAAATTGGCCCCATTGCCTCACCAGATCTGATCCAATGGGCCCCAGGCCTGCCGAAAACCCGCTCAGGCAAGATTATGCGCCGCATTCTGCGCAAAGTGGCCGAGGATGATTTCGGCGCCCTGGGCGATACTTCCACGTTGGCGGATCCCTCTGTCGTAGATGATTTGATCGAAAATCGGATGAATCGCAGCTAAACAGACAAAGCAAGACAAATTATAGTAAAATTTTAACTCTTTGGCCGGCCAATATAACAATTGGCTGGCCTTTGAATTTTTGAGAGCGGGTTTTCGCGGGTCTGAGATAAGGATCTTCTTCCACTTTGTCCCAAGTTCCCATATATGAAGAGGTATCAGGCGCCCAACCGACGCGAAAAGGGATAAAATGACTAAGAAACCGAATGAGAATGATGTTGTGTTTATTCAAGCCTTGGCAGAATTGCTGTCGGCGCAGGATTTGACGGAAATCGAAGTCAATCGTCTTTATGGCGAAGACAACAGTCTCAATGTCCGTATTTCCAAGACGCAAAACGTCGTGCATATGGCTGCCGCGCCCGCAGCTCCCCTTGCCGCAGCAGCGCCCGCAGCTCCCCTTGCCGCAGCAGCGCCTGCCGCCGCCCCTGCCGAAGCGCCAGCCGCGATCGAAGATCCCGCCGCCCATCCGGGCGCGGTGACATCGCCCATGGTTGGCACCGTCTACCTTCAGGCCGAGCCGGGCAGCCCACCTTTCATCACCGTCGGCGCCAAAGTGTCAGAAGGTGACACGATTTTGATCATCGAAGCGATGAAAACTATGAATCAAATCCCCGCACCCAAGGCCGGAACCGTGACGCGTATTTTGGTCGAAGACAGCGCCGCTGTTGAATTTGGGTCTCCTTTGGTAATTATCGAATAATGTTCAAGAAAATCCTTGTCGCCAATCGGGGTGAAATTGCCCTTCGCGTGATCCGCGCCGCCCGTGAGATGGGAATTGGCAGTGTTGCTGTGCATTCCACGGCCGACAGCGATGCCATGCATGTGCGTATGGCCGATGAATCCGTTTGCATTGGCCCAGCCTCAAGCACGGAAAGCTATTTGAGCATTCCGGCCATCATCGCAGCCGCAGAAATCACCGGTGCAGATGCCATTCACCCAGGCTATGGCTTCCTGTCTGAAAACGCGACCTTCGTGCAGGCTCTGCAAGATCATGACATCAATTTTATTGGCCCAACCGCTGAGCATATCCGCGTTATGGGCGATAAAATCAGCGCGAAAGACACGATGCGCGCCCTTGGTGTGCCCTGCGTGCCAGGCTCTGAGGGCGGCGTTCCCGATTTGGATGCGGCCTTGAAAATCGGTGAAGAATTTGGCTATCCCGTCATCATCAAAGCGACCGCCGGCGGTGGTGGACGCGGGATGAAAGTGGCCAATTCCGCTGAGGAAATGCCGACGGCCTTTAGCTCCGCCCGCTCCGAGGGGAAGGCGGCCTTTGGCAATGACGAAGTCTATATCGAAAAATACCTCACCACGCCGCGCCACATCGAAATTCAAGTATTTGGCGATGGCAAAGGCCGCGCTGTGCATTTGGGCGAGCGAGATTGCTCTTTGCAACGCCGCCACCAGAAAGTGTTCGAAGAGGCTCCAGGCCCCGCAATCAGCGCAGAGGAGCGCGCACGCATCGGGGAAGTCTGTGCCAATGCGGTGGCGAAGATCAATTACATTGGCGCCGGCACGATCGAATTTCTGTATGAGAAGGGTGAGTTTTATTTCATCGAAATGAACACCCGCCTGCAGGTGGAACATCCGGTCACCGAGGCCATCTTTGGTGTCGATCTGGTGCGCGAACAAATTCGCGTTGCCGAAGGCCATGACCTGTCCTTCACTCAAGATGACCTCATAATCAACGGCCATGCGATTGAAGTGCGGATCAACGCAGAGACTTTTCCAGGTTTCGCCCCGCGCCCGGGTAAAATTAACGCCTATCATGCCCCTGGTGGCCTTGGGGTGCGCATGGATTCCGCGCTTTATGACGGCTATTCGATCCCGCCTCATTATGACAGTTTGATCGGCAAATTGATTGTCCACGCCCCCGACCGCAAGGCCGCTCTGGCGCGTTTGGAACGCGCTTTGGGAGAATTGATCATCGATGGGATTGAAACGACCATTCCGCTGTTTCACGCCCTGCTACAAGAACCGGCAGTGCACTCAGGCGACTACAATATCCATTGGCTTGAGCATTGGTTGGAGCAAAAGTTCGACGATAAATGAGCTTTGGGGCTGTGAGTCCGCAGCTGATGCTGCATGCCTACGCACAGGGAATTTTTCCCATGGCGGAGAATGCCGAGGATCACGACCTGTTTTGGGTCGATCCCAAGCGGCGCGGGATCTTGCCGCTGGACGGCTTCCATATCTCGCGCTCTCTGCGACGATTTCTGCATGGTCACAAGATAACAGCAACGCTGAACCAGGCTTTTGACAGCGTTTTGCAACATTGCGCTGACCGTGAGGAGACTTGGATCAACCCAACCCTCCACGCCAATTACACAGCGCTTAACGAAATGGGATGCTGTCACAGTCTGGAGGTCTGGGACGATGGCGCACTCCTCGGCGGGGTGTTTGGCATCGCAATAGGCGGGGTGTTTTGCGGGGAGAGTATGTTTTCACGTCGCACCAATGGCTCAAAAGCTGCCCTGGCTTTTTTAACCACCCATCTGCGCAATTGCGGCTTTGCTCTGTTTGACACGCAATTTATCACCGATCACTTGCAAACTCTGGGGGCACTTGAAATCAGCCGGGCGCAGTATCGCAGTCGATTGGCAGAAGCGCTTGCCTTGCCCGCCACCATCACCGCTCAGCCCCTGCCCGATGTTCACAACGTCTTGCAGCGCAGAACCCAAACGTCGTAGCGCGGATGCTCCAGGGCGTTAAGCGCGGGGGAGGATGCCACCATCCAGCCTTCAAAGAGAGTCTCATCGCGTTGCCAATCGGTAATTTGCACAAGCGCAAAGGCGTCGGGGCTCACCTCACCGAGCGGAGAGCGACAGCTGTGCACATGAATTTCGAGCGGGCCCTGCTTGACGGGGGCCTCCTGCGCCACGATGATATTTTGCAATGCGCCTGTGGTCCGGTCCAGCCAGCGCAATTCCGCAGCACCGTTTTCACGCGCCTGCTGCGCCGCGCTCAAAGCTGGGATAAGAAAAAACAGAATAGCCGCAAAGTGGCGTCGCATTAATTATTGCCGCCGGATGCAAATTTCATCAAAAGATTCAAAAGGCTGACCGATCCCTGCGTATCTGTAATTATATCTCCAGAGGCATAGTTGAAAGGCGATCCGCCCGGCTGCAGCTCAACAAAATTGCCACCCAGCAAACCCTCCGAGGCAATAATGATGGCAGTGTCATCGGGCAATTCCACGCCCAAATCCAAAGAAATCTGCATATCCGCGCGAAAACTATCCGGGTTCAGATAAATAGCAGACACTTTGCCCACATTCACACCCGCCAAGCGCACGTCCGTGCCGACCGTGACCCCCTCGATAGATCTAAAGCTGGCGTTCAACACATATGATTCGTCAGAGGCTCCAAAGCCACCGCGCTGAAATCCAACCACGGCAAAGCCGATTGCCAAGACCAAGACACAGGTTCCAGTGATAAATTCTGCCCAAGCACCGCGCATCAGATCACTCCGGAACCCATGCCTCGTAGTCAGACGTCGACTGCGGCGTGGCATTGCGCAGAGAGCCTGCAGGGGCATGGGCCATTACTGTGCCCGTCAGGTTGGCTTGATGCGGTTTTTCCCATGTTTTATGGGCCAATGGTGTCTGGGTCGGTGGTTCATCCCATGTGTGATGCAACCATCCGTGCCAATCAGGGCTCACCCGAGAAGCCTCAGCCTCCCCGTTGAAAATCACCCAGCGTTTGACCCGATCCTTGGTTTCATAAAACATGTTGCCCGCATCATCTTCCCCCACCTTCACGCCGCGGCGCCAAGTGAACAGCTGCGTGTTTAATGTTTGCCCATTCCACCAAGTTACGGCACGTAATAGGGTTGAGACGATACCCATTGGATCCTCCAAAACAAATTCGAATTAGCTATGCCCCAGAAGTGGTCGATGGTCCAGTACTACTGGCCTTTGAAACGAAAAACGGCAGGATTTTCAACAAAATCCTGCCGTTTATGCGATTTTTTAGTCGCTCAACCCGCTGTCGCGGGTTCACGTTTCTTTTCGGCGTGTATCATCAATGGCGCCGCATCGGATGTGACAGCCTCTTCATTCACGACCACTTCCTCAACACTGTCCATCCCCGGCAGGTCAAACATCGTATCGAGTAGAATATCTTCCAAAATCGAGCGCAGCCCCCGCGCACCGGTTTTGCGATCAATCGCCCGTTTGGCAATGGCCGCCAGCGCCTCAGGCGTGAAGGTCAAAGTCACGTCTTCCAACTCGAACAGCCGTTGATATTGTTTGATCAACGCATTCTTCGGCTGTGTCAGAATGATCACCAAAGAGTCCTCATCCAGATCCGTCAGGGTCGCGATAACTGGCAAACGGCCCACAAATTCCGGGATCAGTCCGAATTTCAGCAGATCTTCCGGCTCCAACTCGCCAAACATTTCGCCCACACCGCGGCTGTCATTCTCTTTCACATCCGCCCCAAAGCCGATCGAGGTGCCCTTGCCGCGCGCAGCAATAATTTTTTCCAGCCCGGCAAAAGCCCCGCCACAGATGAATAGGATATTGGTGGTATCCACCTGCAAGAATTCCTGCTGCGGATGTTTGCGCCCGCCCTGCGGCGGTACGCTGGCCACAGTGCCTTCCATGATTTTCAGCAAAGCCTGCTGCACCCCTTCGCCCGAGACATCGCGGGTGATGGAGGGATTGTCAGACTTGCGGGTAATCTTATCGACCTCGTCAATATAGACGATGCCGCGCTGCGCCCGTTCGACGTTATATTCACTGGCCTGCAGCAATTTTAGGATAATGTTTTCAACATCCTCACCCACATAGCCAGCCTCGGTCAATGTAGTAGCATCGGCCATGGTGAACGGCACATCCAAGATCCGCGCCAAAGTTTGCGCCAGTAAAGTTTTACCACACCCGGTTGGACCAATCAGCATGATATTGGATTTTGCCAGCTCAATATCACCAGATTTCTCTGCAACGTTGAGACGCTTATAGTGATTGTGCACCGCAACAGAGAGCACCCGCTTGGCGTGGCTCTGGCCAATTACATAATCATCCAAAACCTGACAAATTTCCAAAGGCGTCGGAACACCCTCAGAGGTTTTCAATCCGCTGGCTTTGGTTTCCTCACGGATAATATCCATGCACAATTCAACACATTCATCGCAGATGAAGACGGTGGGGCCCGCAATCAGTTTACGCACCTCATGCTGACTTTTACCGCAAAAACTGCAATATAGGGTATTTTTCCCGTCGCCGCTTGCTTTATCAGCCATGTCTCACCTTCAATATTATTGGGTCGTCTCTTTGGAGGCAATCCCAAACGCAGTTTCTATAAATCACGATGAGCTTATGGCAGCTAAGATTGAGCCACAACCGCGATTTTGTGGTTATTCTTGCCTATTCGGCCTCTTTTTCACGATTGGTGACGATTTTGTCGATCAAGCCCCAGGCCTGTGCCTCCTCAGGGGACATGAAATTATCCCGCTCCAAAGCGGCCTCAACCGTATCATAGTCCTGCCCGGTGTGGGTGACATAGATCTCATTCAAACGGCGCTTAAGCTTTTGCGTAAATTCCGCGTGAATCATGATGTCGGTCGCTTGGCCTTGGTAACCACCAGAGGGCTGATGCACCATGATCGAGGAATTCGGCAGAGAAAACCGCATGTCCTTGGCGCCCGCGGTCAAAAGCAATGAGCCCATAGAGGCCGCCTGACCCACGCAGAGTGTGCTCACCTTTGGTTTGATATATTGCATGGTGTCGTAGATCGACAGGCCCGCCGTCACAACACCGCCGGGGGAATTGATATACATGCTGATCTCTTTGGTTGGGTTCTCGGCCTCAAGATGCAAAAGCTGAGCGATCACCAAAGTGCTCATCCCATCGTGGACCGGGCCATTCACAAAAATGATCCGTTCTTTAAGCAGGCGCGAGAAGATATCATAGGCCCGCTCGCCCCGGCTTGTCTGTTCAACGACCATGGGGACGAGGTTCATATAAGTTTCGATTGGATCTTTCATGAGGTGCCCCCGCTAGTGTCTCTTTTGGCATAATGCCGTTTTGCTAATTGAGTCTTAGTATTGCGCCCGGGGTAGAACAAGGGGCGCAGAAATTTTAGATACATTTTGAGGCGACTCTTACGTTATTTTTGCAGCCACATCGAACATTCGAGCTGAAAACCCCCATTCATTGTCATACCACCCAAATATGCGCAGCAAGTCTTGCCCCATCACCGCGACCTGCGGGGCGGCAATGACCAAACTTTCGCGGCGCGCCCGGAGATCTGCGGAGACCAACGGACGATCAGTCATGCCCAAGATGTCCGGCCGCGCTTGCCGCAAAAGCTCTATCAGCGCTTCTTGCTCCACCGGATGCGCCACCTGGCAGGTGAGATCAACGGCAGAGACGCTGGCCGTCGGCACCCGCACCGCACAGCCTTTCACGCGCCCGGCCAAGTCAGGCAAAATTTTGTCAATCAACACGGCCGCAGAGGTGCTGGTCGGCACCATCGACAGCGCCGCCGCGCGATTGCGCTCAAGCGCCGCGCCGCGGGGGGCGTCGACGGTGGGTTGGCTGCCAGTGTAACAATGGATCGTCGTCATATGACCGGCCAGAACCCCATAGGCCTCATGCAACACCCGCAACAAGGGCGCCAGCGCATTGGTGGTGCAAGAGGCATTTGAGACAATGCGCTGCCCGCTTAAAACATGGTCATTCGCGCCTAAGACCACAGTCACATCGGCACATTCAGAAGGGCCAGAAATCAAAACACGCTGAGCACCGGCGCGCAGTCCCGCACTGGCAAATTGCGCGGTCACAGCCTTACCCGTGCATTCAAACACCACATCAACATCTGACAGATCCACCTCCGCCAAATCCGATTTCTGGCTAAACCGCACCGCATGGCCGTTGACAATCAAACGATCAGAACTGCTCTCAATCGAGCCCATCATAGGGCCATAGACACTGTCGAATTCCAGCAGATAGGCGCAGGTCTCCAAGGGGGCGATGTCATTGATCGCCACCAGATCGAAACGACCCTCTACCTGCTGCTCTACCCATTGCCGCGCAACAGCTCGGCCAATCCGACCAAATCCGTTAATGGCAAAGCGTATTGGACGGCCCATTGTCTCTTCCTTTCCAAGCATTCGGCTCCAAAATTGAAAAAATGGATGCGCTGGGGCCGAAACCATGCCAAATACCTCGGAAAGTCCAGCGCCAAATTGCACATTGTGAAAGTCCAAAGGAAGCCAAATGTATCCGCTTGAAGGTTTGAAAGTCGTTGAATTGGCCCGAGTCCTGGCCGGCCCTTGGATCGGGCAAACTTTGGCGGATTTGGGCGCTGAGGTCATCAAGGTGGAAAGTCCGGAGGGCGATGACACGCGCAAATGGGGGCCCAACTATGTCACCAAAGGCACGGACAGCTCTGCGGCCTATTTCCACAGCGCCAATCGCGGCAAACAGGGGATCACGGTTGACTTCAATGATCCCGCCCGGCTGGCCTATCTCAAAGATCTGATCGCCTCAGCTGATGTCTTGATTGAGAATTTCAAAGTCGGCGGGCTGGCGAAATACGGTCTCGACTACGCATCCTTGGCGCCGCAAAATCCTCAGCTGGTGTATTGCTCTGTCACCGGCTTTGGTCAGGACGGCCCGCGCGCCCAGAAGGCAGGTTATGACTTTATGATCCAAGGCATGACCGGCATCATGGAGATCACCGGTGAGCCCGAGGGCATGCCGCAAAAGGTCGGCGTGGCTTTTGCCGATGTCTTCACCGGGCTTTACGGGGTCATCGGCATACAAGCCGCCCTGGCCCAACGCGCTCGGACGGGCAAGGGGCAGCACATCGATATGGCATTGTTTGATTGCATGCTGGCCGCGCAGGCCAATCAAAACCTCAATTACCTCACCACCGGGAAAAGCCCACAGCGGATGGGCAATGCCCATACCAGCATCGTGCCCTATCAGGTGTTTCCTGTGTCTGATGGCCATATCGTCATCGCTTGCGGCAACAATCGACAGTTTCACAATCTCGCACGCGCGTTAAAGCGTGACGATTGGATCAGCGATCCAAGATTCGCCGACAATGCTGCTCGGCTGGCCCATCGCGCCGAAGCGGTTGGGCAAATTACTGAAGTTTTGAGCCACTGGCGCAAATTGGACGTCTTGCCGGTGTTAGAAAGCGCCGGCGTGCCCTCCGGCCCCATCAATACGATCGCCGAAGCGCTGGAAGATCCGCAGACGCTGCACCGGCAGATGCGCATCAAACCCGAAGGCATCCCCGGCGTACGCACCCCAATCAAATTTTCAGATGCCCAGCTGCAACTGCTGCGCGCGGCGCCCGGTTTGGGCGAGCATGACGAGACCTAAATCATGACCTAGCGCAGGCCCTCTGGCGCCAAATCCCCGATAGAGGCTTCTTCGGCGACAGCTGCACGTTTGCGTTGGGTTTGCGCCGTCGCTGGAAGCGGTGTGTCGAATTGGTAGCTCGGGTCACGTTTCTGCCGCTCCCAAATCTCCAGCATCTCGCGCCAAGCGCCGGTCAAACTCCGTGGCTCTGGCATATCATCTTTGACCGCCTGGTGCAGCTGTTTAAGATTATAACAGGGCACGCCCGCATACATATGATGCTCGGTATGCCAATTCATGTGCCAATATAAAAACTCCAGAACCGGGTGCAGGCGCATAGAGCGCACTGTTTTTCGAAAATCCGATACATTTTCACGCAGGCCGCAATGTTGCGGCAGGCCCAAAAAATAGCCCAGCCAATTGCCAATAAAGTTGAACAGACTCAGAACAATCGGCAAGATCCAAAGGCCTGTCGCCCAAGCCAGAACGAGCAGACCGCCATGAAACACAAGCAATAGGCGTGACCATTGAACCGCCCGCCTGTGCTGGTCGGGTTGATCTTTGTGCAGGCTCTCAAGCCATTCATTGCTTGCGATATCGGTCGAACCCACCCGACCGAACGCATGTAAAATGGTCTCCCGCAGAGTGGAAATGAGCCCGCCCTTGCCAAAAGTGCGGCCCGGCTGCGTCATAAGATTGATGGTGAAAAGCTGCAGGAGGAACAACTTGTCGGTATTGGGATGCAGCGGCAAAAGATTTTCGCGATCCCCCTCAGGGTGCAGGGTAAACCTGTGATGGTAGGTATGGCTGGCCGCATAATCAAATGGGTTCCACCAACTCAATAGACTAAAAACATACAAGAAAATTTTATTTAAAGCCTTGGTTCGGAACACCGTGCCATGGCCCAGCTCATGGGGCGCTGTGCCAGAGAAAAAGCTGCCAACAGTGCCATGTAAAAACAATGCAAGGGCAAAAGCCGCCCATTGCCCCTGCCCCCAAAACAACCATACCAAACTGCCGGTCGCCGCAAAGAGCGCCAAATGACCACCGGCCTGTTTCCATCCCTTGAGATCACTGCGCTGCGAGAGGGCACGAAACACCTCCGGCGGCATGGGGGATCTGTACCACTGCACATTCAGCGTGTCTCGGGCCTGTGATAAAGGAGGATATGTCATGTCTCGCCGCCGCTTACTAGGAAATGATACGCACCTGCCCAATATTCACCAACGAATGCCTTCAGAGTCAAATGCCATGCGCGCCGCTTTGTCTTCACATGACACATGGCGGCAAAACGACGGCTATGCACGGTCCCGCGAAGGACATTCATCACATTAGTTGAAGATTATGCCGAATTTGGGCTTGGATGTGTCGCTTGGCTATGTTCCAGTGTGGAAATTAGGTCCATGTTGTGGGCGATGACACGTCACAACAGTAAGCTGGCATTACTGCTGCATGGATCAAAAGGCTGGAGAACCGGCCAATGCGTAAAGAAAGATAACAGGGAGACACAGATGAAACTCAAAATGTTGACGGCAACAGCCGCATTCGCACTGTCACTAGGCGCCACATCGGCCACGGCAAGCTGCGGGAAAGTATCGATCACAGAAATGGACTGGGCCTCATCGGCGGTTGTCACTGCGGTTGCGAACTTCTTAATGACCCAAGGCTATGGCTGTGATGTACAGGTTGTGCCCTCTTCTACAGTGCCGGCGCTGACCTCTTTGGCCGAAACAGGCGAGCCTGATATTTTAACCGAAGTCTGGGCCAACTCGACCCCTGCCTACGAAGGCCTGCTGGCCGAGGGTAAATTGGTTGAGCTGACCAATGTTCTGTCCGATGGCGGCGTGGAAGCCTGGTGGATTCCAGCCTACCTGGCCGAATCAAACCCTGAGCTGACGACATGGGACGGCATCATGGCTAATCCTGCGGCGGTTGGTGGCAAATTCCATGACTGCCCGTCGGGCTGGGCCTGTGACATCATCAACAACAACAACCTCAAAGCTGCCGGTGCTGAAGCTGGCGGGCTGGAGCGTTTCCAACACGGTTCTGGCGAAACGCTGCAAACCTCCATCGCTGCGGCCTATGCAGATAAGGCGCCTTGGTTTGGCTACTATTGGGCACCAACCGCAGTGCTCGGCAAATACCCAATGGTCCGGGTTGAAGTGCCGACCTATGACGCAGAGGCGCATAGCTGTAACGGCGACGTTGATTGCGCCAACCCTGGGTTTTCTGCCTACCCATCTGCCAAAGTTGTAACAGCGGTCTCTGGCGCCTTTATGGACCGTGAACCAGAAGTTGCCGCGTTGCTCAAAAATGTTGCGTTCACAAACGCACAAATGGGCGATGTTTTGGCTTGGCGCTTGGATAACAACGCCTCCTATGACGAAGCAGCTGTTTACTTCCTGACCTCATATAAAGACGTATGGGGCGATTGGTTGAGCGATGATGCAAAAGGCAAATTGGCCGCAATCCTTAACTAATTAAAAAATCGATCCCGCGGACCAAAACAAGTCCGCGGGATTTTGACCTCAGGGAGACAAATCTATGGCCACTTACGATTGGCTTTTTAACATGCTTGGCTTGCGTAAATGGTGCGATGCAGGCGCCTCCGACGGCCCGATGTCCATGGCGCAACTGCTCGCTAAAACCGGGAATGCAGCCCCCGAGTGAGGCTTCAGTTTTGCCTTTCCATCGCTGGACGAGCTGAACAAAGCTTGTGGTCAAATCAGCCAGACCCGCGATGTGGTTAAAGGCCTCGAAAATGGATTTCTCGCCATTCGCCCCGCGCTGCGCACGGTTTTAGACCCGATCACTCAGCCACTGTCTTGGATGCTCGATGGCACGCTCTATATATTCATGACAGCCCCTTGGTTCCTGATTATGGCCGTCATCTTGGTGGCAGTGTGGTTCTCCACGCGCTCTCTTTCTGTACTGCTCTTTAATGCTTTCTGCCTTTCGTTTTTCGCCTTTGTTGATCATTTTGAACCGGCGATGCAAACCTTCGCGGTCATATTGGTCTGTACCATCATATCCGCGCTCTTCGGCATTCCAATTGGCATTGCTATGTCCAAATACAACCGATTGCAAAAGGCGATCATCCCAGTTTTGGATCTGCTGCAAACCCTGCCAACCTTCGTTTATCTAATCCCGCTGATCTTCCTCTTTCCCATCGGTGAGTCGCGGCTCTACGGCATTGCGATTATCCTCTATGCCATTGTGCCGGTGATCCGTCTGACCGATCTTGGCGTCCGGTTGGTCGACAAAGATGTGGTGGAAGCTGGCAATGCCTTTGGCATGAGTCCGGGACAAAAACTCACCAAAGTTGAGCTGCCCTTGGCGCTGCCCAACATCATGGCGGGCCTCAATCAAACCATCATGATGAGCCTTGCCATGGTCGTCATTGCCTCCATGGTCACGGCACCAGGTCTCGGGGTTCTCGTCTTGCGCGGCATTCGCAATCTGGAGCTTGGCGTCGGGTTGATGGCCGGGGTCTGTATCGTATTGCTGGCGGTCATGTTGGACCGTACCTCAAAGGCGGCGCTCTCGCGCATCGACCGCACTAAGAACGAAATGTGAGGGGTGAGGATATGACACAAACAACAAAAGTCAGCCTGCGCGGCCTGTACAAAATATTCGGCAATGATGACAAATCTGTATTGCCGCAAGTCAAAGCCGGCATGGGCAAAGAAGAGCTGCTGACCACCCACAAACATGTTTTGGGTCTGCGAGACATCAATGTCGAAATGCAATCCGGTGAAATCACCGTGGTCATGGGGCTATCGGGCTCAGGGAAATCTACCTTGATCCGCCATCTCAACCGCCTAATCGAGCCGACAGATGGCGAAATCTTGGTGGATGGCGTCGATGTTATGAACCTCTCTACAATCGATTTGCGGAAGATGCGCCAAGACAAAATGTCGATGGTGTTCCAAAAATTCGCGCTTCTCCCGCATCGGACGGTGTTGCAGAACGCCGCCATGGCCCTTGATATCAAAGGTCTGCCAACGGAAGAGCGAGAACAGGAAGCCAAAAATTGGCTGGCCCGTGTCGGGCTTGGCGGATTCGAAAACCATTATCCGGCGCAATTGTCCGGCGGCATGCAGCAGCGGGTGGGCATTGCCCGCGCGCTGACCTCAAACTCTGATATCATGCTCATGGATGAAGCATTCTCCGCGCTCGATCCACTCATCCGCACCGACATGCAAGATTTGCTTCTAGAGCTGCAAGTTGAGTTGAAAAAGACCATAATTTTCATCACCCATGATCTTGATGAGGCGCTGAAACTGGCCGATCATCTGGTGATTTTAAAAGATGGGGCTGTGGTACAACAGGGCGAGCCACAGGGCATTTTGATGAAACCAACCGATCCTTATATCGAAGATTTCGTCTCTGATATTAACCGGGCGCGGGTGTTGCGTGTAAGGTCAGTCATGCAGCCCTTATCAGAGGGGCAATTTGCCGGCGATGTGCAGGCCAATGATAACCTCGAAAGCCTCATCGCCGCATCCGGTGGCGACACCGCCCTGCGCTACCGGGTCTTGGATGACAACAACAAACCCGTCGGCACGCTCGATATGCGCGATTTGGTCAAAGCTCTGGTGCCCCGCATCTCCAGCTCAGAAGCCGGCACCCGGTATCATTGAAAAGACCGCCGGCACCCCAGGCGCCTGCCCCCCGGCAGGCGCATTCAGCATCTCAAAAAGCAATGTCTGTCGCAATGCGTTTTTCTTGAAGGCTATTGCGCTGCGGCAGCACCCCTAACCAGCGAGACCAAGCAGCGCCTCAAGCGCTGCGGTATCCAAGGCGCCACGGCGGCCGATACACACCAAACCAGCAGGGTCCAGCTTTTGACTGCGCTGCGCCTCAAAACGCTGTCCGACCGTTTGAATGACCCAACTGGCCCCTTCACAGTCACGCAAAAAGCCTTTCGCGCGGATCACGCCGTAAGGACCGGTCGCCAGTTTTTGCGCTAAATCCCCTGGAACACAGGGTGGTATGTGTCTGAAGGCCCGGCTTTCATAGCCCGCATCCGCATGGGGACTGGCCTGCGGTTTGGCGTTAGGGCCTGTTAGGCCGAGTATAATGTCAGGGGGTACGCGCCCCTGAGTGGTGGGCACGATCTTGGCCTGTGGCGCCATCGCTTGAAGCCAGGACTCTACCGCCTCAACGGCGCCGTCATCGGGCTGCAAATCGGTTTTACTGTGCACAATCACATCCGCATCCGACAATTGCCGCAAGATCGTATCACCGATGTAATCATCCTCCGCCTGCGCCTGTACCCTTTCACCATCGGCCAAGACCACGACCCCGGCCAAAGCAAACCCCGGCAGGATCGAAATGCTGAGTGCCACAGTCCCCGGCATCGCCACGCCCGAGGCTTCAATCACCACATGGTCTGGCGGCGGCGCAAGCTCAGACAATTTGATCAAAGCAGCCGTGAGGTCCGAGCCGAAAGAGCAACAGATACAGCCACCTGAAATGGCGATCATATCCTCCCCTTCCGCTTCAATTAAATCTTCGTCAATCGGCAGATCGCCGAATTCATTGACCAAAATTGCAATTCGGCGCCCTGCGGCGTGGCGCAGAAGATGGTTGACCAACGTGGTCTTGCCAGCGCCCAAATAGCCCCCAATCACAGCGACCGGAATATCTGCCTTCAAAGCTCTGCCGCCGGGAAAATACGGCCGCCCTGCACGGTGCCCCACACTGGGATGTCCTTAAGTTCCATCGGGTCACAGGCGGTCGGGTCTGCCTCCAACACGG
>ENA-OWNS01000345-OWNS01000345.1-marine-metagenome-genome-assembly--contig:-NODE-345-length-22320-cov-6.190487_pt1 | contig 22320 bp, 20 predicted proteins | sample MGYA00238137_ERZ651772 | MGnify/ENA primary metagenome ERZ651772 (study PRJEB26903, sample SAMN06264699) | marine metagenome | isolation source: Columbia River Estuary | place: USA:Columbia River Estuary... | reverse complement strand
TCAGGAAGCTCTAAGTTTCCAATTCTTTCTTGAATATCAGAAGCTGTTAAAGTAGATACTGCAACTGGAGTTTTTCTGTCAATAGCAAAATCAACAGTTCCAAAAACAGTAATTCCGTCAAGTTCATTAGCACTTGCTGAAAGAGCAATATTGCCTAAACTTATCCCTGAGTTAAAAGCTATTTCCTTAGAATCGTATCCAACGTAAGAAACAACTAATGTTCCTGATCCAGATGCATTAATTGTAAATGCACCATTAAAATCAGTAGAAACTCCATTAGAAGTCCCTTTAACAAGTACTGTTGCACCTGGAAGGCCAGAGCCTAATTCAGCGTCAACAACTGTACCAGTTATAACGTTTTGAGCGTAACAGAATCCTGATATCAGAATTGCTGTAAAAAGTAAGGTTATTTTTTTCATAAATTTTATTGTAGTTAATATTCTGCAAATGTGCTTAAATTTTGTTAAATAAGTGTTAAATGGGAATGACTTTTTTTTAACAAATTTTGTGTATAACTCAGCGTATTAGGGATTTGTTGAATAATTCCTAATTAAAACGGAAATAACTGTTAATTAGATAAATAGCTTTTTAATAAGGAATTAGTTGAACTGTCGTGGTTGGAAATTTTTTTATTTTCTATTTCTTGTAAGACCTTAGAGGCTAATTGTTTTCCAAGTTCAACCCCCCACTGATCGTAACTGTAAATGTTCCATACAACACCCTGAACAAATATCTTATGTTCATACATTGCAATTAGAGAACCAAGACTTTCAGGACTGAGCTGGTCAATAAGAAGAGTGTTTGTTGGTCTATTTCCTTTAAATACTTTATATGCTTTTAATGAACTAACTTCTGATTCATCTAGCCCCATTTTTATTAACTCTTCAACTACAGTTTTTTCAGACTTGCCCATCATTAGAGCTTCAGTTTGAGCAAAAAAATTAGACATTAATTTGTCGTGTTGAGTATTCTCTTTAAAAAGAGGTTTTTTAAAACCAATAAAATCACACGGAATTAACTTTGTTCCTTGATGAATTAATTGAAAAAAGGCATGTTGAGAATTTGTTCCAGTATCTCCCCAAATTATATTTCCGGTTTGGTATTTTACAGGATTTCCACCTCTATCTATACTTTTTCCGTTACTCTCCATAATGGCCTGCTGAAGATAAGCTGGTAATCTACTTAAGTATTGAGTATAAGGAATTACCGCTTCTGTTTCGCATTCAAAAAAATTGTTGTACCAGATACTTAAAAGTGCTAAAACAACAGGGATATTGTTTTCTAGTTTAGTATTTTGAAAATGATTGTCCATTTTATTAGCACCAGAGAGAAGTTTGTTAAAGTTTTCATACCCAACAGCCAAACTTATAGAAAGCCCCACTGAGCTCCAAAGAGAAAACCTTCCTCCAACCCAGTCATTCATTGAAAAAACCATTTTTGAGTTAATTCCGAAATTTTCGATTTCAATTAGATTTGTTGAAACAGCAGCAAAATGTTTTGAGATTGCGTTTTTATCTAGTTTTGAAATAAGCCAGTTTTTTATAGTGTTAGCGTTAGAAATAGTTTCTTGAGTTGTAAAGGTTTTAGAAACTATAACAAATAAAGTAGTTTCAGGATTTAAATCCTTAATTATTTCTAAAACATGATCTCCGTCAACATTAGAAACAAAATGAGGTTTTAGTCTAGACGAGTAATGCTTTAACGCTTCAACAACCATAACGGGGCCAAGGTCTGAACCTCCAATCCCAATATTAACAACATCGGTAAATAATTTTCCTGTATGCCCTTTAAGATTTCCCGAAATAACATCGTTGGTAAATTTTTTTATTTGATTTCTAGTTTCTAAAATTGAAGGGACGACATCTAAGCCATTTACATTAATTTTTTTATTTCCATCTGTTCGAATAGCTGTATGTAAAACAGCTCTTTTTTCGGTTTCATTGATTACATCCCCACTGAACTGCTTTGAGATAGCGTCTTCTAAATCACATTCTTTCGACAAATCTATAAGTAAACTAAGAGTTTCATTGTCAATCCTATTTTTTGAAATATCGATATTAAAATCATTCCAACTCAAATTAAAATCAGATGGATTAGGTCTGGATGAAAGTAAGTTTTTAATTTCCTTATTTTCGATTTCTTTAAAATGAGCAGTTAACTTGCTCCAAGATTTAGTTTTGGTTGGATTTATCTTTTTTAAAGTCATCTAATTGATTTTTTTTCAAAGGTAATGGATTCAATAGAATCAAGCTGATTTTTTACTGGCATCATATATTTTAAATACCTTTTCTTTAGTTCTTTAGAAATAGGCTTGGCTTCAGGAAGCTTTTGTTTTAAAGGATCAACTTGTTTTCCGTTTTTCCAAAACCTGTAACATACGTGGGGCCCACTAGTATTTCCTGTCATTCCTACTGTTCCAATATAATCGCCTTGTTTTACAAACTGACCAACCTTAACTCCTCTCTTGTCCATATGCAGGTATTGAGTTGAATAAGTGCCGTTGTGTTTGATTTTAATATAGTTTCCATTAGAACGTGTATAGCTAGCTTTTGTTACTGTCCCACTCGCAGTAGCTCGAATAGGGGTTCCCCTGGGGGCAGCAAAATCAGTTCCTAAATGAGGTCTAACCCTTCCGTAATAAGCAATTTTTCTTTTTAAATTGTATCTTGATGAAATTCTGCTAAATTGAACCGGCGCCCTTAAAAACGCTCTTCTTAAATTTTTACCATTTTCATCGAAATATTCAAAAAGACCTCTTTTTGGATCGGTTTCAAATTCAATTGCATAAAAAGGTTTTCCTCTGTGTTCAAAATAGGCCGAATGAATTCTATTTAAACCAACTGCAATTGAATCATCAACAAACTTTGCAGAATAAATAATTTTAAAATTATCTCCCTTTTCAAGCCTGAAAAAATCGATTGTCCAAGCATAAATTTCAGAAAGTTCATTAGACAATAATGGAGAAAGTTTTTTTTCTTCCATAGTTTCAGACAAAGAGCTTGTTATAACCCCTTCCGCCTCAAACTCTTTTAATTTAACTGCTTTAGATTTTTTTTCAGCAAAAAGAGAATCAGTTAGAGATACAACAACGTAATCTATTAAATTAGGCTGGTATATAAGAACTTTAGGGGTCTTAACAGAATCTTTTGAGAAAAGTATAGTGTATGGTTTTCCTAAATTAATTCTTCTTACATCAAATACTTTTTTTGCTTTTTGAACAATGTTGTAAATCTGAGGATAAAAAAGGTTGTTGTTTTCTAAAATTGATCCAAATGAATCTCCTTTTTTAACCGTATCTCTTTTAACGGTATAATCATTTAAAGTGTATCCAAATTGTTTTACAATTTTTTCTTTTACTATTTTATTCTTGTTAGTTTCAGGCTTTTCCTGACCACAGGATATTAAAAGAATACATATTAGAAGAGCAACAAATATTTTATTCATTTAATTTTATTTTAAAAGGATGTTTTAATCCACGAAATTCTTCCAAATCAGCTTCAATAGACCCAATTCTAAGTCCTGCTTCAATTTTCACAGGAAGCTTATTCTTGTCGTTACTAACCCACAAAGTTAAGCTTTCACTATCTCTAAAAACTCTTCCAGATTCTATATAGGGTCTAAATTTCAAGCAATTTATTATACCAAACTTTGTGTAAACATCTTCATAACCTAAAAACTTCATTCTAAAAGGATAATTTTCAGCATCAAAAAAAATGTTAATTCGAATAAAATCGTTTTTTTTAAGCTTATTAACATCAAAATGGTTTCTAAGAAAATAAAATGTAGAGATTAAATCTTGAACATTTTGTTCAATTTTTACAGAACTCAATTTAGAGTTTTTAATATCATTAATATTTGCTAAGTTGCTTGAATAGTCGTAATTAATTTCTACATTTTTTGTATAGCCTCCTTCATAAATATTTCGAGTGGATTTAATAGGCTGAACTAAATCTTTATCAAAAAACGTTTTGTAAATATCATCAACTTTAAAAAACCACCTTGCGATACCAGTTGTTCTGCCTATTGCAGTAGCTTTAAATACGTTTTTACCATTAACAACATCCTCCTCAAGATTTAATGTGGCGTAACTAGCGTTAAAGAATCCATAATGAATCCTGAACTTTAGGGATTCTCCTGTTTTAAATGCATCAAATGATTTATTAATGAATGGCGCTTTTACTCCAGAATAACTCTGAGCATTAATTTGAAAACCAATAAAAAAAACAGTTAAACTCCAAAAAATTTTCAAGCGCATAGTTTGACAAAAATAATAAATACTAACTCATTGAATTTAAAAAATCTTTTAATTTTTTTGCTTTACTCTCTCCAACTTCACTAATCAGAAGCTCTAAAGAAGTTTCTTTTATATTTTTTAAAGATTTGAATCTTTTCAATAATGCAGTTTTTGTTTTTTCTCCAATTCCTGGAATTCCGTCAAAGGATGAAGTTAAGGCTTGTTTACTTCTTTTATTTCTGTGAAAATTAATTGCAAAACGGTGAGCTTCATTTCTCATTTGTTGAATTACTTTTAAAGTTTCTGATTTTTTATTCAAATATAAAGGGATAGGATCATTAGGATAAAAAATTTCTTCTAACCTTTTAGCAATACCTAAAATTGCGATAGTATTTTCTAAGTTTAGCTTTTTTAAAGCTTTTATTGAAGAGCTTAATTGACCTTTTCCGCCATCAATAATTATTAAGCTTGGTAAACTTAATTTTTCATCTAGCATTCGCCTGTATCTTCTGTAAACAACCTCTTCCATAGAGGCATAGTCATCAGGTCCTTCAACAGTTTTAATATTAAAATGTCTATAATCTTTTTTTGAAGGCTTAGAATTTTTAAAAACAATACACGACGCTACAGGGTTTGAGCCCTGAATATTAGAATTATCAAAACATTCAATGTGAACAGGCATTTTATTTAATCTTAAATCAGTTTTCATTTGATTTAAAATTCTATTTGTATGTCTTTCGGGATCAACTATTTGAACCTGTTTTAGTTTTTCAATTTTAAATTGCGTTGCATTTCTAACAGAAAGATCTAATAGTTTTTTATTATCACCTGTTTTAGGAAAAATAAATTTTAAATCTAAAATTTTGTCAAATTTAATATTAGAAATTACAGTATTGTTTTTTGAATTAAACTTGTCTCTTAAATTAACCAGAGTCATAAGTAAAAGCTTTTTATCTGTTTCTTCTAATTTTTTTTTGATTTCTACATTATGAAATCTAACAATTCGACCAAATGCAACTTGTAAATGATTAACATATGCATGAGAAGAATCTGAAATAATACTGAATACATCAATATTATTTAGTTTAGAACTAACTACTGTTGATTTGGATTGGTAATTTTCTAGAAGTTCTATTTTTTCCTTTGCTGACTGAGCTTTTTCAAATTGTAAACAGTCTGATGCGGTTTTCATTTCATTTTTGAAATAGTTTAAAGAACTCGACAAATTTCCTTTCAAAAAATCTCTAATATTAGAAATATAAACATCATAATCCTCTTCTTTTTGATGTCCTTCACATCCTCCTAAGCAATTACCTATATGGTATTCTAGACAAACTTTATATTTCTTTTCGACTATGTTTTTTTCTTTTAAATCATAATGACATGTTCTAAGGGAATAAAGGGTTGAAAAAACTCCCATAATTGTTCTTACGGTTTTGTAATTCGTGAAAGGCCCAAAATACTCAGAACCGTCTTTTTCAACTCTTCTAGTTGTTAAAACCCTTGGAAAAGCTTCTTTTTTTATTACAATCCATGGATAAGTTTTGTCATCACGCAGTAAAATATTGTATTTAGGTTGATATTTTTTAATTAGAGAATTTTCTAACAGTAACGCATCTGATTCAGTCGAAACTACAATATGTTTAATTTCATGTATGTTTTTAACTAAATTTTTAGTCTTCCTAGAACCAACGTTTTTTTGAAAATATGAGGCAACTCTTTTTTTTAAATTTTTAGCCTTTCCAATGTAAATTATTTTGTCTTCTTTATTGAAAAACTGGTATACCCCAGGTTCTGAGGGCATAGTAGAAAGCTCAATTTTTAAAGATGGACTAATCACAGTTTAAAATTAATTCTTTTATCTTAGTGACACTTAATAAATCTATGGAAACTGAATTTTTTATTGCAATAATTGTAACAAATATTTGTTTTATTGGAGTTGCGTATCTAACAAATGAAAATAATGCAGATATGTTATTAGCTGGTTATAATACTATGTCTAAAAAAGAAAAAGAAGCTTTTGATTTAAAAAATTATTTAGTTTTTTTCAAAAAGTTTTTTATAAACCTTGCAATATATTCCTCATTAATTTTCTTGATTTTTTATACAGCTTTTGATGAATCTACAGCAAGTATTGCATACTTTATTTCAGTTCTTTTACCTATGCCATATATGATTTACAAAGGCAATAAGTTTAAGACCAAGAAAAAGTGAAAAAGCAAACTCTAAGATTAAATTTTAAAAAGAAAAGAAGTGCTTTTTCAGATGGTAAGGTTCAAGATCTTAGCATAGATATTGCAAACCAGGTTTTAAAACTAAACATATGGGATTATAATAATTTCCATGTGTTTTTTCCAATTGAAAAAAATAATGAAATTGATACTAAACTAATTATTCAGGTTATCCAAGGAAAAGATAAGAATGTTATTCTTCCAAAATTAAATTTAGAAAATAAATCTTTTGTAAATTTTCTATTGACAGACGCAACTTTACTAAAAGAAAACGGGCTAGGCATTGCTGAACCTCAGTCAGGAATTCAGATTAATGAGAATCAAATTGAAGTTGTTTTTGTTCCTTTACTATGCTTTGATAAATCAGGTCATAGAGTTGGGTACGGCGGAGGTTATTATGATAGATTTTTAAAAAAATGTTCAGAAAACACTATTAAAATTGGAATATCTTTTTTTGATCCAATTGAAAAAATAATAGACATTAACATTAATGACATTAAAATGAACTATTGTTTAACTCCAAATAAAATTTATGAATTTTGAGGATATATTTTTTTGTTAAATAATAGCATTATCCCAACTCCAATCGAAATTGATGTGTCTGCTATATTAAAAACAGGCTCAAAAAAAGTAAAACTTTCTCCCCCAATATATGGCAACCACGTCGGCCATTCCCATGAAAACATTGGAAACTGCAGCATGTCTACAACATGACCATGAAAAAAAGACTCATATCCGTTACCAGGGCTAAACTGAGCCACGTTATAATAACTTTCTGTAAATATATAACCGTAAAAAACAGAGTCAATTATATTGCCAAATGCACCTGCTAAAACTAATGAGAGGCTTATTATTAATAGTTTTTCAGCATTTTTTTTGACACTATCATACAGCCAGTAAAAGATAAAAGTAACAGCTACAACTCTAAATAAGGTTAAAAATAATTTTCCACTTCTTTCTGAAATAAAAGGTAAAAAATCATTTATAGTAGCTCCCCAGGCCATTCCTTTATTTTCAATAAATAATAATTTAAACCATCCTAGATCAAACAATGGTAGTTGACCGTAAAGGGTTAAGGGAAAATTTAACTTTATATATACTTTTGAAACTTGGTCAGCTATTAAAATTAAAAGAACAATAAGTAACGACTTCTTCAAACTCATAAGATGGAATTATTCAAAAATTATTTTTGAAGATTCTTAGCTTCGATACTTAAGGTAGCATGAGGAACAAGTTCAAGTCTTTTTTTGTTAATTAACTTTCCAGTAACTCTACAGACTCCATAAGTCTTATTCTCTATTCTAATAAGAGCGCTTTTTAAATCTCTAATAAACTTCTCTTGACGAATAGCAAGCTGAGTATTAGCTTCTTTTGACATAGTTTGAGAACCTTCTTCAAAAGCTTTAAATGTTGGAGAAGTATCTTCAGTTCCGTTGTCTCCGTCGTTCATGTATGCACTTTTAATCAATGCTAAATCATTTTGAGCTTTTTCAATTTTTTCTTCAATTAAAGATTTAAAATACTTTAAGTCTTTGTCTAGGTATCTTGTAGTTGCCATAATTAATCAATTTTGGTTAAATGTAATTTAGATTTAATATTATCAAATTCTAATTCAATTCCGTTATTTAAATCATCTAAAACCTCAAGTTTTTCAGCCAAAGTCTCAGATAAAATATATTCTTGGTTTTCAAAAATAGCTTTTTCAAGGATAATATCCTTTTGAATTTTTAAATTAATTTTATCAGTAACTAGAAGTCCACTTTCCTTTCTTAAAGTTTGAATTCGATTTACTAATTCTCTACAGATACCTTCATTTATTAGCGAATCATTTAATTGTATGTCAAGAGCAACAGTTACACCATTTTCAGAAGCCACTAGCCATCCTTCAATATCTTCTGAAACAATTTCTAAGTCGGCCGGCTCTAAAACTATTTTTTCAGAACCTAAAGCAATAGTGATAGATTGTTTGGCTTCAATTTGTCTAATTTCAGAATCACCAAGAGTTTTAATTTTAGCCATTACTGAAGATAATTTCTTGCCAAGTTTAGGCCCAAGAGATTTAAAATTAGGTTTAACTTTTTTAATTAGAATCCCAGATGAATTACTTATAAGCTCTACCTCTTTAACATTTACTTCAGATTTAATTAGTTCAGAAATTTCAAGGATTTCTTTTTTCTGATTTTCACTAGAAAACGGGATCATAATTTTAGAAAGAGGCTGACGAACTTTAATTTTTTCTTTTTTTCTAAGAGACAAAACTAATGAACATATGGTTTGAGCATTTCTGATTTTATGTTGAAGATCTGGGTATATTTCTTTGGAATTTGAAACCGGAAATTCATCATGATGAACCGAATCTAAAGAGTTTTCGGATGTATTAGTTACCAAATCTTTATATAGCCTGTCCATAAAAAAAGGAGCGATGGGAGAGGATAACTTAGAAACTACTATTAAACATTTATAAAGCGTTTGATAAGCACTAATTTTATCGTTACCGTAAGAACCTTTCCAAAACCTTCTTCTAGATAATCTTACATACCAATTACTTAAGTATAATTGAACAAAGTTTGAAATTGCTCTTGCTGCTTTTGTAGGTTCATAATTATTAAAATGATCATCAGTTTCAGCGACTAAAGAATTAAGTTCAGATAATATCCATTTGTCTAGTTCCGGTCTGTCATTTATGTTTATTTCATTTTCGCTATAACTGAAATTATCAATATTAGCGTATAAAGCAAAAAATGAATAAACGTTGTAAAGTGTTCCAAAGAATTTACGTTTACTTTCTTCAATTCCCTCTAAATCAAATTTTAAATTATCCCAAGGGTTCGCGTTACTAATCATATACCACCTTGTAGCATCTGGTCCAAAATCAGAAATAGTTTTAAACGGATCAACGGCATTCCCTAGTCTTTTGGACATTTTTTGACCATTTTTATCTAAAACAAGACCATTAGAAATCACATTTTTATAAGCTATTGACTTAAACACAGTTGTTGCAATAGCGTGAAGAGTATAAAACCATCCTCTTGTCTGATCTACTCCCTCAGCAATATAATCAGCAGGGAAAGCCTCGTTATTGTCAATTTTATTTTTGTTTTCAAATGGGTAATGCCACTGTGCATAAGGCATTGATCCTGAATCAAACCAAACGTCAATTAAATCAGGTTCGCGATACATTTTTTCACCCTTTTTAGAGCAAAGAATAATATTATCGACTACATTTTTATGCAAGTCAATTTTATCATAATTATCATCGCTCATGTCCATGTGATCAAAGCTTTCAAAAGGATCATCACTCATAAATCCTTTGGAAACAGATTTTTGAATTTCTGTTTTTAATTCTTTCATTGAACCAATAACTAACACTTCTTTAGAATCAATTGTTCTCCATATTGGCAGAGGAATTCCCCAATATCGAGACCTTGATAAATTCCAGTCATTTGCATTAGCCAGCCAGTTTCCAAATCTACCCTCTCCGGTAGATTTAGGCTTCCAGTTTATAGATTTATTAAGTTCTACTAAATCTTCTTTTTTATCAGTAACTTTTATAAACCAAGAATCTAATGGGTAATATAATATTGGTTTGTCAGTCCTCCAGCAGTTTGGATAACTATGAACATATTTTTCAACTTTAAAAGCTTTATTTTGTTCTTTAAGTTTGATAGCAATTTCAACATCTACAGATTTTTCTGGGATATATCCTTTATCATAATACTCGTTTTTAACAAACTTTCCTGCTAAAAAGCCAAGTTCTTTTCTGAACTTACCTTGTAAATCAACTAATGGAACAGGTTGTTGATTTTCATCAAGAATCAATAACGCGGGTATTTCAGGAGAAGCCATTTTAGCAACTTTTGCATCATCTGCTCCAAAAGTAGGGGCCGTATGAACGATTCCCGTTCCATCTTCTGTTGTTACAAAGTCACCTTGAATGATTCTAAAAGCATTTTCAGAATCTTTATAAGGTAAAGGAGCTTCTTCCCACAGTTGAGAATATTTTATTCCAACTAATTCACTTCCATTTATTGAATCATTAATTAAAAAAGGAATTTTTTTATCAACTGAAGAATCATATTTGAGATCGCTTTTTGAATTAACTTCTGAGTAATTTCCGCTAAACACCTTTCCTATAAGATCACTTGCTAGAACAACATTTGTAAATTGATGGGTGTATTGATTGAAGGTTGATACTACACTATATTTTATTTTTGCACCGACTGTTAGAGCGGTATTTGAAGGAAGTGTCCACGGAGTAGTTGTCCAGGCTAAAAAATATAAAACCTCATAGCTAGCCAGGGATTCAGGTAGAGAATTTTTTAAGGCTTTAAACTGAGCAGTTACTGTTGTGTCACTAACATCTTGATAAGTTCCAGGCTGATTTAGCTCATGAGAGCTTAATCCTGTTCCGGCTTTAGGTGAATAGGGTTGTATAGTATAACCTTTGTAAATTAAATTTTTATCAAAAAGCTCTTTTAACAACCACCAAACTGATTCAATATATTTAGATTTATAAGTAACATAAGGATTGCTCATGTCTACCCAATAACCCATTTTTTTAGTTAAATCGTTCCAAACATCCGTATACTTCATAACAGCTTTTTTACAAGCTTTATTATAATCTTCAACAGAAATTTTAGTTCCTATGTCTTCTTTTGTGATCCCTAAGTCCTTTTCAACACTAAGTTCAATAGGAAGGCCGTGCGTATCCCATCCAGCTTTTCTATCAACCTGAAATCCTTTAAGAGTTTTATATCTGCAAAAAATATCTTTGATACTTCTAGCCATAACATGATGGATGCCTGGCATACCATTAGCTGAAGGGGGTCCTTCATAAAAAATAAATTTAGAAGCGTTTTTTCTTAAACTAATGCTTTTTTCAAAAGAGCGGTTTTTTTCCCACTCTGCTAGAACTTCATCAGCAACTTGAGATAAATTTAAACCTTTGTATTCTTTAAATGCCATTGTGAATAAATCGAAATTTACTAAAAGCGAAAGTAACTATTTTAGATGAAATTTGTCGAACTTAGAACTTATAACTTAAAACTAAATTTAAGTTTCTCCCAGGAGCCGATATTCCAGAGGCAAATTCTCTGTAATGAATGTCAAAAATATTATCTAAAATAAGTAGAGTCTTAAATTTTTTTGAAAACTCATAAGACGAAGAAAGCTTAAGAACATTCCAAGAAGGCATTCCATTATAAGTAAAATCAATGCCATCAAAAATTATTGGAGTTTCTTCTAAACCATCTTCCCCTCCAATACTGTATTTATCTGGATTTTTTGAACTAGAAAATCTATATGATAGTTCAAGATCACTTGAACTATTGATAATATATCTAAAAGTTATATGTCCAAATAGTGGTGAAATTGAGGGCAGTGGATGATCGCTATCTACACTGCCTCCTTGAGTGTAAGTTATATTACCTTTAAATCCCCAAAAATTTGATTTACTTAATTTGAAGCCAAAAGTAGCTCCATAAATGTATGCATTTCCCTTATTAACATTAGCCATTGTAACAACCTCTTCTGAATTAAAAATTATAGTGGAAGGATCACTTGTAGAGGTATCCTGATTTATTTCAAAATAATCTCTGGTAATGTGTTTAGAAATATGTGTGTAATATGCATTTACAGAAAATGCATTTTGTTTGTTTACAGAGGATTTAGAAAGTCCAATTTCAGTATTATATGCATATTCAGGCTTTAGGCTAGAATTTGGAACTGAAAGGACTCCTTTTTGCTCCCTAATCTTTCCAATATCATCAATATTTGGAGATCTAAAACCACTGGAAAAATTCCCGCTTATTTTCCAGTTTTTTTCTGCTCTAAATACGTAGCCAAAACTACTTGTTATTGAGGAGTTTTGAGCATGAACATTAGCAATATTCGCATTAATTATGTTTTCATCATTCCATTTTGCTCTTAATCTAGTGTCGGTAAATCTCATCCCTATATTAACGTTGGATTTTTTTGAAATATCTTTTCTGTATTCATAATAAATAGCAGCTGTTGAATAATGACCTTCATCACTTGGATACCTAGTGGGTATATTATAAAATTGATCAGATTCAGTTAGTCCAGAGATCGATAACTTATAATTTTGTAAATAAGCTTTTGAGCTTACATGGTTTAAAGTGTATTCAAAACCATATGCAAGGGATGAATTATTTGAATAATCTTTAAAGTAATCGTTGTTAATAGAAAAAACATTTAAACTTTCTATTTGATTAGTTTTTGAAAATTCTTGAAATTTTCTGTAATGTCTTGATTCTCCAATCTTTTGGTAAGCTACTAGAAATTTACTTTTATCACTAAACCACTTCTTTTTAGAAACATTAATTAGGGAAGAAATCAATGTTCTTTTTTGAGGACCGTAATACCATTCAGAATATTTGTAATCTCCATTATTAATTTCATTTAATTTATCAAATCTGTTAATATTAGATGAGTTAGAATGTTGAAAATTTATTATGATGTTAGAGGAGTCTGAGATCAAAAAATTAAATTTTTGCATTAAATCGTATTGCTGATAAGATGTGTTTTGTTGAATTTCAGGATTATCATTAATAATTATAGAGTCGTTATATTCACCAGGATATAAATAATGATTATCCAATCCCCAATCGTCAAAACCATGCTTTCTATTATTACCCATTACTATATCACCAAATTTCGAAAAAGAAAAATTAGTATAGCTAGCCCATTTATTCGAGCTGAATTCAAGGTCTAAGTTTTGTACAATGTTATTTAGTCTAGAATTATATGAAGAAATCCCACCAGTTATCCATTTTTTAGTATTATTTATTTTGGGTGTTTTGGTATAAAAATGTACTACACCCCCTAGAGCATCAGAACCGTAACCAACAGAGGAGGGTCCGTATATAACTTCAGTTCTTTCAAGGCTATTAGGATTTATAGTAATAGAATTTTGTAAGTGTCCTGAACGATAAATTGCATTGTTCATACGAACTCCGTCAATGACAAGTAAAACTCGATTTGCTTCAAATCCTCTGATGATTGGACTTCCACCACCACCTTGAGATTTTTGAACTCTTACTCCGCTTGCATAAGTCAATAAATCAGCTGATGTTTGAGGTAAATCCATTTTTAAATCTTTATTAGTTATTAAAGAAACTTGTTTGGAAATTTTTTCTCTACTTTCTTTATTTCTTGCAACAGAAAGAATCACTTCTGATAAGGCTTGGGTATTAGGTTCTAAAAAAACCGTAGTGTTATTAGAAGTTAAATTATTTATTAATTGAACTGAGGAATAAGAAATATGTCCAATTAATAAAGTATCGTTTTGATGAAATTGTTCAAGATCAACGATGCCTTTATCATTGGAAATCAATGATTTTAAGCTTTGTTTCCCAAAAACGGTAACATTTGAAATAGGGAGATTATCTGAACTGTCAATTATGATTATTTTTTGAGAATAACCAGAGTTAAACACAAATAAAAGACTAATTGAAATAAAAAATCTAACCAAATAACTCATAAAGAATGTTTAGTGAGGTTGGTCTCTTAAAATCAGGCAAATGGATTTGCATATATTTAATTAAAAATTCAATTAATTTCTTTCTCTTTACTGAAGTATTAACTTCATCAACAGAATCATCAAATTCTGTGCCTAAAAAACTTTTAAAATTTGAAACTATTTCACCAGTGACACAATATTCAGTTCGGTCATATTTACAGAATACTCCATCTATCATGTTAAAACTATTAAGATTTTGATTGGATAAATCTGGATAAATTCCCACGAAAGACAATAGTTTTATCAAAAAATGAATATGAAAATTGCTAAATTTATTTGATTGATCTAGCCAAATGATCGAATTTTTTAAAAAATTAAAAAGTGCAAAGTTTTTTTCTTCTTCTTTAATACTTTTTGAAAGCACTTCAGACAAAAACATAACAATGCAGTTTTTTATTATATCTAAATGAATTGTTTTGTAGGGGTTTATGATTTTGACAGACCTTATGCCTTCTAGCCCTCCGTTATTTCTATGGTTGGCGTCAATTTCTAACTGAGTTAACGGTTGAAAAAAACCAATATTAATTTTTTTTTTTTTTGATGTCCGAATCCCTTTTAACAAATAAGATTTTAACCCGTCAGATTTTGTAAAGCATTTAACGATTATGCTAGTTTCAGAATATTTGACATAATTTAACGAAATAGCTTCTGTTGAAACAAGCATTATTATACAACTCCTTGAGCTAACATTGCATCAGCTACTTTAATGAATCCTGCAATATTCGCCCCTTTTTCATAGTTTACATAATCTTTTTCTTGACCATGGGTCAAACATGAATTGTGAATGTCTTTCATGATTTCTTTTAACTTTGAATCAACTTCTTCTCTGGACCAACTATATCTTAAAGAATTTTGTGCCATTTCAAGCCCAGAAACTGCTACTCCGCCAGCATTTGAAGCTTTTCCAGGTGCGTATAAAATTTTGTTAAGCTTAAAAACACTTATAGCTTCAGGTTCACAAGGCATATTGGCTCCTTCACTGACACAAATACAACCATTTTTAATTAAAATTTTTGCATCATGCTCGTTTAATTCGTTTTGAGTTGCACACGGAAGCGCTATATCACAAGGGATCTCCCATGGAGTTTTATTTTTAAGGAATGTAGCGTTTGGATATTTTTTAACATATTCGTGAATTCTTCCTCTTTTTATGTTTTTTAAGTTCATAATAAAACTCAGTTTTTCACTATCAATTCCGTCCTTATCGTAAATTGTACCAGACGAATCTGACATTGAAATTACTTTAGCCGAAAGTTGAATACATTTTTCTGCTGCGTATTGAGCAACATTCCCTGATCCAGAAATGATTACAGTTTTTCCTTTTATAGTTTTAGAAACATGGTTCATCATGTTTTCTGCAAAATATACAGTACCATATCCTGTTGCTTCTGGTCTTATCAAAGAACCTCCCCATGAAAGACCTTTTCCTGTTAAAACTCCAGTAAATTCTTTTTTTAATTTCTTATACTGTCCGAACATATAACCTATTTCTCTTCCTCCAACTCCAATATCTCCTGCAGGAACGTCAGTATTTGGACCAATATATCTATATAACTCAGTCATAAAGCTTTGACAAAATCTCATTACTTCTGCGTCACTTTTTCCTTTAGGATCAAAATCAGAACCCCCCTTACCTGCTCCCATTGGAAGAGTAGTAAGACTATTTTTAAACACTTGCTCGAGTGCTAAAAATTTTAAAATACTAAGATTTACAGTAGGATGAAACCTTAATCCCCCTTTGTACGGACCAATTGCAGAGTTCATCTGAACTCGATATCCTCTGTTTACTTGAATTTCTCCATTATCATCTACCCAGTTAACCCTAAACATTAAAACTCTTTCTGGCTCAACCATTCTCATTAAAATGTTTTTACCGTGATAAATATCTTTTGAAACTATGTAAGGAAGAACTGTTTCGGCTATTTCTCTAACAGCCTGCATAAATTCAGGCTCATGAGAATTTTTTTTATCAATTTCAGAAATAAAATTTTCAATAATCTTTTTCATAATTAAAAAGGAATTATCTAACTAAGTTAAACAAATAATAACAGTTTAAATTAAGCCAAAGCTTGTTTTAAATCCTCAATTAAGTCGGCAGCATCTTCAATCCCTACACTAAGCCTAATTAGAGAGTCGACCACACCTGACTTTTCTCTTTCTGCTTTTGGAATTGATGCATGAGTCATTGATGCAGGGTGACCTGCTAAACTTTCTACTCCACCTAATGATTCTGCAAGTGTGAATAGTTTTAAAGATTCAACAACTTTTAGAGATTTGTTAAGGTTGTTTCCTTTTGTTGTAAAAGAAATCATAGCTCCATAATTATTCATCTGGATTTTGGCGATTTTGTGATTTGGATGTGTTTCAAATCCTGGCCAATAAACTGATTCAATTTCTGCGTGACTTTTCAAATAATTAGCTATTTTTTCTGCATTTTCACAATGTCTCTGCATTCTAACATGCAATGTTTTTATCCCTCTTAGTGTTAAAAAACTATCCATTGGTCCACAAATTGCTCCGCTTGCATTTTGTATAAAATAGAGCTGTTCTGATAGATCTTTATCATTTACTATAAGCGCACCAAGAACAACGTCACTATGTCCTGCTAAATATTTTGTGGCCGAATGCATAACTATATCAGCTCCCAGTAAAAGAGGTTGTTGTAAAAATGGTGTTGCAAAAGTATTGTCAACAGCTAAAATTAGATTGAATTTTTTTGAAATACTACTTAAACCGTTAATGTCTACAATATTCATCATTGGATTGGTGGGGGTTTCAACCCAAATCATTTTAGTATTATTATTTACCAAACTTTCGATTTTAGATAAATTATCCATTTCAGTAAAATGAAAAACTAGTCCATATTTTTCAAATATTTTTGTAAATAGCCTGTAAGAGCCACCATACAAGTCGTTAGTAGAAATGACTTCGTCGCCTGGGTTTAACAACTTAAGAACGGCATCAATTGCTGCTAAACCAGATCCAAATGCTAAACCAAATTCCCCACTTTCAATACTAGCCAAGGATTTTTCTAAAGCACTTCTTGTCGGATTATGTGTTCTACTGTATTCGTATCCTTTATGGTCTCCTGGAGATTTTTGAGAGTATGTTGATGTTTGATAAATGGGTGGCATTACAGCCCCGTACCCTTTTTCTTCAATTTGACCTCCGTGAATAGTTTTTGTATTAAACTTCATTTTAAGTAAATTAGTTGATCAAATATATGCCTTCTAAATTCAAAGTGAAATTTTTTAAATGAATAAATTATACTATCTGTCATCATGTTCAACATGTAAAAGAATTATTAACCAATGGTCTTTAAATGAATCTATTAATCGTATAGATTTAAAAAAAAATCCTTTAGATGAAAAACAATTAAATGAACTTTTTGAAATCACTTATAGTTACGAAGCTTTGTTTAATAAAAGAGCACAATTATTAAAAAAATTGAATTTAAACTTTAATATTTTAAAAGAAAATGATTTTAAAAAATTATTATTAACCCATTATAGTTTTTTAAAAAGACCTGTATTATTGTTTAATAACAAAATATATATTGGAAATTCTCAAAAAACTGTAGAAGAGGCAGAGATTGAACTTTGCAAAAACTAGTTTAATCTATTTTTTAAAAAAATAAAAAACAGATTTTGTATTATTGTTAAAAGTTTAATTATGAGTGTTTTTAAATCAATTAGTTTAGTTTTTGTTTTTCTTTTAGTTTCTGGTTGCGGTGATTCAAAAAAACCAGAAGAAAAGTCGATCTATAAAAGGGTTAAAACTGAAAAAAGACAAGTAAAAGAGGCTAATAGCGTAACTCCAATAGATCTTAATAACAAAGGTATTGGTCCAATTAAAAATTATAGTTTTAGTTCTGAGATAAACATGGATTTAGTAAGTGAAGGCAAGCAAATTTTTAATGCTAAATGTACAGCTTGTCACAATGTAAATAGAAGATTAATCGGCCCTGCAATGACAGGAATTTATGAAAGAAGAAGTGTGGAATGGGTTTTAAATATAATGTTGAATCCTGATCAGATGTTAAAAGAAGATCCTACTGCAATTGCCCTTCTAAAAGAATATAATAATATATTAATGCTTAATCAAAACCTTTCTGATGAAGAGGCTAAAAGTTTAGCAGAATACTTTAGAACCCTTTAATATGAACTTAAAATTATTTTTTTTATTTATTCTAAGTTTGTCAATTGCTCATTGTCAAAGTAAACAAACAGAAATATGGGAACCGGTTCCCGAAATAATAGAATCAACTGATTTTTCAACAGCTCCAAGTGATGCAATTATTCTCTTTGATGGTACAGATTTTTCAAACTGGGTTACATGGGGAAATAAACCTCCTCAATGGATAATTAACAATGACGGCTCCATGACGGTTGTTAACGGGGAGGGATCTATTCAAACAAAAGAATCATTTGGCTCCGTTCAATTACATATTGAGTGGAAAGCAGGAACTGAAGGACTAGATAAGCACAATAATCAAAGCAGGTCAAATAGTGGTGTTTTTTTTCAAAAAAATTATGAAATACAAATCTTAGACAGTTATCAAAACCCTACGTATGTTAATGGTCAAGCAGGATCTGTTTATAAACAATATATTCCTTTAAAAAACGCAAGTAAAAAACCAGGTGACTGGCAGTCTTATGACATTATTTTTACAGCACCTGAGTTTAAAAACAAAACATTAGAAAACCCTGGTTACTTTACAGTTTTTCATAATGGAGTTTTAATTCAAAATCATGTCGAAATTAAAGGTACTACGACAAATGTTGGACAGCCAAAATACTCAGCTCACAGTAATGCTCCGATTATGCTACAAGATCATTGTTGTATACCCATAAGTTTTAGAAATATATGGTTAAGGAAATTAGACTAAGCCTCACTTTTTTGTAAATTTGACAATATGTTACAATCAATGACTGGTTTTGGAAATGCTTCTATAGATTCAGAATTTGGAAAAATATCTATAGATATAAAGTCCTTAAACAGCAAAAATTTAGATATTAATTACAGTCTTAATCCAATGTTTAGAAACATTGAAAGCGATATAAGATCAATTTTAACAACTAGTTTAAAAAGAGGGAAAATTGATTTTAAAATCAATTTCAAAATCTCAGACACTAATTTTAATTCAAATTTAAATCACGCTGTTATAAAATCCTACATCAAAGATTTAAAAAAAATCACACCTGGCACTTTAATTGAAGGCGCTGAGTTTCTTAAAATTGCAATTACACTTCCTAACTCTATTGAAAGCAATCGAAGTGAGCTTGATCAAAAATTACAAGGAAGTATCAAAGAATTAGCAAAAAAAGCAATAAAAAAAGTAACTGATTTTAGAGTTCAAGAAGGAAACTCTATGGAATTAGATCTTATAAGTAATTTGGATACTATAAAAAACAAACTTTTAGGTATAGAAGAATTGATTCCTGAAAGGATGAGTTTAATAAAACAAAGATTGACAAAAAATTTAGAGTCTCTAAAAATCGAAGTTGATCAAAATAGGTTTGAACAAGAATTGATTTATTATTTAGAAAAACTCGATATCAACGAAGAATTAGTTAGGTTAAAAAATCATTTGATTTATTTTAAAACTACAATGAATGAAAGTCAAGTTGAAAAAGGCAAAAAGCTTACGTTCATTAGTCAAGAAATTGGAAGAGAAATTAATACTATTGGATCGAAATCTAACAATTTACTAATGCAACAGGCTGTGGTTGAAATGAAAAATGAGCTAGAAAAGATAAAAGAACAACTTCTTAATGTTTTATAATGTTTAAAGGAAAGTGTATTATTTTTTCTGCCCCATCTGGAAGTGGTAAAACAACTTTGGTAAAACACTTGTTAAATAAAAAAGAATTGAATTTATCTTTCTCAATCTCTGCAACAACAAGACAAAAAAGAGAAGATGAAATTGAAGGGAAAGATTACTTTTTTAAAACCAAATCAGATTTTAAAAATTTAGTTAATAATGGTGAGTTTCTTGAATTTGAAGAAGTGTATGATGATGTTTTTTATGGCAGTTTAGAAAAAGAAGTAGTTAAGCAATTAGAAACACAAAACGTGATTTTTGATATTGACGTAATTGGAGGAATCAAATTAAAACAATATTTTAAAAATAATGCACTATCAATTTTTGTTAAAGCCCCAAGTTTAGAAGAACTAAGAAAAAGATTGAACGCTAGAGACAAGGATTCTAATAAATCAATTGAAGAAAGAGTCCAAAAAGCTCAAAAGGAAATAGAAAAAGAAACTGAATTTGATCTTAGTATTATTAATGATGATATTGATTTAGCCAAAAAAGAATCTTTTCATATAGTTAAAAAATTTCTTTCTAAATGAATAAAAATATAGGATTATTTTTTGGAACGTTTGACCCTTTACATAATGGACATATTGCTATTGCTAAATATTTTTTGAAAGAAGTAAATTTAGATGAAATCTGGCTTGTAATTACTCCAATAAGCCCTTTTAAACAAGCTAATAAATTAACAAATTACTACACCAGATTTAAAATTATTAATAACTACTGCAAAAAAAACAGTAATATAATTTGTTCAGATGTTGAATTTAATCTTAATCCTCCTTACAATACATCAGATACTTTAATGTATTTAAATAAAGAATATCCTAAAACAGATTTTAAAATTATACTTGGAGAAGACAATTTAAACACTCTTCATTTGTGGAGTAATCATGAATTGATTTTGGAGCATAAAATATGTGTATATCCTAGAAAAAGTCTTTCTAAAGAAAAAAGCAAGTTAATAAGTCATCCAAATGTAAATTTGTATAATGCTCCAATTATGGAGATATCCTCGACTCTTATTAGAAAAAATATTTTAGAAAAAATTTCAATATCTCACCTTGTTCCTAAAGAAATTGAAGAAATGTTAATCGAAAAATAAACTCTATATACTGAGTAAAATTAAATATTTAACCAATTGTTAACAATTTGAATCATTTTTTTTATTCAAATTGCACCCCCTTAGTTTTATGAGTAATTTTATAATAAATAAATAAAAATGAATAAAGAAATTGATATTAAAGAAATTAACGAACTAATTGAGAAGGAAAGTGCTTTTATTGATATGTTATTATTAGAGGTTAATAAAGTTATTATTGGACAAAAGCATATGATGGAACGATTGTTAATTGGTCTTTTAGGACAGGGTCATATTTTATTAGAAGGTGTGCCTGGACTTGCAAAAACATTGGCAATAAATTCTTTAAGCAAAGCAGTTAAAGGTAGTTTTAGTAGAATACAATTTACACCAGATTTATTACCAGCAGATGTAGTAGGAACTATGATTTATAATATGAAAGAAAATGATTTTTCAATTAAGAAAGGTCCAGTTTTCGCCAATTTTGTTTTAGCAGATGAAATTAACAGAGCACCTGCAAAAGTTCAATCAGCTTTATTGGAATCCATGCAGGAAAGACAGGTTACTATTGGAGACTCTACATTTAAATTAACACCACCTTTTCTGGTAATGGCAACTCAAAACCCTGTAGAACAAGAAGGAACATATCCTCTGCCTGAAGCACAGGTTGATAGATTTATGCTAAAAACTATTATAGATTATCCGAAAATAGAAGATGAACAACTAATAGTTAGAGCAAATATTAATAACAGTTTTGGAGAAATTAAACCTGTTGTTACGGTAAAACAAATTATTAGAGCGCAGGAGTCAGTCAGAAAAGTCTATATGGATGAGAAGATTGAAAAATACATTTTAGATTTAGTTTTTGCAACAAGATATCCAGAGAAATATGGCTTAGAAGAATTAAAGCCATTAATAAATTTTGGAGCTTCACCAAGAGGAAGTATTAACCTTGCTAACGCTTCAAGGTGTTATGCTTTTATTAAAAGAAGAGGATATGTTGTTCCAGAAGATGTTAGAGCTGTAATTCATGATGTATTAAGGCACAGAATAGGTCTTACTTACGAAGCAGAAGCTGAAAACATCTCATCTGAGGAGATAATAAACAAAATAGTTAATAAAGTAGAAGTTCCATAAAGAGCAATTAACTATAGCTAATTAATTTTTTTCATTATTTTGGAAACCAAAGACCTATTAAAAAAAGTCAGAAAAATTGAAATCAAAACTAGAAGATTAAGTAATAATATTTTTGGTGGAGAGTATCACAGTACATTCAAGGGTAGAGGAATGACTTTTAGTGAAGTTAGAAATTATCAGTTTGGAGACGACGTTCGAACTATAGATTGGAATGTTACCGCAAGATATAATGAACCTTTTGTAAAAGTTTTCGAAGAAGAAAGAGAGCTCACACTAATGCTT